>ENA-OQET01001112-OQET01001112.1-human-gut-metagenome-genome-assembly--contig:-NODE-1112-length-12530-cov-3.350480_pt1 | contig 12530 bp, 8 predicted proteins | sample MGYA00242800_ERZ504645 | MGnify/ENA primary metagenome ERZ504645 (study PRJEB26092, sample SAMD00036308) | human gut metagenome | host: Homo sapiens | study: EMG produced TPA metagenomics assembly of... | reverse complement strand
ATTGCAAAGATCAAAGAAGTATCCGATGATGATTTTGACGATGATTTCGATGACGAATCTTTTGATGATGACTCTTTTGATGATGATGAGATTTTCCCTGAACCATCAAAAGACGACAGAGATTATGTTTCTATCAACATCACAGATACTGATGATGATGATCCATCCGTAGTTGAAGAAGAATCACAAGAAACAGAAACTCCATCCGAAGAATCTGACGAAAAAGAATAATTCGTAAATCGAAAAAGACAGATGAGAAGAATCACCTCATCTGTCTTTTTTTCTCACATCATCACTTCTTTGGAATTTTGACTTTTTTCGTTTTTGAATATTTTCCAAAGTATTTCTTGGATTGATATGTTTTATATGCACGTACTTTCACATAATACGTCTTTTTTCTTTTTAACTTTCGACTCTTATACGTACGGGTCCGATTGCCTTTATATGTTTTAACAACTTTATACCTGCCTTTCTTTCCCTTCCTTAAATACACTTTATATCCACTGGCTCCGCTTACTTTTTTAATCTTTACTTTTATTCTTCTTCCAGATCTCTTTGCCTTTATCACTGGTTTCCCCGGTTTTGTGATACATTTTGCGATATTGGAAGATGAACCATTCACAACCTTGCATAAATTCCCAGCATCTGTGTACGTAATGGAACGATATGGCACAATTTTATAATAATATGTCTTCCCAGATTTTAACTTAGAATCTGTATAGGAAGTCTCCTGTGTTGAAACTGTTTTTATCTTTTCATATCGCTGTTTCCCAGAATCATAACGATAGATCGCATAACCACTGACACGATCAAGTTTCTTCCACTGAAGAGAAATCTTTGATGTAGATTTTATATTTGCCTTTAATGTCATCTTATCTAACGGCTTGATCGTTACCTGATGTCCTAGTCTCACAAAATCTGTGACTTCTCCGATGATACATCCGTCTTCATATTCAATCATCAGATCATCGAACACACACTGCTTTGTATCTAAACTGTATTGATACAAGTCATTGACCAGTTCTTCTTTTAACTGCTTGATATAAGTTGGTTTCAGACGGATATTCACTGTATTATAAGCCTTTATACCTTGATTCTGAGCCTTGATATCGTATGATCCATCCGAAAATGTATAATTCCCACTTTTGTATAAATGAAATGCTTTCACTCCCTGATTTCCTTGTGACTGATAGGTAAAAGAAATCTGTGCATTATCCTGATACACATCAACAATCCCAGAAGAGCGATATTGCTCTCCATCTAAAACGCCCCATGTACCAGACCATGAACTTAACGTTTGAAATCCTGTATCATGCACATCTCTTATGTATGGTGTCATATAAGCGATCGCAATCTCCCTGATCACGTCATTGCCTTTTTTTACAAGAATCTTCCCATCCCAGTTTAAATCAGTCGAAACATACCGATTCGAAAAATTCACACAAATCTTTGCGGTATTCTTAGACGCAGATATAAGCTCAACCTCAAGATCCTTTTTTGCCTGTTCATTTGAATCATCGATCAAAACTTCGATGTCACTTAGATCAACCGTCTCCGAAGTAAGACATAAAATACGGTCTTTCGGCATCATGATCGCACCTTCTCGGTCCCTTGTAGTTGCAGACAATGTATATACTGTCTCTCCTTTACTATTCGTAAACGGCACATCTTTATCATTCTCAGATTCCTGTGTTACCTTGACCAGATTTTCTGTCTTCTCTCCATTCTCCTGTGCATATACTGTTACATTCAAACTTATGATCAGTATGAAGACAAACAAAAGTATATTCTTCGCTGTTCTCATCAGTTTTCCCCCATTATTCAAAAAGAATCCTGCAAAGCAGGATTCTCCACATTTAAAACGGCTTATCTTGTTGCCTCATTTAACATTCTCTTAAGATCATCCACGCTGTAATGATAATGTGTATTACAGAAATGGCAGTTTACTTCAATTGGCTCTCCATCATCGATCATGTTCTGAATCTCTTTTTTTCCAACAGAAATCACTGCTTTTTCTACTCTCTCTTTGGAACAGTTACAATGAAATTGTGTTGGAACTTTCTCATAGATCTTCATATCCATATCACCTAAGAGATCCTCCATCATCTTCTCTGGTGTATGTTCATGCTCTAATGCATAAGTTACGGATTTGAATTCTGCGATCTTCTTCTCTAACTTACTGATCGTTTCTTCCTCTGCATATGGCATCATCTGAATGATAAATCCACCTGCCTGACGAACCGTATTATCTTTGTTCATTAAAACTCCAAGTGCTACAGATGTTGGAATCTGCTCACTTGCCGCAAAATAATATGTTAAATCTTCTGCGATCTCTCCAGATACTAAATGTGTCTGTCCTGAATAAGGCTCTTTTAATCCAATATCCTTGATCACTGTCAAAACACCTAGATCTAATGCTTTCCCAACGTCTAATTTTCCTTCTTTGCTTGGAGGAAGCATCACATCTGGATTATTTACATACCCTTTCACATTTGCCTTAGAATCAGCTGTTACTGTCAACCCACCGATCGGTCCACTGCACTGAATCTGTAATGTGATCACATCACTGTCATTCTTACACATACTTCCCATCATAGCTCCGGCTGTTAATAATCTTCCAAGTGCTGCCGTTGCTACCGGACTTGTATTATGTTTCTGTCTTGCTGTCTCCACGACATCTTTTGTATATGCAGCAAAAAAACGAACCTGGTCATTTGCTGCTGTTCCTCTGATAATATAATCGTTCATCTTTTTTCCTTTCAATTTGCAATATAATATAATCTTTGTGTATCTTCTTTAACTTCATCCATTGTCTCTGCATCCAGAACACGCACGGATGAAAATCCCGCTTCATAAAGAAAGCTTACAACCTCTTCTTGTTCGTAAGCTTTCTGTAAATGTAATTCTTCGTACTTGTTATATGTACCTTGCTCATTCTGAATAAACAGGCTCAACTGATATTCATTGATGCGTTCTTCTTCATCATAAAAATTATCCCAGATAAAACTCGCATCCTCACGGTCTTCTGCAAATGTATTGCATGCAAGGATCTCTTTATACTTATAATGACTGTTCATATCAAATACAAACACACCATCTTCTTTTAAAAATTCTCTGACTCTTCTGAATGCTTCTTTTAAATCCTCTTCCTCAAGAATATAATTCATACAATCGCAGATACTAACTGCTGCATCTACTTGCTGTGGAAGTTCTAATGACACCATATCCTGCAATACATATAAAATATGATCATCCTCTTCACTAGCCGCGATCTCCAGCATATCCATAGAATTATCAACAGCCGTAACCTGATAACCTTCTCTTGCAAGCTTTCGTGCCATCTTTTCCCTGTCCCACATCCAAGATCTAATACCTGTGCATCTTTATCAATCTTATATTCTTTGAATATATTTAAAATATTTAAAAGCCATTCATCATATGGGGTCTGATCCATAAATTCATCATACACCCTTGCAAAATCTCTGTAACTTTCCATCTTATCCTCTTATAGTAATGGTGCCAGTAATCGTAAGACACTCTGTGTCAATGTTTTTCTTAAATTTCCTTGACACATCTCTTTTGTGATCCTCTGGCTGATCTCAAATGTTTTCTCCATATCATGTTTTAACTGCATAACTGCATCATTCTTATACATAAAAACACCATTTTCAAAATGCAGATAAAGGCTTCGATAATCCATGTTGATCGTTCCAACTGTTGCCACCTTATCATCACTTGCAAAACACTTTGCATGAATAAACCCAGGAGTATATTCATAAATATGAATTCCAGCTTCCACCAACTGCTTATAATAAGATTGTGTCAATAAGAATACTAACTTCTTATCTGGAATTCCAGGAGTTACGATCTTTATATCAACTCCTCTTTTGGCAGCAAGGCAAAGAGCTGTTGTCATCTCGTTGTCAATGATCAGATATGGGGTGTAAATATAAACATAATGATTTGCAGTATTAATGATATTTAAATATACGTTCTCTCCAACGATCTCATGATCTAATGGATTATCCGCATAAGGTTGTATAAATCCCTTTCCTTTAAATGCATCTTCATAATGCTTATGCGGCAGAAAGGCTCCATATCCTTCATCTGTCTTACGGATCGCATTCCATACCTGCAAAAACATAACAGTGAAATTCCACACTGCATCTCCCGTCACCTTAAGTCCGGCATCTTTCCAATATCCAAAACGTTCAACCTTATTAATATATTCATCAGATAAATTCAATCCACCAGTATATGCTGTATGCCCATCGATCACAACTACTTTTCTATGATCTCTGTTATTCCATGCCGTTGAAACAAATGGTTTGATTGGATTAAATGGCATCGCCATGATCCCAAACCGCTCAAGCTCTTTGTAATATTTATAAGGGAGCAGATCCACACATCCTACATCATCGTACATAAAACGTACTTCAACACCATCATTGACTCTGTCTTTCAGAACTTCCAAGATCGTATCCCACATATATCCTCTTGAAACAATAAAAAATTCCATAAAGATATAATGCTTTGCCTTCTTAAGGTCCTCGATCAGTTCTTCAAACATTGCCTCTCCCGATGGATAATACTTCGCATCGGAATTCTCGTAAATCGGATATCCACCATACTGATCTATATACTTTGCCTGTCCTGCGACCTGATAATCTTCCTGTTCCAGTCGTTCCATCACTCCATAATCCTGTCCAAGCAGAAATTCTGTATCCTTGATCGACTGTTCAAGTTCTATACGGAGCTTCTTCGCTGGCTGCTTATCTCCCAGGACCAGATACAAGAATCCGCCAAAAATCGGAAATAAAAGGATCGGTATCGTCCATGCAAGTTTATACGCCGGATTATCATCTTTATTCGCAATATAGATCACAACAGCAATGCTGAATATGCGAAATACCCATTCGATCACTTTAGAATATTCTCCGATCACCACAACCATATAGGTCATCCAGATCATCTGTAAAATGATCGCAACGGTCACGAATACCAGTCTTCGAAGTAAAAGTTTAAGAATTTTTGAAATTGGTTTTGTTAAATGTTCTGCTATCTTCATCTTACGTCCTTACCTTCTTCAAAAGCTACTTCTTTTCATCTTAACATAGATACCACTCAATTTCAATTTTTATTTCATGAATCCTGACATCATGCAGCCGCCCGCTGCCCCGCATTCCATGATCTTTGTAATATTTTCTTCATCAATTCCACCAATTCCATACACCGGAATCTTGACCGCATTTACCACATCCGTCAAAAATTCAAGTCCCCTTGGCGGCAGACCTTTTTTACAATCTGTCACAAAAACATGTCCTGCAAACACAAAATCCGCCCCCAGTTTCTGTGCTTTTATCGCCTCTTCTGGCTTATGGATCGATGTGCTGACAGATTCAAAATCAGACAGATTCCCTGCTTCTTTTAAAAATACCGGATACGGAAGATGAATCTTCTTGATCCCAAGTCTTCTTGCCACATCAATAAAATTATGAATGGTTAAGGAAGCTCCATTTCTGTCACAGATTTCCTTACATTTCTCTGCGATCTCATAGTACTCTTCTTCTGACAGATCTTTTTCTCTTAATACGATCGTTTTCACATCTCTCTTTTGACAGATCCTCGATCACATCAAAAAATGGTCGTTTACATAGATTTCTATTTGTCACTGCGATAAAACATGGTTTGTTCATTTTAACTTCCTTTCGTATTTTCATGACTTTCCTTCTGCTTTCTTATCTTACGGTTCATGATCCCGCCTAATCTTCCTGTTTCACTGGCTGATAATGACTTCCATCCACTCTTCTTTAGTTGATCAAGCAGACCAAGTTCTGCAGCAGTTTCATATTTTAACCGTTCCATCTCATTCATTTCTTCGAATGTCTTTTCTATAAAATCCTTTTCCTTTGGCATGATCTTCTTCCTTTCTGATTTGTCATTTTCTATTCTTAGAATATGACAAATCAGAAATTTCATACATGCACGGGAATTGTTTTTTGCAGGGTTACAGAATAAATGTAAATTTCTTTTACACACTTTCCTGTGATCTTTTCCAATGCTTGTTGGTAAGATTCCATCTGTGCACGATAACGTCTGATCAAAATATCCTCTTCCCCTTCTCTGACCCGGTCTGTTTTATAATCTACCAAAATAATTTTATCTTCTTCCTCAAAATATACATCAATAATTCCCTGAACAACAACAAAATCATCCGTTTTTGCATCTTTGTTCATGTCAGAAAATGGAATTCCCGTCACAAACTGCCGTTCTTTATAAAGCAGTTTCTTCTGTGCTGCCTCTTTCATCCTCTTCCCAAGTTCTGATCTCGTCAGAGCGAGGATTTCTTTTCGATAGATTACTTTTTCATATTCTTTTTTTAATTTTCCAAGAGAGATCCATCTTTCGATATCTTCGTTTAAACTTTTCATTGTATAGTCTTTGGAAAAATCTAGTAATTCAAAAACTTTGTGAATGATCGTACCTTTGGATGCCGCTGAAATCTTTTCAGTTTTCTTGACAAATGATGGTATCCTTTTTTCTTTCTCCATAGAAACAGATGAATACATCACTTCCTCAGTATCTGCTGCCTGACTCATACGTTTGATCTCTGATACAGAATATTTTAAACGACCTTTTGTCTCTGCCTCATTACGGTAATGATATGCAAAGCTCTCTTTCAACACTTTTACATTTTCTTTTGGAATCTGATCATTTAGACGTTCATAGAAGATCTGGCGGTTCATCTCATGAAAAAGTTCATTTCCTTCCTGCTGCCACAAAAGATCTTCCAGAGTATAGATTTTCAATCGATAATCCTGTTTTGGAACCATCGGAAGTGCCTTTTTGATCCAGTCAAAATAACTCCTTCCGCTCAAACGATCGATCGCTGTGATTTCTCCTTTTGCATTCCAGTCAATATCATCTTTCTTGATTCCAGTCAAGATCAGTTTTTCTTTTGCCCTTGTCATCGCAACATAAAGAACTCTTAATTCTTCTCCTAAAGACTCTCGTGTCATCTGATTTTTGATCAGATTCTTTAAGATTGTCTTCTTTCTTGTACGATAAATGGGATCAATATGATCTGCTCCGATAAAATAATCTCCGTGAAAGATCATACTTCCATTCCCATCCCTTAAATTAAATTTCTGATGGATCTTTGATACAAAAACAATCGGATATTCCAATCCCTTACTTTTATGGATACTAGAAATACGGACCAGATCCTGATCTTCGCTCATCGTATTTGCCTCTCCATAATCCATATCATATTCCCTGCACTGTTCGATAAACCGCACAAATGAAACAATCCCTTGATCTGGCTGCTTTCAAAAAGCTTTTGCCTGTTCAACGAGCATCAGGATATTTCCTTGTCGTTTCTTTCCTTGCGGCATGGCTCCTGCATAAATGATAATACCCACTTTTTTCCAGAGCTAGCCAGATCAACTGTGTTAATGGCAGATATGTCTTGGCATCCCGTAACAAAATCAAAGCAATTCCAGTGCTTTCTTTGATTTTTCCATCTTATCTTTCGTCTCACAAAAGACATTCATAGAGAGACTTTTTCTCCATCTACCTTTAATCGTCCTAGTTCTTCCTCCGACATCCGATCATTGGAGACCTTAAGACAGCTGCAAGATCAATATCCATATATATATTATCAACTACAGACAATAAACTTAATAACGTACGGATCTCCACCGTATCAAAATACCCTTTCTGATTATTTGCAAATGCTGGGATTCCCGCATTCATCAATTCTTTCTGGATCACTTCCGCATTTGTCTTCATAGAACGAAGCAAAATAACGATATCACTGTATTTGGCTTTTCTTAAAATCATATTGCCTTCTTCATCTTTTCCAGTGACCATCATTGGATCTTCTCCATCAATCATCTCATGAATCTTTGTTGCGATCATTCTGGCTTCCAAAACAACTGCGTCTTCTTCCGAGTCTTTGACTTCATTAGATTCTAACAGTAACAGTTCTGTCTGTGCATCACATCCCTGTTCAAATTCCATCGTTGGAACAAGAGCAACATTTTGAGTATATTCGATATTTCCAAGATCTTCATGCATGATCTGGTAGAACACGTCATTGACAAATGTAAGGACCTCTCTGCGGCTTCGGAAATTATTGCGAAGCTCAATGAGCTGATATTCATCTCCCTTTTGCTGGTATCCATGATATTTTTCAAGAAACAGCTCCGGCCTTGCCAGTCGGAAACTGTAAATACTCTGCTTAACATCCCCCACCATAAACATATTATGACCGCCTTCGGATTCTTTAGATACACACCTTAAGATCGCATCCTGAATATAGTTACTGTCTTGATATTCATCGATATAGATTTCTTCGTATCCATCGGACTTTTCTCTTGCGATCTTACTTGGCACTGGATTGCCTTCCTCATCGTAATGATCGATCAAAAGTTCCAGCGCAAAATGTTCCATATCGTCGAAATCCATGATATTTTCATTCTTCTTTTTCTCATCATAACGGATCATAAATTCTCTCGTCAGATCGATCAATCCTTTTAATGGACTTTTGATCCTTCTTAATTCATGAAAAATTTCTGACTCATTTTCATAAAAATATGCTGCTTTCAGATCATCAAGCAGATTGTACGCCTGATTTCTTTCATACTTACACTGATCCTGAAGCATTTCATCAATCTCATCTGTTTTTTTCTTACGCCCAGAAAGTCGTGGTTTCTCCATCTTTACAAAGTTTTCACATAATTCAGAAAATGTCTGTGCTTCTTTGATCTTTGTGATGATCTCTAAATCTTTTCGCAGTATTTTTTCATAAAAATATGGTCCACCAGGAGAAAGTGCCAGTTCTAATGCTTCCTGAATCGTATCATATGCACCCTCTATCGAAAATCTTGCATCTCTTAAGATGATCTTCATAAATGGTGCCTGATCAAACTGTTCTTTTGTCTCTACTGAAATATTTTTTTCTGCCTGATCAAGCCATTTTTCTGGTTCCCTGTGGCTTCTTGCATTTTCATATAGCTTTAAAATATATTCACTGATAATATTATCATTTTTTCCTGGAGAATAAGATTCGATCAGATTGATAAAATCTTCTTCTTTTTTCTCATAAGCTTCTTCCAACAGATCATCCAATATTTCTTTTCTTATTGCAGATAATCTTCCTTCATCCCCCGGTGCTGTATTCGGATCAATACCAAGCACATAAAAATAATCACGGATCAGATTCATACAAAAACTATGGATCGTTGTAATCTGTGCTTTGTGGATCAGTGACAGCTGCTTAACAAAATGCTGATTTCCCGGAAATTCCCGCACCTTTTCATCAAGTGCCGCCATAATCCTTTCTTTCATCTCCCCTGCTGCTGCTTTCGTAAATGTCACGACAAGCAGATGATCCACATCGATCGGATGTTTTTCGTCCGTGATCTTTTGTATAATACGTTCTACCAGTACCGCCGTCTTTCCAGAACCTGCCGCAGCAGATACTAAGATGTCGGCATCTCTTTGATCAATGACTTTCTGCTGTTGTTTGGTCCAAGGCATGTTTTCCCTCCTCTAGTGATACTTTCTTAATCTTCTCTACCTGATCAACACCATCTTCATAGGCGCAGATATTCTTAAACTCACAATACTCACAAGGTTTTCTTCCTTCATATTCATATGGTTTTATAGAAATATCTCCATGCATCAACGAATTCCCAAGCTCTGTCATTTTCTTTTCCACAATTCTTCCCAGATTGAACAACTGTGTTGTATTTAAAACAGAAGATCTCTTGTCATATCCATTCTTCGTTGCACGGACCGGCAGTGTCAGATATCCTTCTGATCCCGTATGTTCCATATGATCGATCAACTGAAAATCTTCATTGACGACGCCACTCATCTTAAGATCTTTTAAAATCTTATCTTCCGCCTCATTCTCGTGTTCTACATTGACGATCGGATCATCCATATGAAAATAAAACATTCCTGCCGGATATACCCGCTTTCCTGTTTTCTTTTCGTATAATTCCATCATTGCATTCATATAAATGATCAGCTGCATCTGCAATCCATGAAAAATCTTGGCAAAATCAAACTTCTGTTTACCTGATTTGTAATCGATGATCTTTAAATATTTATTTTCATCATCTTCTATACTGTCCATACGGTCAACCACTCCAGAAAAGAACATTTTCTCTCCATCTTCTAAAGCAAACGTCATGGAATCTAAATGATTTTCCTCTCCAAAGGCAATCTCATATTCTTCTGGTGTAAAATCCCCCCCTCTTAATATGTTGTTCCATCGCCCATACCGCTCGTTTAGAGATTCGTTTCATCCGCTCCAGGACATATTCATTTCTGTGGCTGCTCTCAAACAATTCTTTTTGGATATCCGTAACTGCCTGCTCGACCATCAGTTCTACAAATTCATCTCTTGATGTATCATCCGCAAACTTCCAATCACTCCGCTTTCCAACTAATTCCATCGTCTTATGAAAACTTTTCCCATATCGGTCGGCAGGATTTCATGCACCAGACGTTTTCGAAGCCTTAATCCATACTGCATAAAATGAGAAAATGCACAACCGGCAAACTTCTCCATTCTCGTTACACTTCCTGAAATCGTATCTCCATACAGATCATGGATCAGTTCCTTGCTCAATGGAAATGCCTGATTGGTGTAAAATCTTGCATCTACATAATCACCCACAGGTTCCAACTCTTTTAAAGCATGATATAACGTCTGCATCCATTTCATTTTCTCCGGATCATCGTCTCTTTCATCAAATTCCATCTCCTGCAGACAAAGAATCATCTGATCTAACGCTTCTTCCCTTGTATAGCCCGTCTGCACCTCTTCTTCCTGCATCGTAACCTTTAATTTTGGAAAAATGCGTTGAATCCTTTCAATAAAATAGGACGGACGGTTATTATTTCCTGCTGCATCCATCATGCGATAGGATAAATACAGACGATCGGTTGGTTTTGACACCGTAAGATACAAATAAAACTGTTCCATATAAGCAGACTGTTTAATGCCAGGCGCCAGATTTATTCCATAAGTTTCAAGCACTTCTCTTTGATGGTCATTGACAACCCCTCCACCGCCATTGGCTGCAGGAATCACACCTTCATTGATACCTAGGAAAAATAAGATTTTTACTTCTTCGGTTCTCGTCGTTTCATATCACCGATCATGACCTGATCAAGACTTGGCGGGATCACACCAATCTGCATCTCTTCCAGTCCACTTTCCAAAACACTTAAAAAGTCATCATAAGAAAGCTTTTCTTCTCCCAAAATCTCTGCCATCTGTTCTAACAGGTCAATGACCTGTTCATAAACCTTTGCATAGGTTGCTGCCGCAATGAGATCTCCTGACGCCTCAAACATCTCCTGTTTCTTTACCATCTTTCCTTCAACATCCAATGTTTCCAGAAATTCATATAGATAGATAAGCTTTCTCTTGACCGTACTGCCTCTTCGCTTTAATCCAGTTTTTAATGTTCCAACTTCCTCAATAAAACGAATCCTTAAGGCTTCCGCTCTTCCAACATCTTCATCGGAAAATAACTTCGATGCAAATGGGCGGTTCCATCTGGCAAATCCACGAATTCCACAAGCCAGCACATAATTTTCCAGAAAATCTGCTTCTTCCATTGTAAAATTCGAGAAACCTGATTTTAAATAACGAAATACCATATCATATGAAAAATCTTTCTGGATCATCTTCAGAACAGAAAGGAGTGTTTCTATACATGGATTATTTAACAGTTTTCGATTCACATCTACGAAATATGGAATATGCAGATCATCAAAACTTTTTTCCAATTCATTTTGATAGCTGTCAAGATCCGCTGTTAATACAACAATATCTTTATATCGATATCCTTCTTCCCTCACAAATCGTTCAATCTCATTTGCCACTGTTCTACTTTCCTGCCTTGGATTCATAAAACAACGGATTTTAATATCTTCTGGTTCATCCTTGTATATCTCATATGGATAACGCTCGATATTCTGCTCCAGATGGCGTAATTCCTTAGAATCTCTCTCATCCGGCCAACAAATGATATCTGGCATCACCGGGGTTCCTGCATCCTGCGCAAGTTTGATCAGTTCATATTTTTCTTTCTTTGACATGGCAAATAATTCATATTCACGGTACTGACTTCTCACGTAACGCCCATCTAAAGTCAGTCCAACATATACATTTTTCCCAATCTTTAATAGCTTTTCCAGTACTTTTCTCTGGATCGGCGTAAATCCTGTAAATCCATCCAGGTAGAATGTTGCATTCTTTAATTTCTCTGATTGTTCCACTTTCTGTGCCAGAACATCTAACAATTGTTCAGAGATCAAGTACCGTTCCTTGATATAATCTTCAAAATTCTCCATCACAAGAAGAATATCTTCCATTTTTGAGCGTAATCCTTCTTCTTTCATCCCATCTGTAATCTTCTTTAAATCTTCCATGGACACGTCATACTGATAGACCTCTGCAAAAAAAGGATTTTAATTCATCAATAAATTCCCTGTTTTTTCAT
>ENA-OQET01001107-OQET01001107.1-human-gut-metagenome-genome-assembly--contig:-NODE-1107-length-12560-cov-3.824097_pt1 | contig 12560 bp, 13 predicted proteins | sample MGYA00242800_ERZ504645 | MGnify/ENA primary metagenome ERZ504645 (study PRJEB26092, sample SAMD00036308) | human gut metagenome | host: Homo sapiens | study: EMG produced TPA metagenomics assembly of... | reverse complement strand
CGCATACATGTGATGTAAGGTAAAAAAGTAGTTGGCATTGCGTGCATTTTCGGCAGTGTTTTCAAATCGTTCTGTGTATATACGACATCTACACGATTTTTAGCCGCCGATACCAGCCCTTTGAGAAATACAGATGCCATAAATCCCCACTGACAGATAACCGCCGGATCATTATATACATCAAAAACACTCCAGATTTCATCGTCCGGCTGATCGTCCGCCTTTTCCGACGTATGATAATTGTATAAAATCAGTCCGTCCCAGTCGTTCAAGCATGCATAGGCAACCGTGTGCACATATGCTGTCGAATGGAAAGGATGTTCCCCATATTCGTTCCACTCACTGAGCATGAAAGGCTTTCCTTTTACAATGGCAACGGAAGCAAGATTTAAAAGTGTTGTTGCCATAGAACCAACTCCTGTCTGCATGGTCAGCGGGTTCGTTGACACATATTCGGCCGGCCCTGCAACCAGATAGGTATTTGCCTCCTGGATCGGAAGCAGCGGGTGATTAAAATAGCTGTTATTTTCCATAAAATCCCCGTCGGTATGGCCATATACATCCGCTGCACCGGCAACCAGATTGCTTGTCACGATCGGAACTTTTACTCCAAGGGAATGAAGATAATCTTTCATATCCTGATAAAAATTACGATTCATCGTAATGCCAAATTCCATAAAATCAGCATAGCGGGCCGGACTTTCATTTTCTTCCCATTTTCCCAAAGGGTCGCATTCCGGCTGATAGAAATTACCTGCGGTTCCTTGCACAGTTCCTTTCTCAGGATCTTCTTCCTCGCCAAGCGCACATTTTCCTTCAAATGTCCATGCTTCTTTCAGACGCTCTCTTGTTCCATATTTCATCAAGAGGAAGCTGTTAAAACGATTTTGTACCTCATCCCGATATGGCTGCATCTCTTCCCGCTGATCCGTTTCCATCGTTCCTTTAATCGCAGAATCTTCATTATTGATCTGAACCGTGATCACCGCCGGATCGTCAATCAGTGCAAGACCTGTATAAGGATTCACATGACAGAGAATCTTTCTGGCATATTCTTTTTGCAGCTCTATCATCCGTTTATTGTACATGGGAAAAACGTTTGATGCAGCTTCCCGCATTTCCTGGGTAGTCCAGCCCATCTCCTTCTACAAAATCTCTTGCAACGATAAGATCAATGTGAAAGTAAATACCCCGCTCTTTCAATTTTGCGACAAAATAGTCAAATCGATCCAGACCTTCCGGATGAAATTCTCTCCCGTTTCCTTTTTCATAATCTAAAAGTGGAGCTTCTTTACAGCTGGACCAGCTGCGTGGTTCTTCGCTGATTGGGGCATCTGCTGCATGGAGCCGAATCACATTCACGCCCAGGCTCGCAAAACGTTCCGCCAGTTTCTCTGCGGTTTCATGATCCGGGGTATTTGATCTTGCAGCCACATTAAACCCAAGAAATTTTGCCCTTACACCATCTTCAAAATAAAAATGGCCATTCCTTGTCGTTACAAATCCATGTTTTCCAGCTGGTGCATCCAAAAGATAAGAATAATCGAGAACACCTTTATTTGGATTCGTTTTATTAATTTTAATCGGTTGTCTCATACGTATGATCCGCCTTTCCTTTTTTCTAATCGCACTTTATCAAAAATGAAAGGAAAGATATTACATAAAAACATACAAAATTATATGTTTTCGTATTGTTATTTTTCTTTTTCCATTTTATACTTTAAATTTGGAAGTGAAGGAATCGTGAATTGCTTTGCAGAAACTTTCAAACGAAAATTTGATCCACTGCATCCCACAGATACCAGGAGAATATCATATGAATTATGTTACTTTTTGTAAAAATTACTATGCCGTTACAGGAATTCCTACGAATCTAATTACTGAAGCAGGAGCTATTTACTCTGCTTTATCAGAACAGCTCCACATCTCAACAGAGAGTCCTTATCCGCTTTATCCATCCGATTATAATCCCGAATTTCGTTTTGCATCTCCCGACATTGTATATGGCTCTGTCCAAATTGAAGCTACTGGTGAATATATCATCTTAGGCCCGGTTTTTTCCGTTCCTGTGACAGATGAGCTCGTCCGCAGTTATATGCATGACTCTGCCACGCCTCTGAAGTACAAGGAAGTAATCGCTGAGGCTCTCGCCTCCATTCCCCGGTTATCACATATCCAATTTTGTCAGCATCTTGTTTTCCTGCATCAATGTGTGAACCACAAGGAAATCAGTGTGTTGAAATTATTGGGACAGCGTGCACCCCAGCAATTGCGGCAGAGCCAGCAGCATTTGAAATCCATTACAGAAAATATGGAAAATAAAAAGATGCATAACACTTACCAGTTTGAATGCGAACTTTTTCAGTTTGTTCAAAACGGAAATGTAAATGCTTTGCAGAATTTTTTGAAGAATAATACATTACAATTAGAAGAAGGCAGACTTGCAAAAACCCCGATTCGCCATGCCAAAAATCTTTTTATCGTGACAGCAATCAAAACCGCTGTTCTTGGTGCCATTCCGGGAGGAGTAGATATTGAAAAAACATATCAGCTTCTGGATCTTTATATTCAGGAATGCGAGGCACTGCAGTCACTGGAAAAAATCCAGGCACTGCAATACTCCATGATTCTGGATTTTTGTCAGCAGGCAGGTGAAACCAAAATCCCTGCTGGAATCTCAAGAGAAGTTTATACCTGTATGAATTTTATCCGTACACATACAAACGAATCCATCTCTGTGAATGATGTCTCGGATTCCATTCAGAAAAGTACTTCCTACACGATGAAAAAATTCAAAACTGAGCTCGGCTTTACCATAGGTGCTTTCATTACAAGATGTAAATTAGAAGAAGCTAAAATGCTTTTAACCTACAGTACAAAAAGTCTGGCTGAAATCAGCAGTTATCTCTGCTTTCCAGTCCAGCCTCATTTTCAGAGTTTATTCAAAAAACAGTATCATATGACTCCTTTAGAATACCGGAAAAAATCCGGTGTAATGGATACTATACGGCTTTAGTTTATCCTTTCCAGAGGCCCATTACAAAAACCTCACCTGCCGTTTTATCTTTTGTATGAAAACAGCAGATGAGGTTTTTGCTAAGAATGAACATCAGTGCAGATGATAAACCAGTTTCACAAACGCCGGATCATCATGGTTTACAATTTCACTGTGTCCGAGATCTTTGTAAAACAGAACATAAAAAAAGCTTTCAATCCTTGTTTCAATCCCTCTGAGTTCATCATACAATCTGTCGTTTCACCCCTTATTTTCTGACATTTCTGTGGAAATATACTTTTTTCTTCCTCCTTCATTGCGAATCTTTCCGGGAAATGCTATAATAGCCAAAGTTGAAAGCGCGAAATCCGAAGCATTTGCAAGCTGCTCCGGAAAAAAAGACCATCCCCCGGACAAAAAGAGAGGGGATATGTCCATCCTACGGGACATAAGAAAGGAGTTATTCTATGCCTTATGATGACGTACAAAAATTTTCAGAGGCAGCCGTAAACAAAGCAAGGCTGCTGAAAGAACACCCGGGGAAATACTTTCTCCGTGCAGTCATGGCCGGTTTTCTTTATCGTGGTTGCCATGATTTTTCTCCAACGTGGTAGGCAATACGTTTCCAGAGTACAGATCCTGCCTGGGAAAACTGCTTGGCGGTATTGTGTTTGCCATTGCGGTTCTGCTGATCGTTTTTTATCGGTGCAGAGCTTTTTCACCGGAAACAATCTTGTTATGGCATTTGGGGCCTATGACAAAAAAGTCTCCTGGGCACAGGTTGGAAAAGTATGGCTGGTAAGCTACATCGGAAACTTTGTCGGATGCCTGATTCTCTCCGTAATTTTCGTACTGGCAGGTGCTTCCGGTACTGCCGATTATTACGCAGGATTTATTGGAAATAAACTTTCCATTCCTGCCGGAGAAATGTTTTTCCGTGCCATTCTCTGCAACTTCTTCGTCTGCCTTGCCGTTGCCTGCGGCATGAAATGCAAAAATGAAGTTGCCAAATTTTTCATGATTATACTTTGCATCACCGGATTCGTTGTTGCCGGTTTTGAACACTGCGTTGCCAATATGGCCACCTTTGTTACCGCTGCACTTCTGGTCCCAGGCGGCATTTCTCTGACTGCCGCATTGAAAAGTATGGTCATTGTAACTATAGGAAACGCAATAGGAGGCGGTGTGCTCCTTGCCTGGCCGCTTCGAATGATGAGTGCAGATAAATGACAAAATCTTTATACATTGCGGAAAAACCGAGCGTTGCTCAGGAGTTCGCAAAAGCGTTAAAACAGAATATGCAGCGCAGGGATGGATACTTAGAGTCGGATCAGTCCGTCGTAACCTGGTGCGTCGGTCACCTGGTTACGATGAGCTATCCGGAAAAATATGATCCTGCGTTAAAAAGGTGGAGTCTCGAGACCCTGCCTTTTTTGCCTGAAAACTTCAAATATGAAATTATCCCGGAAGTAAAAAAGCAGTTCACCATTGTGAGTAACCTGCTCCACCGGGAGGATATTGAAACCATTTATGTCTGTACCGACTCCGGGCGTGAGGGAGAATACATCTATCGTCTCGTCGCGCAGATGGCCGGTATCAAAGACAAGAAACAGAAGCGTGTCTGGATCGACTCGCAGACAGAAGAAGAAATCCTGCGCGGTATCCGCGAAGCGAAGGACGAAAGTGAATACGACAATCTTTCGGCATCCGCTTATCTCCGCGCCAAAGAAGATTACCTGATGGGCATTAACTTTTCCCGTCTTCTCTCGCTCAAATACGGAAGCGCTGTCGCATCGTATCTCGGCACTAAATATCAGTCTATTTCCGTCGGCCGTGTTATGACATGTGTGCTCGGCATGGTCGTACGCCGGGAGCGCGAAATCCGCAGCTTTGTGAAAACACCATTCTACCGTGTCATCGCCGGTCTTTCCTTAAATGGACGCAATTTTGAGGGGGAATGGCGCGCCGTAAAAGGCAGCCGCTACTTCAACTCTCCGCTTCTCTATAAGGAGAACGGCTTCCAGAAAAAAGAGGACGCACAGAAACTGATCGAGGAATTAAGCATGCAGAATCCTCTGATCCCGCATGTCCTGAAATGGAGCGAAAAAGGAAAATAAAAATGCGCCACTGCTTTACAACCTTGCGGAGCTGCAAAACGACTGTGCCCGCTTTTTCAAAATCAGTCCGGATGAAACGCTGAAAGTTGTTCAGGAGCTTTACGAGAAAAAGCTGGTTACCTATCCGCGAACCGATGCCCGTGTGCTTTCTTCTGCCGTTGCCAGGGAAATCAGCAAAAACCTGCGCGGCCTGCAGCAGTACGGTATCTGCAGCGGCCTTGCAAATGAAATTTCGCAGGGCGAAAGCTGGAAAAAGATTGGTTCCACCCGCTATACAAACGATAAACAGATTACCGATCACTATGCGATCATTCCGACCGGACAGGGCCTTAACAATCTGCGGAACCTCTCGGAACTCTCCGCAAAAGTTTATGAGACGATTGTCCGCCGTTTTCTCGGTATCTTCTATCCGCCGGCGGTCTATCAGAAAGTTGCTCTTGTCACCGAAATCGGCGGCGAGCAGTTTTTCTCCAACTTCCGTGTTCTCGTGCAGGAGGGCTATTTAAAAGTCATGCAGTATTCTTTCTTCCGTAAGAAAGAGGAGGACGACGAGGGCAGAAAGGAGGACGAGACGACTTGCGATCCCTCTTTTCTTGCAGCGCTGTCCCAGCTGCAGAAAGGCAGCGAGCTGAATCTTCTCGGCCTTTCTATCAAAGAAGGAGAAACCTCTCCGCCAAAACGCTACACCTCCGGTTCGATGATCCTTGCAATGGAAAATGCCGGACAGCTCATTGAAGACGAGGAGCTGCGCGAACAGATTAAGGGAAGCGGCATCGGAACGAGTGCGACGCGTGCTGAGATTCTGAAAAAGCTTGTCTTTATCAAATATCTTGCTCTGAACAAAAAGACGCAGGTTATCACCCCGACACAGCTTGGCGAAATGATCTACGACGTCGTACACCAGTCGATCCGCCCGCTTCTGAATCCGGAGCTGACGGCAAGCTGGGAAAAGGGACTTACCTATGTAGCGGAAGGCTCCATTACCTCCGAGGAATATATGGGAAAACTGGAAAACTTTGTGACACGCCACACGGTAAATGTGAAGCAGATGCGGAATCAGTTCCAGCTAAAGAGCAGCTTTGATGCGTCCGCGCCGTATTACAAAAAAGCCTCTTCCACGCGCTCCCGTACCGGGAAACGTACCGCTGCAGAAGATTCCTCTGCAAAGTCCTATTCCACCGCCAGAAAAAAGGGCACACAGAACTCCTGAAATGTGGTAAGATAAACAGGAACTAAAACAAGAAAGGATGAATCACGCATGAAAGATGCAACCATTTCTGAACTTTATGATTTAACCCAGACCATTGCCGCAAAAATCTTTGAAGGCAAAACGTATCCATGGGAAGTGCTTCCGCTCATTAAAGATTTTATTCTTGAACTCGGCGAAACACTCGATCCGGCAGAATACGAAAACCGCGGCGAAAATGTCTGGATCGCAAAAGATGCCGTGATCGCACCGACCGCTTCCATTAACGGCCCATGCATCATTGGAAAAGGCGCTGAGATCCGTCAGTGTGCCTTTATCCGCGGAAACGCCATCGTCGGCGAAGGCGCTGTCGTTGGAAACTCCACCGAACTGAAAAATGTCATTCTCTTTAATAAAGTACAGGTTCCGCATTACAACTATGTCGGCGACTCTGTTCTTGGATACAAAGCCCATATGGGTGCCGGTTCCATTACTTCCAATGTAAAATCCGATAAGAAGCTCGTTGTTGTCAAAGGCGCAGATGAACAGATCGAAACCGGACTGAAAAAATTCGGTGCGATGCTCGGCGATGAAGTTGAGGTCGGCTGTAACAGCGTATTGAACCCGGGAACGGTTGTCGGAAGAAATTCCAACATTTATCCACTCTCCTGTGTTCGCGGTGTGATCCCGTCAGGTCATATTTTTAAGAATGCGAAAGAAATTGTCAAAAAAATCTGATAATTAAAAAATTCTCTTTTATCGAGAGAAAACCAAACCGATTGATTTAAAAGACCGCCGGAAATTTTATCGTTTTCCGGTGGTCTTTGCAATTTTTTATCAAAATATGCTGGACGAATGACCAATTTTGTGAGACAATAACCATAGGTCTGTGAACAGGCTGGAAACAGTCCGTTCGAAAGACAAAAGCTCAAATAAGTACATATTTGAAAGGAGTTTAACAATGACTTATTCACACGAAGTAGAAATGATGTGTCCGGTTGCCCAGGGCGTGCATCACGGTGCAGCTCCGATTCCGGAGGAAGCAAAATGGGTAAAAGCAAAAGAAATCAAAGACATTTCCGGATTCACTCACGGTATTGGCTGGTGCGCACCGCAGCAGGGTACCTGCAAGCTGACTCTGAACGTAAAAGAGGGCGTTATCCAGGAAGCTCTCGTTGAGACCATCGGATGTTCAGGAATGACTCATTCTGCAGCTATGGCATCTGAGATTCTGCCAGGACTTACCATCCTTGAGGCACTGAATACTGACCTTGTGTGTGATGCTATCAATACTGCTATGAGAGAGCTCTTCCTGCAGATCGTTTACGGAAGAAGCCAGAGTGCATTCTCCGAGGACGGACTGGTTGTAGGCGCAGGCCTGGAAGACCTTGGCAAAGGACTTCGTTCCCAGGTTGGTACCATGTACGGAACTCTTGCAAAAGGACCTCGTTATCTGGAGATGACCGACGGTTATGTAACAGGTATCGCTCTGGATGCAGATGATGAGATTATCGGTTACAAATTCATCAACTTCGGAAAGATGATGGACTTCATCAAAGCCGGCGATGATGCAAACACAGCTTTCGAAAAAGCAAGCGGACAGTACGGACGTGTTGCTGATGCTGTTAAGATCGTTGACCCGAGAAAAGAGTAATCAGATAATTTAGGAGGATAGGAAAATGGCTTTATTTGAATCATATGAAAGAAGAGAGAAACAGATTCTGGCTAAGCTTGCTGAGTACGGAATCAACTCCATCGAAGAAGCTGCAGAAGTTACAAAAGCTGCTGGCCTTGATGTATACAAAATGATCGAAGGCATTCAGCCAATCTGCTTCGAGAATGCAAAAATGGGCTTACACTGTAGGCGCAGCAATCGCAATCGAAAAAAAGGATGCCGCAAAGCTTCTGAAGCTGCTGCAGCAATCGGTGAGGGACTTCAGTCCTTCTGTATCCCGGGTTCTGTAGCAGATCAGCGTAAAGTTGGTCTTGGCCATGGTAACCTTGGTAAAATGCTTCTGGAAGAGGACACCGAGTGCTTCGCATTCCTGGCTGGACATGAGTCCTTCGCAGCTGCTGAGGGTGCTATCGGTATCGCTGAAAAAGCAAACAAAGTACGTCAGAAACCTCTGCGTGTTATCCTGAACGGTCTTGGAAAAGACGCTGCTCAGATCATCGCTCGTATCAACGGCTTTACTTATGTAGAGACTGAGTATGACTACTACACCGGAGAACTGAAAGAAGTATTCAGAAAAGCATACTCCGATGGACCGCGTGCGAAAGTTAACTGCTACGGCGCTAACGACGTTCGTGAAGGCGTTGCTATCATGTGGAAAGAGAACGTTGACGTTTCCATCACCGGAAACTCCACCAACCCGACTCGTTTCCAGCATCCAGTTGCAGGTACCTACAAAAAAGAGCGTATCGAAGCTGGTAAAAAATACTTCTCCGTTGCTTCCGGCGGTGGTACAGGACGTACACTTCACCCGGACAACATGGCAGCAGGTCCAGCTTCCTACGGTATGACAGATACAATGGGACGTATGCATTCTGACGCTCAGTTTGCAGGTTCTTCTTCTGTACCGGCTCACGTAGAGATGATGGGTCTGATCGGCGCAGGAAACAACCCGATGGTTGGTATGACTGTTGCTGTTGCTGTAGCTGTTGAAGAGGCAGCAAAAGCTGGCAAATTCTAAGATTAGCCAAACTTTGCGTAAATAAAATTATTTGAGCAAAAAAGAAGCGCCGCGGGAATTTTCCCGTATGGCGCTTCTTTTTTGCTGCTTTCGATATCCTGCAAAGTTGGGCGTGCAGATTGCAGGAACGATGTTTCAAACACATGCTATATTCTTTTGATCCATGCACAAAAAACGCCTCTGAACCCAAAACGTTTCAGAGCGTTTTTTATATCATTCTAAGCATTATTTTGCAGCGATAAACTTCTTTGCAACCAGTGTCTCTGCACAAAGTACTGCTCCGCCTGCTGCGCCGCGGACCGTGTTGTGGGACAGACCTACGAATTTCCAGTCGTAGATGGAATCCTCTCTTAAACGGCCTACGTTGATTCCCATACCGTTCTCGTAGTTGACATCCAGTGTTACCTGCGGACGGTTATCTTCTGTCATGTAACGGATGAACTGTTTCGGTGCGCTTGGCAGATTCAGCTCCTGCGGAAGGCCTTTGAAGTTCTCCAGTTTTTCGATCAGCTGCTCTTTCGTCGGTTTCTTGCGGAATTTTACGAAAACAGCTGCGGTGTGTCCGTTTAATACCGGAACACGGATACACTGACAGGTGATCTTCGGCTCAGTTGCTTTTACGATCACGCCGTTTTCAATTTTACCCCAGATACGAAGCGGCTCCTGCTCGCTCTTCTCTTCTTCTCCGCCGATGAACGGGATGATGTTGCCTTCCATCTCCGGCCAGTCTTTGAAGGTTTTTCCTGCTCCGGAAATTGCCTGGTATGTGGTTGCAACCACTTCATATGGCTCGAACTCTTTCCATGCCGTTAATACCGGTGCATAGCTCTGGATTGAACAGTTCGGTTTTACAGCGATAAAGCCTCTCTTGGTTCCCAGACGTTTTTTTCTGAAACTCGATAACATCGAAGTGCTCCGGGTTGATTTCCGGAACTACCATCGGAACATCCGGTGTCCAGCGGTGTGCGCTGTTGTTGGAAACAACCGGTGTCTCGGTCTTTGCATATGCTTCTTCAATCGCTTTGATCTCATCTTTCGACATATCAACAGCGGAAAATACAAAATCTACGGTAGATGCCACATGCTCTACATCATTTACATTCATCACAACGAGCTTTTTCACTGCTTCCGGCATTGGAGTATCCATTTTCCAGCGTCCGCCGACTGCTTCCTCGTATGTTTTTCCGGCACTTCTCGGACTTGCTGCCAGGGTCACAACTTCAAACCACGGATGGTTTCTCCAGCAGAGAAATAAATCTCTGACCTACCATACCGGTTGCTCCTAAAATTCCTACTCTCAATTTCTGCTCCATTGGTTTCATCTCCTTGTTCTTCTGTGGCGTACATTTGTGCGTCTCATGTCATACTATACCAATTTTTTCAAAATTGCAACTGTTTTTTCAATTTTCCTGTAAATATTTTTTATTCTGCTCGATGACAGCCAGCATCGCATCTGCTCCCGGCGCACCGATCGTGTTGCGTCGTTCTACGCAGTTCTTCATGCTGATGGCATCATAAATATCATCCTCGAAGACCGGGCTGATCGCTTTGTACTCTTCGAGTTTCATATCATCAAGGGAGATTCCTTTGTCAATGCAGTACAGAACGAGACGGCCGACAATGCCATGTGCATCGCGGAACGGAACGCCTTTTCCAACAAGGTAATCAGCTGCGTCCGTTGCATTCGTGAAACCGTTCTTTGCACTGTTCTCCATGCGGTCTTTTTTGAAGCGCATGGTAGAAAGCATGCCATTGAACAGAGCCAGGCAGCCTTTTACGGTGTCGATGGCATCGAAGGTCAGCTCTTTATCCTCCTGCATATCTTTGTTGTACGCCAGCGGGATTCCCTTCATAGTGGTGAGCATTGACATCAGAGCTGCGTAAACGCGGCCTGTTTTTCCTCGAACAAGCTCTGCGATATCCGGATTCTTTTTCTGCGGCATGATACTGCTTCCGGTGCTGTATGCGTCGTCGATGTCCACAAACTGATACTCATTGGTATTCCAGATGATGATCTCCTCGGAGAAGCGGGAAAGATGCATCATAATCGTAGAAAGAGCACTGAGGAGCTCAATGACATAGTCACGGTCGGATACGGAATCCATGCTGTTTAAGGTCGGGCCGTCAAAGCCGAGCAGCTCTGCGGTGTAAGCGCGGTCCAACGGATACGTCGTTCCAGCCAGCGCACCGGAACCGAGCGGACAGTAATTCATTCTCTTGTAGATGTCTGCAAGGCGGCCTCTGTCGCGGCGGAACATTTCAAAATATGCGCCCATGTGATGTGCCAGTGTGATCGGCTGTGCTTTCTGCAGATGGGTGAATCCCGGCATATAGGTGTGAATGTTCTCTTCCATGATTTTTTCGAGTGTTACCAGCACCTCTTTGACGAGTGCATCAATCTCGGTGATCTCATCGCGGACATAAAGTTTCATATCGAGGGCTACCTGGTCATTGCGGCTTCTTCCGGTGTGCAGCTTCTTTCCGGCATCTCCGATGCGGTCAATCAGGTTTGCCTCCACGAAGCTGTGGATATCCTCATACTCGCTGGTGATTTTCAGTTTTCCGCTCTCTACGTCGGCAAGAATGCCTTCCAGTCCTTCCAGAATCTGATCTCTTTCGTCTTCTGTCAGAATGCCCTGTTTTGCCAGCATCTTTACGTGTGCCATGCTGCCTTTGATGTCCTGTTTATAGAATTTCTGATCAAAGCTGATGGATGCATTAAAATTATACACTAACTTGTCGGTCTCTTTTGTAAACCGTCCGCCCCATAACTGTGCCATTTTCATTCCTCTTTTCCTGTAAGTTTTTTAAATTATCATGTATTATTATACAAGACTCCCCTCTTCCTTTGCAAGTCAAATCACCTACTTTCCCGAATTTCGGCGTTTTGTGTAGTTTTTCTCCAGCCAGCCCAAGATGCCGTACAATCCTGCCGCAACGAGGCAGAGGATCAGGATGGACAGGATTACCCAGTCAAGTCTGAACAGATTTGCCCACCTTTTTGCGGCAGAGACGCTCGTCAGCCGCCCGATTTGCCGCTATCCAGAGCTCTTCAGAGACGATAGCAGGAATTTTCCCCGCATAGACGTACTGCCCGCCCGGCGGTGTAGGGAGCGTTTTTCCGGTGTTAAAATCGTAATGCTTCCTGTTCATGACTACGGTGCCTTTATTCATGGGATTCCGCACCATGCGGATAATGTCTGTTCCAGAGAATGGTTTTCCGGCGCGGCTGCGGACGCCCTCTGCTGCCAGAACCGCCGCAATTTTCCGTCCGCCGAGACCGTCTGCACAGAGTTCGTACATACGGCGCTTCACTGCGGCCTCCTCCGGGATGATCTCAATCGCTCCGTCTGCCGTCCGCCGGTAACCATAACTTTTTGAGGTCAGCACCGGCTTTCCATTATTCTGCTGCCGTTTCTGGTGCGCCAGATTCATCTTCTTGCTCAGCTCCCGGCTGTACTCCTCCGCCAGAATCGCCTTAATGCCGGTCAGAAGCGCGTCTTCCGGCGAATAGAATGTGTTCTCCAGATAAAAAATACAGCCGCTTTCCGGCGCAGTTTAAGCGGTCT
>ENA-OQET01001106-OQET01001106.1-human-gut-metagenome-genome-assembly--contig:-NODE-1106-length-12561-cov-2.449574_pt1 | contig 12561 bp, 9 predicted proteins | sample MGYA00242800_ERZ504645 | MGnify/ENA primary metagenome ERZ504645 (study PRJEB26092, sample SAMD00036308) | human gut metagenome | host: Homo sapiens | study: EMG produced TPA metagenomics assembly of... | reverse complement strand
ACCGTCCTTCTGGGCCTGCTTGACCGAGCTGTTCATAAACACGGTGCAGCGGCTGCCCAGATCCACGGGACGGTCTGCGAACAGGCCAAGGGCGGCGAACTCCTTGACATCATAGCCCAATGCCTGAGCAAAGGTCTGCAAAAAGCTGCCGCAGCCGGAGGAGCAGGCCTCGTTCAGGAAGATGTTGCTGATGGCACCATCCTCGATCTTGAAGCACTTCATGTCCTGACCGCCGATATCGATGATGAAATCTACATCGGGCATAAAGTATTTGGCGGCGGTGAAATGAGCCACCGTCTCCACCAGACCATAATCACAGCGGAAGGCGTTCTTGACCAGTTCCTCGCCATAGCCGGTGGTGGTCACGCTGGCCACCTGCAGGCCGGGGTGTTCCCGGTAGATCTTGATCAGCTGTTCCCGGATCAGGGGCAGCGGGTTGCCAAGGTTGGGCTGGTAATTGGTGTACAGGATCTGGCTCTTCTCGTCCACCACCACCAGCTTGACGGTGGTGGAGCCGGAGTCGATGCCGATATGCACCGGGCCGCACTGGGCGCTGAAAGGCACATGGGGCACGCTGTGGGACATGTGCCGGGCATGGAATTCCTCGTACTCCTGCTTGTTGGCAAAGAGCGGAGGCTCACTGGCATAAGTAGCGGTGGCGGCGTACTGGTCCAGCGCGTCGGCCACTGCGGAGAGTTCGAACTCCTTATCCGCATAGAGGGCGGCACCCAGCGCCACATAGAGCAGGCTGTTCTCGGGGCAGGTTCCGGTGACCCCCAGCGCCTCATCAAAGCTCTTGCGCAGCACGCTGCTGAAGGTCAGCGGCCCGCCCAGATACAGGATATTGCCCTTGATGGGGCGGCCCTGTGCCAGACCGGCAATGGTCTGGTTGACCACCGCCTTGTAGATGCTGGCGGCGATATCCTCCGTGCGCGCGCCCTGATTGATGAGGGGCTGCACATCGCTTTTGGCAAACACGCCGCAGCGGGACGCGATGGTATAGGTGCGCTCGGCCTTTTCCGCGGCCTTGTTCATCTCGTCGGCACTCATCTTCAGCAGGGTGGCCATCTGGTCAATAAAGGCACCGGTGCCGCCGGCACAGCTGCCGTTCATGCGGACCTCGGTGCCGTTGGTCAGGAACAGGATCTTTGCGTCCTCGCCGCCCAGCTCGATCACGCAGTCGGTGGCGGGCACAAACCGCTTGACTGCCACACGGGTGGAGAACACCTCCTGCACAAAGGGCACGCCGCAGCTGTCGGCCAGACCCATGCCGGCAGAACCGGAGATGCTCAGCAGTGCCTTGTTTCCGTGCAGGTGCTCTGCATCGATACGGCGCAGCAACTCCTGCGCCTTTTCCAGAATATGGCTGTAATGACGCTCGTATGTTGAATAAATCAGCGCATCATGTTCGTCCAGCACCGCGCACTTGATGGTGGTGCTTCCGATGTCAAGACCTACTCTCACTTGCTTTTCCTCCTGAGGAACAATATAAAAATACAGTTGTATTATACTCAAAAATCGGGATACAATCAATCCAGTCATCATATTTTACACGCAAAAATAGTATTTTCCGCTCAAAAAGTTAAACATTTTGTTAAATTCACGAATACAGCTCCCCTGTTTTTCTACATTCCGGTTAAGATTCTTTACTCAGAGTGATTTTTACACAAAAACGCCCTGCCCCGGAAAAGCCCGGAGCAGGGCGCTGAACATCGTATCATTCCATTTTATCGGACAACAGGGCAAGTTCCCGCAGGATCTGCCAGCGCAGGCCATCAGCTGTGGTGAGCGCCGGATGGATGGTGTGCAGTTCCACACTGCCCTCAATGGGAAACATCGTTCCGGCCAGCGGGATGCGCACCTCCGCCCGAGTGCCGCTTCCGGCACCGCGCGGCGTGAGGGAAAGCACCCACCCCATGTGGGCGCAGTAACGGCGGCAGAGCAGCAGCCCTGCCTGCACACCGCCCAGGAAGCGGCGGCGGTTCTCCATCCAGTTTTCACCGGTGGGCAGGCCGCAGCCGTCGTCCTCCACGATCAGATACAGATCCTCGTCGTCCCGGGTGAGCCGGATCTTGATCTGCCCGCCGGGGCTTACGGCCCGCAGGGCGTTGGAAAGCAGATGAAACAGCAGCTGCTCGGCCTCCTGGGCATCCGCCTTGACATAGCAGCGCCGGAACGGGCTGTGATCCACGGTCAGCCGGATGCCCAGCTGCTTCTCGATCTCCGGGGCTATCTGGGCGGCCTCCATCAGGATCCAGCACAGGTCTACCGGCTTCATGGACGGCTTGTCGTTCATCTCCACTTCCAGCAGGCCCATCATCTCCCGCAGGGTGCGCTCCAGGCGGATGCTCTCCTGCCCATATCCTCCAGCGCCTGCCGGGTCCTTTCGTCTCCGGTCCGGGCCAGATGCATCTGCAGGTATTCCCGGTTCTGGTCCATGATGCGCAGGGAGTGCAGCAGCACGCTCTCAAATTGTTTGCGGGGGAAATCCCCCATCCCGCTCTCTTTTGCCATTCCGTTCTCTCTCTTTTTTCTCATCGTCCGGCCTTCTGTCCCTGCGTTCCGCTGTCGATCAATTTCTGGCGGCCCGCATAGATCAGCTTGCCCAGGGTAACGCTATGCCCCATCAGGCCGTAATCCTGCTTGAATTTCTGCCAGGCTTCGGTGTTGTATTTTTCCACCCCGTCGATCAGGCGGCGCATCCCGCAGTCCACGGCGGCCACTGTGGTGTGGTGTTCCTCGGCCACAGTCTGCAGGATCTCCTTGCGCACGGCCAGCTTCCGCTCCGTGCCGCATACGACCTGCAGCGCAGTGGTCAGATATTCACAGTTTACATCCGGCTGCTGGATGCCCCACTCCGCATAAAGCTGCTTGCAGAACGGCAGCACCCAGAAGATGCCGATGTCCGTGGAGCTGCGCAGATCCAGCAGCAGATCCAGCAGGCTGCTGCGCTCCGGCAGGTACTGCCTGCCGTCCGGCCGCAGGAACGATGCCGTGGCATCGCTGTACCAGTCATCCCCCTGCAACAGCAGCAGCGGGCGGTTATGCAGGCTGTTGAGCCGCTTGAGGAACTCATACCCGTCCATATCCTCCAGCTGGCTCGAAAGCACCACGATATCCACACTGCGCTGCTGGCGCAGCTCCCGCAGCAGCTCCTCGCCGCTGTGGAAGCAGACACAGCAGATCGCAGGATTCTGCTCCTCCAGATAATTTTTCCGGACGCGGATCTCCCGCTCGTCGTAGCTCAAAAGCGCGACATGCAGCTTTGAAACGAGTCGTTCCGTCAATCCAACCTTCCCCTTTGCCTTAAAATTGCCGCACTTTTCTTCCGTGCGTACTGTATGATACTATTTTATAAGGCCCTGTGGAAAGATTCAATCCCCGAAAAAACGTCACTATGCGTCGAACCGTGCAGGAATGGCGGCTTTTTGCGTCTTGATTTCTGGTAATTTACGTCATAAAGTGTCGATTTTTGTTTCTTTCACCTTCTTCAGCATAACACCATCTTTCCCGAAAAGCAATGGTTTGTTCACATTCATCTGATACTATATCTACGTTATTTTGTTTTTTGTCCGGCATTTCCCACACGCCGCCGGGCACGCATAAGAAAGGCCTGCCTATGCTACAACTGAAAAAAGATCCGCAAGGATACAAAACCGGTGACCTTGTACAGACCGCACTGAATGATGTCAGCCTGAACCTGCGCGACAGCGAATTTGTCGCCATCCTGGGCCCCTCCGGCTCCGGTAAAACCACCCTGCTGAACATCATCGGCGGCCTGGATCGGTACGACAGCGGTGACCTTGTCATCAACGGGATCTCCACCAAAAAGTACACCGACCGCGATTGGGACTCCTACCGCAACCACACCATCGGCTTTGTGTTCCAGAGCTACAACCTGATCCCCCATCAGACCGTTCTGGCCAACGTGGAGCTGGCCCTGACCATTTCCGGCATCTCAGGCGCAGAGCGCAAGCGCCGCGCCACCGAGGCACTGCAGAAGGTGGGGCTGGGCAATCAGCTGCACAAGCACCCCAGCGAAATGTCCGGCGGCCAGATGCAGCGCGTTGCCATTGCCCGTGCGCTGGTCAACAATCCGGATATCCTGCTGGCAGACGAGCCCACCGGCGCGCTGGACAGCGAGACCAGCATCCAGGTCATGGAACTGCTCAAGGAGGTGGCAAAGGACCGTCTGGTGGTCATGGTCACCCACAACCCGGAGCTGGCCCAGCAGTACGCCACCCGCATCGTGAACCTGAAGGATGGTGTCATCCGCTCCGACACCGCCCCCTACGAGCCAGACACCGCTCAGCTTGCCCCTGCCGTTCACAAGAACATGGGCCACTCCTCCATGTCGTGGTGGACCTCGCTGACCCTGAGCTTCAACAACCTCTGGACCAAAAAGACCCGCACCCTGCTCACGGCCTTTGCAGGCTCTATCGGCATCATCGGCATGCTCTGATCATTCCTGTCCACCGGTGTCAACCAGTATATCGCCGATATGGAGCGGGACACCCTTTCCGAGTACCCGGTGCAGATCCTGCGCAGCGGCATGGATCTGACCAGCCCTGCTGTCCGCCGACCTGCCCGGCCAGACCGCCGCCCCCGACCTCGGCGAGGGGATGGTGCCGGTGCGTCAGCTTGTGACCCAGATGGTTTCCGGCATCACCTCCAACGACCTGAAGAGCCTGAAAGCCTACCTCGAGAGCGATGCCTGCAGCATCGGGGAGAGCGTTTCCTCGGTGGAGTATTCCTATAATGTCCAGCCTCAGATCTACCGCCAGGACCCGGACGGCAGCATCCGGCAGGTGAACCCAGATTCCTCCCTTTCCGCTCTGGGCATCAGCTCCACCAGCTCGACCAACAACATGATGGCCAGCATGATGAACACCAGCGTGTTCTACCAGCTGCCCGCCAGCGATGCCCTGTATCATTCCCAGTACGAGGTCAAGGCAGGCCGCTGGCCCGAAAACTACAACGAGTGCGTTGCCGTGCTGGGTGCGGATGGTTCCATCACCGATTATGCCCTCTACGCGCTGGGCCTGCGGGACAACGCCGAGCTGGACAAGATGATCCAGCAGTTCGCCCAGAACCAGAATGTGGATGTGCCCGAGGATTTCAAGCCCTACCGGTACAGCGATTTTCTGGGCCGCACCTTCAAGCTGGTCAACGCGGCCGACCGCTACCAGTACGACGATGCCCACAGCACCTGGGTGGATAAATCGGACGACAAGGCCTTCCTGCAGGAGCTTGTGGCCAACAGCGAGACCATGACCATCGTGGGCGTGGTGCAGCCCAGGGAGAACGCCTCCGCCGCCATGCTGTCCTCCGGCATCGCCTATCCCGCCTCCCTGACCCGGCATGTCATGGACACCGCCGCCCAGAGCAGGCTGGTACAGGATCAGATTGCCGACCCGCAGACCAATGTGCTGAACGGTGAGCCCTTCGGCACCGGGCAGACCGCTGCCGTGGACATGGCTTCCCTCTTCTCCATTGACACCGACCAGCTCGAGAGCGCCTTCCAGTTCGACCCCGGCAAGCTGGATCTTGACCTGAGCGGCGCGTTCGACCTGAGCGACGGTTCCGTAGATTTTTCCTCCCTCATTGACCCGGACAACTTCCAATTTGATCTGGCCGAAACGCCCGGCATCGACATGAGCGCCCTGACGGACGTGTTCGCCAACATGGACATTTCCATCCCCGCCGACAAAATGCAGCAGCTGGCCCAGAAGGTGATGACCGGCTACAAGGATTACATCATCGGCAACGGCATTCTGGGGCTGGACAAGATCGGTTTTGACCAGTATCTCGCCAGCGACCAGTTCCAGCAGCTGATGAAGGATTCCATGGGCAGCCTCATCGATACCGCTGCCCTGCAGGAGCAGTTTACTGCCGCCATGCAGCAGGTCATGGGCAGCGTGATGGCAAACTTCTCGGAACAGATCGTCGCCGAATTGCAGGCCCAGCTGGGCGCTGCCATGGAGCAGGCCATGGGCCAGATCAGCACGAACCTGCAGAGCCAGATGACCGAGCGCTTCTCCTCTCTGGGCAGCCAGATGGAAAGCGCGCTGAAGATCGACGCAGATGCGTTCCGGAATGCCATCCGATTCAACATGACCGAGGACGATCTGGCGGAGCTGATGAAGTCGAAAATGATGTCCACCAGCGCACCTATGAAAGCAACCTGCAGGCCTTTGGTTATGCCAGCGAGGACGACCCCAGCCAGATCAACATTTATCCGCTGGACTTCGAGCAAAAGGCTAAGGTCCTCAATGTGCTGGACAGCTACAATGCCGCCATGCGTGAGCAGGGCGCGGAAGACAAGGTGATCCAGTACACTGATGTGGTGGGCACCCTGATGACCTCCGTGACCAGGATCATCAACATGATCTCCAACATGCTGGTGGCCTTTGTCTCCATCTCGCTGGTGGTCTCCTCCATTATGATCGGCATCATCACCTATATCAGCGTGCTGGAGCGCCGCAAGGAGATCGGCATCCTGCGTGCCATCGGTGCTTCCAAGCGGAACATCTCCGAGGTGTTCAACGCCGAGACCTTCATCATCGGCCTGTGCTCGGGCCTCATGGGCATCGGCCTCAGCAGACTGCTGCTCATTCCGGGCAACATGCTCATCCAGAAAATCGCCGTCGGCACCAGCGTAGTGGCCGTTCTGCCCTGGAAGGCCGCTGTGGTGCTGGTTGCGCTGGCAACTGTGCTGACCATTCTGGGCGGCTTCATCCCCGCCAAAACCGCTTCCCGCTCTGACCCTGTCAAGGCTCTGAGAGCAGAATAAGATCACTTTTTCAAAGAGGCTGTTGCACAAGCCCCAGCAAAAAAGACCAGAGTTGTTTCGCCAAAAGGCGTTACAACTCTGGTCTTTTGCTTTCTTTCATGTGAACAGTGCGGCGGCTTCTTTACCACTCTTCTTCGTCAGCGCCCACCCTTGTGCGGCGGAACATGCTCTCCACAATGGCGCAGTATTTATCCGCCAGACAGACGATGACCGCCTCGCGGCAGGTCGGGATATGGCGGAAGGTCAGGGGCCACATGTGGCTTGCAATGACGTTCTGCTCCTTTTTGGTAATGCCGAACACCCGCTGTGCGTTCACACAGGCAGACCCCGGGTGGGAAAAGCCGTGCATCTCAAACAGATGCCGCAGGCCGTGGAAAGAGCCCTGCTTGTGCCAGTCATAGAGATAGAAATCATGGAGGAAGGCCCCCACGGCCAGCGTGGTCTCATCGGCTCCCAGATGGAAGCGGTGGTTGATCCAGCAGCTGACCACGACCACATTCTTGCAGTGCTGGTAGGTGGTCACATCACCGTGCTGGATAAACTCACGCATTTCCTGCACCTTGGGGTGATGGTCGTACTGTTCCAGAATAGCGGACAGGCGCTCCCGTTCCGTTTGTGAAAGCTGCATGGAAAATTCCCTTTCTTTTTGTCAGAAACGCCGGGCTCAGCTCCGCAGCTGAACCGGGTTGGAGCTGCCGAAGTTCTCAGCGGCCGAAGGATTTTCGCGGGTCAGGCTCAGGTCCACCGAGATACTGCCTGCCGTCGCCCAGCGCCTCCAGCTCGGCCAGCTTGGCCTCGGCAGAAGCCTTGTCCGGGTACCACTGGATGAGGAAGAAGTTTTCCTCCTCCACACCGTAATACAGCCACTGGCCGTCTGCCCGCAGCAGGTCGTCCAGATGATCCACCTCATCGCCATCGGTCAGGCCCAGGCCCTCCTCGGCGTAGACATTTCAGGTTCCACCTGCAGCACCTCAATGACCTGAATGGCGCTCTGTAAGTATTCATCCTGCGAAATGCTCTTGTCCGAGCGTTCCCAGCCCGTCAGGAATGCCTGCATCAGCAGGTTCTTCACGGAGATCTCCGGCTTCATTGCCATAACATATTCCTCTTTCCTCGTTTGTTTCCGCTGACCAGTATTACGCTAAAAATTGTGAAAGGTCAACTATTTCTTTATGAATTTTTTGTAGCAACGCACAAAAGGCATTTTTGTTCCAGTTCATTTTCTGAACTTTTTATGAAACCCCTTGATTTTTGACCCGCATCGGTGTATATTAGCACTCGAAAGATATGAGTGCTAAGAAGATGCAGCATCGGCTGCTTCTTCTGCATTGCCGCTCCTTTTGCGAGGGGCCGGATCTGAATACTGTACAAAAGAGGTTTTGTATTATGGCGAAGAAAGAATTTCAGGCTGAAAGCAAAAAGCTGATGGACATGATGATCAACTCCATCTACACCAACAAGGAGATCTTCCTGCGTGAGCTGATCTCCAACGCTTCGGATGCCATCGACAAACTTTATTATAAGAGCCTGACCGATCCTTCCGTGGGCATGAACAAGGGCGATTTCCGCATCCTGCTCACCCGCGATAAGGACAATCGCCTGCTGACTGTCTCCGATAACGGCATCGGCATGACCAAAGAAGAGCTGGAGCAGAACCTGGGCACCATCGCCCACTCCGGTTCTCTGGACTTCAAGAAGGACAACAAGGACGAGAACATCGACATCATCGGTCAGTTCGGCGTGGGCTTCTACTCCGCCTTCATGGTCGCCGACAAGGTCACCGTCATCTCCAAGGCATACGGTGCGGACGAAGCCTGGCAGTGGGAGTCCAGCGGTGCTGACGGCTACGAGCTGACCCCCGCCGAGAAAGAAACCGCCGGTACCGACATCATCCTGCACATCAAGGATAGCACCGATACCGACAATTACGAGAACTTCCTCGACGAATACGGCATTGTGGCCATCGTCAAAAAGTACAGCGACTATGTGCGCTATCCCATCCAGATGGAGCGGGAAAAGAGCCGCCAGAAGCCCGAACCCGATCCCAAGCCCGAGGACTATAAGCCGGAGTGGGAGACCTACACCGAGCTTGAGACCCTGAACAGCATGGTGCCCATCTGGAAGAAGCAGAAGAGCGAGGTCACCGACGAGGAATACGCCAGCTTCTACAAGGATAAATTCAACGATTATTCTGACCCCTCCCGCGTCATCGTGAGCCGCACCGAGGGCACCGCCAACTACAACGCCCTGCTGTTCGTGCCCAGCCATCGCCCCTATGATTTCTACACCAAGGAGTACGAGAAGGGTCTGGCCCTGTACGCATCCGGCGTGCTCATTATGGAAAAGTGCGCAGACCTGCTGCCCGATTACTTCAGCTTCGTCAAGGGCATTGTGGACAGCCAGGATCTGAGCCTGAACATCAGCCGCGAGATGCTGCAGAAGGACAATCAGCTCAAGCTGATCCACAATGCACTGGAAAAGAAGATCAAGAACGAGCTGCACTCCATGCTGGTCAACGACCGCGAAAAATACGAGGCATTCTGGAAGGAGTTCGGCCGCCAGATCAAGTTCGGCGCTTACTCTGATTACGGGATGCACGCTGAGCTGCTGCGCGACCTGCTGCTGTTCTGGTCTGCCAAGGAGCAGAAGATGGTCACCCTGCAGGAGTATGTGGACAAGATGCCTGCCGAGCAGAAGTTCATCTACTTTGCCGCCGGTGATTCCACCGATCGTCTGGCAAAGCTCCCCGCCGCCGAGCTGGTTCTGGACAAGGGCTATGATGTCCTGCTGCTGACCGAGGACGTGGATGAGTTCTGCCTGCAGATCATGCGCAGTTACCCCCGCAAGGATGCCGAGGGCAAAGACGGCACCGTGGAGTTCAAGAACGTCAACAGCGGCGATCTGGGCCTTGAGACCGAGGACGAGAAAAAGGCCGCTGAGGATGCCACCGCCGAAAACAAGCCCCTGTTCGATGCCATGAAGGACGCTCTGGACGGCAAGGTCAATGAGGTCAAGGTCTCCACCCGCCTGAAGGATCACCCTGTCTGCCTGAGCGCCGACGGCCCCCTGTCCATCGAGATGGAGAAGGTGCTCTCCAAGCAGCCCGGCAGCGAGGGCGTGAAGAGCGACAAGGTGCTGGAGCTGAACATCAACCACCCCGTGTTCGCCGTGCTGAAGGCCGCACAGGAGGCCGGTGATACCGACAAGGTCAAGAAATACAGCAGCCTGCTCTATGCACAGGCACAGCTGATCGAGGGCCTGCCCGTGGATGATCCCGCCGCTTACGCCGAGGCCGTTTGCAGCCTGATGAAGTAATTCCCTTTCCCACAAATAAATTACCCCCTTAACAAAAGGGCCGTGCTCCGCTATAATAAAGTGGAACACGGCTTTTTTATTTTAGGAGGATTCTGCCCCATGGAGCCCAGACGCAGCAAACATTTTCTTGCCCACATTCCCACCATTGCCCTGCTGGTAGTATTCGCCATGTCGCCCTGGCTGAGCGTTCTGTTTTTCATCCTGCGTGCCATCGACCGGGATGCCGAAAAAAAGGAGCAGGAGAACGCGGAATATTCCAGCGATTTCCGTCCCCAGGACACCGGTGCCGGTCAGCCGGCCCGGGACACTGAGCCGGTCTATGGCCACGATGTACCCACTGCCGAGCAGCAGAACGCCAAAAAGCGGCACAAGACCCTGACCAGCCTCTGCACGGTGTTCGGCGGCATCTTTCTGGTGGTGGGCCTTGCAGGCCTTGCCGATATCATTGACATGTGGGGCTACTGGTTCGACTGGGGCGAGTTTCTGACCGCGCTGGCCCAGACCATTGGCGGCGGCGCTGCGCTGGCCATGGGCCTGCGGATGAAGCAGGCCCGCAAGCTGGAGCGCCAGCTGGACAAGATCGTTGGGACCCGGGATAATATCCCGCTGGACGAACTCTTTGCAGCTGCGGGCATTGATGCCGACAGGGGCCGCGCCGCCGTGGAGCGCGCCATCGACCACGGCTATTTCGGAGCCGATGCCTATATCGACAACCGAACCGGCACGCTGGTGGTGCGGGGCGCTGCGCCCCAGCCGCCCAGACCCGCCGAGCCCGCACCCGCACCGGCTCCCGAGGATCAGTATGCCGCCCTGCAGCGCCAGCTCCGGCAGGCCAACGATGCCATCCCCGACCCGGTGATGACGGCCAAGATCTCCCGGCTGGAGGATGTCAGCGCCCGCATCTTCGCACTGGCAAAAAAGGACCCGGACAAAAAAGCCCAGCTGCAGAAATTTATGGATTACTACCTACCCACCGCGCTGAAGCTGCTGAATACCTACGCCCAGCTCTCGGCACAGGATGTGCAGGGCACCAACATCACTGAGGCAAAGCAGAGCATTGAGCGGAGCATGGATCTGCTCATCACCGCCTTTGAAAACCAGCTGGACAAGCTGTTTGCCTCCGATGCGCTGGATGTTTCCACCGACATTGCTGCGCTGGAAGGGATGCTGAACCTCGACGGGCTCACCGGCGGCGATTTCGCGCCCCGGAGCTGACCGCCGGAACTGCGTTGACCTTTCATCCAGATGCAACAATAATACATGGTCTTTTCTCGACAGAACCGATATTATAGAATCAGAAGAACGGGCCCTGGCCCTTTGAAGAATCATTCACCTATACAAGGAGGAACGCGCCATGATGAAGCCTATTTCTGTCTGGAAGCAGGAGCTGGCGGGCGGCACCCATCACCGCCCGGCTGGCCTCCCTCTACTGCTGTTGCGCCGGAGCAGACCGCTGCCCACGCCGCACGCTATGCGGCAGTGCTGGACGGGCTGGAAGCTACCTTTGGTGCCCACACCGAGGCCGGACTGTACAGCGCCCCGGGCCGCACCGAGATCGGCGGCAACCACACCGACCACCAGCATGGCCGGGTGCTGGCCGGCAGCGTGAACATTGACATGATCGCTGCCGCTGCCCCAACGGCCTGAACCAGCTGCGTGTGCAGAGCGAGGGCTATGACCTCTGTGTCATCGACCTTGGCGACCTTGCTGCCCGCAAGGAGGAAGAGAACACCACCATGGCCCTGCTGCGGGGCGAGTGCGAGACCTTCAAGGAGCGTGGCGCTGCCCTCTCCGGCCTGGACGTGTACATCTCCTCCAATGTGCCCAAGGGCAGCGGCGTTTCGTCCTCTGCCGCCTTTGAGGTGCTGATCGGTGTCATCCTGAACGACCGCTTCATGGCCGAAAAGGTCTCCCCCATTGCCATTGCACAGATCGGGCAGTGGGCAGAGAACGTCTACTTTGGCAAGCCCTGCGGCCTGATGGATCAGATGGCCTCCAGCGTGGGCAACATTATCACCATCGACTTTGCCGATCCTGCCCACCCCGATGTGGAGCCGGTGCAGGTGGATTTCTCTCAGGCAGGCCTTGCCCTCTGCATCCTGGATTCCGGTGCAGACCACGCCGACCTGACCGATGAGTACGCCGCCATCCCCAACGAGTGCCGCGCCGTGGCCGCTGTCTGCGGCGGCGAAGTCCTGCGGGATGTGCCCTTTGAGACCTTTATTGCAAATCTGCCCGCATGCCGCAAACAGTGCGGTGACCGGGCCGTGCTCCGGGCTTTCCACGTCTACGCGGACAACCAGCGCGTTGCCCGGCAGGTAAACGCCCTGCGCGCCGGGGATTTTGAGACCTTCCTGCAGCTGATCAACGAATCCGGCACCAGCAGCTGGGAATACCTGCAGAACGTCATCCCTGCCGGGTACAAGGAGCATCAGGAAGTGGCTGTGACCATT
>ENA-OQET01001104-OQET01001104.1-human-gut-metagenome-genome-assembly--contig:-NODE-1104-length-12565-cov-3.299164_pt1 | contig 12565 bp, 19 predicted proteins | sample MGYA00242800_ERZ504645 | MGnify/ENA primary metagenome ERZ504645 (study PRJEB26092, sample SAMD00036308) | human gut metagenome | host: Homo sapiens | study: EMG produced TPA metagenomics assembly of... | reverse complement strand
CGTACAGAAAAACCCGATCTCGTCCTGTTTACCAAGCCAAATAAATATCCTTGTTTTTTGCCAATTTTTTTTATTTTCCTGCACATCATCTGAAGAAATCATTGCGCTTTCTTCATGAATCAAAGTTCCATCCAGATCCGACAAAAATAAGGAATCATTTTCTTTTTCCTTTCTTTTGTTTTTTCCATTCATCATAAGCATCGTTGATTATAAACGCCCATTTTTTTTAGAAACTTCCAATTTTTCCTTATCATTCATTAAAATACGAATGTTTTGAACAATGCCACTGCGAACCTCAAAATTTAGCCATCATACGAAAACGATAAATTTTCCCAATGTAATAAATTCCTTCATCAATCAAATACACTCTTTTTCGAACATAGGTTTCTAAGGCAAGGCCAACAAAAATAACCGCAATTGCTAGATAAGCTAAGCGGAAATAGAATACCTGTTCTGTTTCCAATTGCCCTGTAACAAAGATCATCACAAAGGCAAAAACAGCCAAGACACTTGTACCAATCCACCAAATCGGATTATCTGTGAACAGTTTAGCATCTTTATGTGTGTTTAAAAAATTTGGTAAATTTTTTTTATATTCCGTATAAAGCTTAATACTTTTAAACGTCGTATACCCAACATATCCTAATATTAATACCGCAACCACAATCTGCACAACTATATTATCAAACACGAATATCCCTCTTTCTAATTTAATGGCATTATTATAACACCAACTAAGACTTGTTCCAAACACATTTCGTGATACAATATCTAAAAAAAATAGGAGAAAATGGGATGGAAACAGTTCAAAACAATAACGATTTAATGAAACGCTTAAACAGTAGTTCACAATATCTTCAATCCAATGACATGCGCGTCACAGAAGTTAGGGAAGGATATGCAAAAGTGGAAATGATCATTGATGAACAAATCTTGAACGTTCATGGTTTTGTTCATGGTGGAGCTCTATTCTCGCTGGCGGATACAGTAGCCGGTGCAGCTTCTTTTGCAACAGGTAGAGATAGTGTAACTCTTACCGGAACGATCAACTATATCAAACCTGGAACAGGAGGAAAACTCATCGGTATCGCGCAAGAGATTTCGCGAGGTAGAACAACAGGCGTTTATGAAGTATTTATCTTTAATGACAAGAACACACTTTTATCAAGAGCAACATTTACGATGTTCTTCTTAGATTCAGATAAATACAAAGCAAAAAAGGACAAAGAAACAAAAAAATAAATCCTGGTCATTCATTTGATCAGGATTCTTTTTCTGAATAATCTTCTTTATCCAAAGCCATATAAATCAATGTGATCGAAATTCCAATAACTGCCAAACCAATTGTTGTAAGATTTGGTAAAGCCGCTAGTACAAAACCTAACGCAAAGAACAACCATGTTTTCTTTGAAGCTAATACATTGATTACGATCGCAAAACCTAACGCTGGAATCAAACCACTTCCTACACTTAATCCTTCTAACAACCATTGCGGCATAGCCTCAAAAAGAACTACATAAAGATGAGAAGGAATCACCAGCAAAATTGCTGCCGGGATAGCAACACGTAGTCCCTGCATACAAATGCCTGCCATTTGAAGTCTTTCAATCTTGCCAAAATCAGCCGTTTCGCTGGCAACATCCATTTTATGCACAAGTCCTATAGCTTTTGTTCGACATATCTTTGTTAAAGATAAACCTATTACGGACAGAGGAATCGCAATCGCAATAGAAGCTGAGATTACATATTCACCAGTAACACTTCCATTCAATCCCTGTACCATAAAAATTGAAGATGCCACCGAAGCTAAAGTAACATCTGGTGCAACACTGGCTCCTACATTGGCCCAACCTAAAGCCATCATCTGTAAAGATCCCCCTAAAATGAGTCCTTCTTGCAAATGATTGGTTACCAATCCAATCAAAGTACATGCCACCAAAGGCTGATGAAATTGAAACTCATCAAGAATCCCTTCGATTCCTGCTATAAATGAAATTACAATAATTAACGCAAACGATATTATCGACATCAAATACACCTTCTTAACTTTAACTGAATAATATCATTGAAAACATAACGTTTCAAACGATTTAAAGATATTTATGTCTCCATGCATAATATTCTTCATCTTTTTGCAAAGATATTCCTTCATCTAATGAATTCTCCCAGATCATGAATGTGTTATTTTCAAACATCTCCTTAAAATCATCTTCTTTGATTTTCGTATGCCAATTCTCATTCATTAAAAAATATGCACTTTCCTTAATGCATACAGCTGTTTTATTTTCAACAATGACTAATACATAGCCTGCTTTCAATAAATTATTTGCCTCTATGATCGATGTTATTTTTTTCTTCATATAATCTATTATAAGAAAAGTCATATTAAAAATAAAACCTTTCCTAAAAAAAACTCGCCGAAGCGAGATTTTTTAATTATTCGTAATGATCTTTTAATTCCTGGAAGTAAGCACGAGCATGTGCACATACTGGACATTCTTCTGGTGCCTGAGCTCCTACATGAATGTGTCCACAGTTCAAGCAGATCCAAACTGTATCTTCACCTTTATTAAAGAAAGTATTTTCTTCAATTTCTTTTAACATTGCCTTATAACGAGCTTCATGATGCTTTTCGATAGCGGCTACACCTTCCATTTTTTCTGCAATATCGATAAATCCTTCTTCACGGGCATCTTTTGCCATTTCTACATACATATCTGTCCATTCATAGTTTTCACCGGCAGCAGCATCTTTTAAGTTTTCTGTTGTTGTTGGAACTTTACCTCCATGTAAAGCTTTAAACCATAATTTTGCATGTTCTTTTTCATTTTTTGAAGTTTCTTCAAAGATGTTCTGGATTTTTACATACCCGTCTTTTTTTGCCTGAGAAGCATAATATTGGTATTTAACACAAGCTTGACTTTCCCCTGCAAATGCATTTAATAAATTCTGTTCTGTTTTTGATCCTTTTAGTTCCATGTTAACGAACCTCCTAACACTTACATTGTACAACTATTTACTATAACACTCAAGTAAAACAACCATTAAAATTAAGAATTATTATTAGTTATTTCCTTTATTTTAAGTAAAAAAACAAAAATATCTTAAAATTATTGAAGTTTATCTAAAAAATGTGTCCTTAAATAGTCTCCGACACCATCTTTATTATTTGATTTAAGCGTAATATCATCTGCAACTGCCTTGGTATCATCACTTCCATTGATCATACATACGCCCAAGCCACTTACCTCAAGCATCTCATTATCATTGGTCGTATCCCCAAAGGCAGCCACATTTTCCAATTCAAAATCATTCATCTTACAAATCTTTTTAAGCGCATACGATTTATTAATACGTTTATCCGCAAATTCCATTAATGTAGTCTGTGTTTTAAATCCATTGTAATTTTCATTAGGATGAGCTTCAACATAGGCTTCTATTTCAGGCATGATATCCTCAGTAACCCTAAACATGATCTTTGCGTTTTCCTCCTGATAAAAATCGGCATCTGATTTAGCAACAACAATCTCCTTGTCACTTGTATGAGCTGATTTGATCATCATATCGTCGATTCCTTTGGCAAGTAATTTACCATGGTAATAGATAAAATAATTTGATTTAAAAGGTCGCATAAATTCAATAATTTCCTTAATCCATTCTTTCTTTAACTTGAAATAGCTATATTCCTTTTGATGAATATTATCCCATAACTCAGATCCATTCATCCCAATCACAAAATCAAATTCAAAACTTAATCCCCATATTTTGGCATATCTTTGTAGTTCATCTAAAGGTCTACCTGAGGCAATTCCAAAATAAACTCCATTTTCATGTAATTTCTCTATCGTTTCTCTTGTCGTAGGCATAAGATTCCTTTTTGAATCAACCAACGTACTATCAATATCACAAATAACTAATTTTAAATCCTTCATAAACTGATCTCCTGTCTTGATTAAAGAAAGTATAACATAACTAAAATCAACTCTTAAGCTTTTGAATTAGACTTTAAAAAATTTATAGTTTTGTCTAATTTATAAGCAATTAACACAGAAGAATCCAAATTTTCATCATGCATGCATACACTGTTGATATGCATATTTTCATATGTCTGATAATAATAAATTCCTTTTGTAGCATTCATACATGCCGAGTAGACAGTGTAATCTTCTCTATTTTCTTTTGTGATAACAGAACCTTTGATCATAGACACCTGGTTCAATACTCTAAAATATTGTTGAACATTTACTTCTTCTGTTCCAGATGATGTCATATTCTCTTTTAAAAATACAGTCTTTACAAACCTTGAAGGACTTGATGCATCTCCTGGCAAACCTAAAGCTCCCATACCATTGGCAAATGGTTCTAGATCCAAACGTTTGCTGAAACGATTCTCTGGATACTTTGGAGTCAAATTCAAATAATTCATCATATTTGAAAGATGATATGGAAATGGCGGATTATTAGTCAAAGTTCCAAAAATATTATCATAGATCATCAAACCATCTTTTGTTGACTCAACCACAAAACAATCATCTTTATCCGCAATGATCCAATGTAAAGGTGATAATGGCAAGTTAGGAGCAAAATCTTCGTCAATTATATTCATCTTTTCAAAATAACTTCTTGCCTCCTTGGCAGTCACACAATTCGATAGGATCCACGGAATAATTTCAAAAGGAGCAATGTTATCTTTGCCATCCATTAAATCAAAGTATTTGGCATTTCCTTTAAACTCCAAACCACATATTCCCAAACCATGTTCATTGATCGCCTCGGCATACAAAGGGATATCCTTCGACAATTGTTGCCATTCCGATCATTGCAGAATGTTTCTCTATTGTTGGTTCATGTCTAAATTGAAATCTATATTCACGTGGCGTTATGACTACTTCTTCACCAAAGCCACAATCTAGATCTAAATTCCTTCCTAAATAAAAATCGTTGTTATAATACGTAAAACTGGTACACATATAGATACCTCCTTATAGAGCCATCATATCACTATTCCCTATTGAATGACACATATATGCATAAAGATATCAGAATCTTTATAATGATCACCCTCATTGTTTTGCATTCTTATAAAATATAAAAAAATTTTATTTCATTTTTTTTGTCATTTTGGACATTTCCGGTGTGATAGATAAGTGAGAGAGGATTTGAAAAAAACATAAATGCATGGTTCAATGACAATCCAAGTCTCTCATGATATATTGGAGGTGTGAAAAAAATGATACAAAAAAGAAAACAGCTTTGGTACGTTTGATCAGGAAATCAATGCCTTCTTCAAGGATGCACATCACTTTGCCTGTCTGATCAATACCTGTCTCTATCAGGGACAGGAGATCGTCAAACCAGAAGATCTGATGCTGGTGGATCCAAAGATACAGGCCTATACAAGAGATGTGCTGATGTTGTGGAATGGAAGATATGGTTCCTATTATCTGGGCATAGAAAATCAACTGATTGAGAACTATCCTATGCCGTATCGTATCCTGCAGTATGACTGCCTGGTGTATAAGGATCAGATGGATACCCTTGAAAAGGAACACAGGAAAAAGAAGGATCTAAGAAGCAGTGAAGAGTTTCTATCCGGGATCAAGGCAAGTGATAGATTGATCCCATGCATCACCATCGTGATTTATTATGGAACAAGGCCATGGCAGACCAATTTCAGCATGAAGGATATGTTCGATGTCAAAGACATGAGTTCTTTAATTGATTTCAAGATGAATCTGATTGAAGTGCATAGTGATATACATCGATACACGGACAAGGAATTGGATCTGGTCTTTTCCATCACAAGAGACATATTGAATGCCAATTTTAATACGATAAGGAATAAATATAAACAAGGCATACCCAAGCAGGTAGCATTAGTTATTGCCAGCATGGCAAAAGATGAAGAACTGTATCAACAGATCAAGGAGGAAGAAAAGGAGGTTATTGTAATGTGTGAATCGTTAGACAGAATGAGAGAAGAAGCAAGAACAGAGGGCAAAATCTTAGGCGAAGCTAAAGGCTTACAAAAGGGAAGAATCCAAGGTGAAGAAAAAGCGGAATTAAGAATTTTAACAAATTTATTAAAGAAAGGAATATCGGATTCTTATATTTTGGAGATCACCGGAGTATCTTCTGAATTATTAATGAAAGCTAAACAATCAATACATTAGCTGTTTGAATAGTGTAAACAAATGATAATAAAATTTTATCGTTTTATCTTTATTCATTCTATGTGGGGACTTTTTGATAAAAACTTGCATTTTTTATGTGGAATTTCCCAAAAACACTTGAAAAAAATCAAAAAGGTTTTCATTTAAAATTAGATAATGTATAATGGTTTTTATGTTAAGGAGTGTGATGAAGATGAGAGACATTACCGAAACAATGACATTTACAACGGAAGAAATTCGCCGCGAAAATATCAAAGCGATCTTACGTGAAGTAAGTGATGCGTTAGAAGAGCGTGGTTATAATTCTGAAAACCAGATTGCAGGTTATCTTATCAGCAATGATCCAGCGTATATTTCTTCTCATAAGAACGCACGTAATCTGATTCAACGAATCGAACGTTATGAGATCATTGAAGAGTTGGTTCGTGCATATTTGGAGAAATAATGGAAAAGATCATCGGACTGGATCTTGGCAGTGTTACCTGTGGAGTTGCGATCAGTGAAACAGGTATCGTGGCAAGAGCCTTAACAACTATTCGTTTTGCGCCAGATGATTATGATGAATGTTTTGATAAGCTATTAGATCTATTAGAAGAACATCACGTTAAGACAATTGCTTTTAGGATTACCTAAGCACATGAATGGCGACGTTGGTGTGCGAGGACAATTATCTATAGACTTTTGGTGCGGAACTCGCAAAAAGAAGGCTATCATGTTCATCTTTGGGATGAGAGACTGACGACGGTCAGCGCTCAAAGACTTTTTGCTTGAGGGGGGACGTTTCTAGAAAGAAACGGAAAAAAAGTAATTGACCAGATGGCTGCAGTGCAAATTTTGCAGAGCCTTTTTAGACAGACAAAACGGGGGCATTTGATCCTCCGTACTTTTTTTGGAAAGGAAGGAAAAACTATGTTAGATTCAAACAGCTTATATGTCAAAGACGGAAAATGGAAATGAAAAACGTATGACCATATTGTTTACTTTCGATAATGAAGTAACAAAGAAACAATATGTTGTTTTCCAAGACCCAGAACAGGATGAAGATGAAGTCTATGCTTCAGCTTATGATGAAAATGGACAGTTACTGCCAATTGAAACCGATGAAGAATGGGAAATGGTAGAAGAAGTTATCAATACTTTTTGTTGAGGACAACGAAAATGCCTAAATCTAGAAGAAAACCAAAGAAAAACAATACGGTTCGTAATATACTTTTAGTAATCGTATTGGTTTTAGTTGTAGTATTAGGGGGAATATTTGGCTATGGCTATATTAACTTGCAGCCAGTTGGAGATGGTTCTAATACGGTAGATTTTCAAATCGAAGAGGGGTCTGATTTTGATGCAGTTTTAAATGATCTAGAAGACCAGAACTTGATTCGATCTGCTACAGTTAGTAAGTTGTATGCTAGAGTTACAGGACATCAGGAATATTATGCAGGTTTCTTCGAATTAAATGATGGTATGAGTACCGGTGATATCTTGAGCCATATAGGCAATATAGAAAACGCAAAGACACAACAAGTCTCAATTACGATTCCAGAAGGAAAGTGGGCAAAGGAAATTGCTGCCAGTATCAGTGAACAGTTTCCTTATACGACTGAAGAAGTTTTGGCAACTTGGAATGATATAGAGTATATTCGCACTTTGGCAAACGATTATACGTTCTTGGATCCAGAAGCACTTTCAAATGAGAATTATAAAGTGAAGCTGGAAGGGTATTTATTTCCGGAAACATATTTCTTTGATAAGGATGCAACAATTGATGAAATCACAAGAACATTGTTAAATGGGTTTGAAACGATTTATGAAAAGTATAAGACACAATTTGATAACAGTTCTTACTCAATACATCAACTTGTTTCTTTGGCAAGTGTAGTCCAGTTTGAATCAGGCAGTGCACAAGAAATGCCAACGATTGCTCAGGTATTCTATAATCGTCTAAATCAACAGATGCGTTAGAATCCAGCGTTACGGTATGCTATGCATTGTATGATGAATTAATGATCCACAGGATTGTGAAAGTTAGAACCGATATCGAATCACCATATAACACATATTTAAATGATGGTTTACCAATTGGACCAATTTTAAATCCAGGTGAAGAGGCAATTAATGCCGTATTAAATCCTTCGCCAAATGATTATTTGTTCTTTGTGGCAAGATATCTATGGAGATGGAAGTGTTTATTATTCGACAACCTATGAAGAACACCAGGCTAGAATGGAAGAATTAGGTCTAGTTATTGAATAATTTACGTTCTGTGATATAATTCAATCGCGTTAAAAATAAGGAGTGATAGTATGCCAAACGAAAAGTTTTACGTTACCAAAGAAGGTTATAATGATTTAGTTAAAGAACATGAAGAGTTAGTCCATAAAACACGTGCCGAAGTCATTGTCGAACTTCAGGAAGCCAGAGCACAAGGTGACTTGTCTGAAAACGCGGACTATGATGCAGCCAGAGAACATCAGGCACAAGTAGAAGCACGTATTCGCGAGTTGGAAGCTTTGATCAAAAATTCTGAAATCATTGAAGAATCAGATGGTAAGAAAAAAGCTGCAAAGAATGCGGTTGTTAAATTAGGTTCTGTGGTAACTTTGAAAGATTTATCCGATAATGTAGAAAGTACATTCTCAATTGTAGGTTCAATCGAGGCCGATCCTTTGAATGGAAAACTTTCTAACAATACACCACTTGCAGAAGCTATCCTAGATCATAAGGTTGGAGATGTTGTTACTGTAAGTCGTGTAGATGAACCATATGATGTAGAAATTACAAAAATTGCATAAATTTTTGTCATTTAATCAATTTCGATTGTATTAGGAAAAGGGTGATGTTAATGAAAAAAGCTCTTTTCCTTTTATTTTGTTTGGATTATTTTGTTTTGCCTATTTTGGGCGATATCAACCAGTAAGTTTGGATGTAGCTAAACCAACAACGATTACGGTTGAAATCAAAGGAGAAGTTGTCAATCCGGGTGTTTATACGCTTAAAATTGATGCTACTTTAGATGATCTGGTGAAACAGGCTGGCGGATTTACAGAACAAGCTCAAACCGATTCTTTGTCTTTGATGAAGCCTTTGGAAGACCAGGATACGATCTTTGTTTCCAAACGTACAGAAACACAAAAGATATCTTTAAATAGTGCGACTTTGGAACAACTTGATTCACTTCCTGGTATTGGCCCATCCATTGCTCAAAGGATCATTGACTATCGAAACAATATTCCTTTTGTGGAGTTGGAACAAATCAAAGAAGTCAAAGGCATTGGTGATAAACTTTATGAAAAGATCAAGGATTTGATCACGTTATGAAGTATTTTTGTCTATTTGCAGCTTTTGGATTCTGGATCAGTATTGCCATAAAAGATGTATTCTATGTCTGTTTGTTTATTATGGGTTTTTCTCTATTTTTGATGTATCGTTTTAAACGTAAATTGATCGTAATCATATGGGCATTATTTACAGTTTGTTTTGTTGTGTACATCAATAAGCCAATAGAAGAACCACAACCTGGTCAATACATGATTTATGAAATTAAGCCAAAATATTGTCTTGCAAGAAAGGATAATGTTTCAATCATTGTATATGGCATTGAAGATCCAGAGTATTATGATGTTTATAAAATCAGTGAATTTGAAAAAGTGAATACGATCAAAAATATAGGACAGTTTGTCTTTGAAGAATATTTGCATAAACAATCCATCTACTACAGTGCAAATGTCAGCCGGTATATGTATATAAGGACAGAAAATTCAATCAAGAATGATGTATATAATCATCTTAAAAACAGAAAACATGCTAACTTTTATTTATCTAATTTTTATGGGATCCGCAATGAAGATGTCAGTACTATCCTTATAAATTTGGGCTTACCAATCTTGGGTGTGATTTCCATATTGCGTAAGTTTCTTTTACGTTTGTTTTCAAAGAATACAAGCGAAATAATAATATTTTTATTAGCAATCTTATATGGCAGTATTTTTACCTTTACACCAAGTTTGGTTCGAATCACTTTGTTTCTTTTAGGAAAGATTGTCTTTTCAAAATGGGAATACCAATTAAGCTTTTCAACAATATTATTTTTGATGATCTTACCCGGTTTTGCTACAGAGTTTATCTTTTTATTCCCTGTTTGTGCCATGTTAGTTTATCGATTCTGCCATGATTTGTTTAAGCGTATTTTTTTGATTCGTATCCTATTAATGACTTTTCAATTTATTTATTTTCATAGCGTGGATCTTGTTCTGTTTTTAGGATTTTCTATCTTGAGAAAATTAAATTCTTTAGTGTTTTTTATAAGCCTAGTCAGTTTATTTTATGAACCTATACTAACATTTATATTAGATATTTATGATGGTTTTATCATGCATCTTCCTTCTCTTGTGATCAATTATGCTCCAGGTTTTCTATTTATTATCGTGATATTTTGGCTGGTCTATGAAATATATAATGATCATCGATTTGTATATCCTCTTTGTATCAGTCTTATCATGATTTTTTGTTCGAATTATTTAAACCCATTTTTTAATGTGTATATGTTGGATATAGGACAGGGTGATTGTACATTGATCGTGGAACCATTTATGCGCTCTGCTGTTATGATTGACTGTGGACAAAATCTATATCGAGACAATGTCGAAGAAATCATTGATCCATTTTTAAAAGCACGTCATATTTCTAAGCTGGATGCTTTGATTCTTACCCATGAAGATTTTGATCACAGTGGTGGTTTAGAAGCTTTAAAAGAAAAAATAGAAATCAAACAAATTGTCCAGACCTCCAATCAAAAGATAGATGTGGATTATCCTTTCTTTTCTCTATTAGAAGATAGAAAATCTAATAATGAAAATGATAACAGTATCATTTCGTATTTTATCTACGATGGTATTCAATATCTATGGACAGGTGATGCAGGTATTGAAATTGAAGAACAATTCATGAGGACATATCCAAAATTAGAAGTAGATGTTTTAAAACTTGGGCATCATGGATCTTCAACCAGTTCTTCCTATGCATTTTTAAAAGAAATCCAACCACAATTAGGTTTGATCAGTGTAGGAGCCAATAATCGCTATGGACACCCAGATAATGAAGTGATTTCCAATTGTGATAAATTAAATATTGACTTGTTGATGACCAAAGATGTCGGAATGATCCATATTTTTACTTTTAAAGGGATTGCGTTTTTTCGCACACAAACAGGATTATTTGGTATACTAGAGTCATGAATTATATATTACATGGACATGATGAAGGAAGAGTAAAGCAAAAGATCAATGCATTAAAAACAAAACATCACATTGAAAATGTGATCGTTTTTGATGCGACAGATGATGAGCAGCAAGATGTATTCAATGAGATGGATACTATTTCCATTTTTTGATGATGACAAGATGATCGTCATAGAGAATGCAACCTTTCTTTCCAGCAAAGATACCACTAAATATGATATCAAAGGTTTTATAGATCGAAGCACAAATGATGAAAGCGTGATCCTTGTGTTCTGCTGTCCAAGCGATAAGCTGGATACAAGAAAAAAGGCTGTTAAGGAATTGATATCAAAATCAACTGTATATCCATGTATTGCCTTGGATGAAAAATCACTGCCTGGATATATCAATGAAGAATTAAAGAAGCTAAATCTAAAAATGGATCGAGATGCGATCAAGTGGTTTAGCGCAAGAGCAGGATTTGATGCTTTACGCATTGAGCAGGAACTTATCAAATTCAAAACGTTCAATGATCATATCACATTAAAGGATGTACAGGATCTTATGGTATGTGAACCATTGAATGATGTCTTTAAGATGGTAGATGCTCTTTTTTGAAAGAAATGCGCTTCGATTATTGGCGTATTATCGTAATTTTAGAAAGCTTAATATGGAGCCGGTTGCGATCAATGGTTGTTATCTGGACAAATACGTTTTTTGTTTCAAGTTCGTGTGTTGATGGATCAAGGTAATTCTAAAGAAGAAATTGCCAGAAGATTAAAAGCTCATCCATATCGTGTGCAGATCAATATGCAAAGAGCTTATAATTTTACCAGTGATGAACTTTTAGAAAGTTATCAATCTTGGCAAAACTAGATCAGGATATGAAGATGGGATTGGTTGATAAAGATGAGGGCTTTGAACAATTTATTTTAGGTATGTTACAGTAAAAGGGACTACAGTTGTAGCCCCTTTTGATTGAGTATAAAAAAAAGAACAAATGTTCTTTTCTTATTTTATAGAGTTAACAGCCGTAGCCAAACGTGATTTTTGACGGCTTGCATAATTTTTGTGATAGATACCTTTTGCGACAGCTTTGTCTAATTTAGAACAGCAACTGTTGTATGCAATAATAGCCGCTTCTTTATCCTGTGCATCTACTGCAGCCAATACAGCTTT
>ENA-OQET01001102-OQET01001102.1-human-gut-metagenome-genome-assembly--contig:-NODE-1102-length-12575-cov-3.695935_pt1 | contig 12575 bp, 9 predicted proteins | sample MGYA00242800_ERZ504645 | MGnify/ENA primary metagenome ERZ504645 (study PRJEB26092, sample SAMD00036308) | human gut metagenome | host: Homo sapiens | study: EMG produced TPA metagenomics assembly of... | reverse complement strand
CTTCTGGAATATCTTTCTTTGGATATCCCAGCATATCGATCAGCTCATAATCCCAGTCCTTGGTTGTCGGGCATACAAGCTGTCCTGTGGTTGCCTCTGTGTACTCGCAAGTTTTTTCGCCTGTAAGAAGAAAATGGAAGTAGTCCGGTACATGAAGAAGTGTCTCAGCCTGCTCCAGATACTCAGGATGTTTCTTCTTCACTGCCATCAGCTGATATACTGTATTGTAGATTGCTTTCTGGATACCGGTTCTTGCATACAGATCCTTCAGGGAAATTGTCTTATAAACTTCCTCGTCCATTCCCTCTGTACGATGATCACGGTAGCCTACCGTGTTGCCAAGAACCTTGTCATCCTTGTCTAGAAGCACAAAGTCAACACCCCAGGTATCAACACCCATGCTTACCGGGATCTTGCCGATCTCTTTACATTTCTTAAGACCATTTACGATCTCGTTGAAAAGGCGGTCAAACTCCCAGCAGAGCTCTCCATCCTTCTTAACCATGCCGTTCTCAAAACGATAGATTTCTTCCAGGATCATTTTTCCGTTTTCCATATGTCCCAGAATGTGACGTCCACTGGATGCTCCGATATCTACTGCTAAATAATATGTTGCCATTTTTAAATCCTCCTCAATATGTAAGCTTCTGATCACTTTCATATCTGATGTTGTATTTATCATACATCAGGATCCTTCCGGTGATAAGAACCTCTTTTGTCAAAAAAAGTGTCTTTATTTGCCAATAATACAGCGATTATTTATGAACTACTACATTATTTGTTTAAAAAATCCGCTGACTGAATCAGCCAGCGGATCTCTTATTTCATACGTCCGTGAACGCAATCCGCGTTCATTATAACTTCACGATCTTATCAATTATATGATTAGTCATAAAGGTTAGGTGCGATATTCTCGTCTTCCATATTTGTTGCATCATACCAGTAACCCTCTGTAGGAACATCCTCAAGCTTCTGGCCGTTTGCTGCTGCTGTCAGAGCGTAGATTGCATAGTATCCCATCATAAGAGGAGACTGTGTAACAGCACCAACGAGTGTGCCATCTTTAACAGCTGCTTTGATGATAGAACCAGCATCGAAACCAACACCAACTACATCACCGTTTGCCGGGTCAGAACCAAGAACGTTAAGGTTAGCATTTGCTGCAAGAACACCCTCTGCGGAAACCTGGTTGGAACCGAAGATTGCAATACAGTTCTCCTGGGAAAGGATTGCCTGTGCCTCTGTGGAGCAGAGCTCTACAGTTGTCTGTGCCGGAACAGCTACCTGGATAACAACGTCAGCGTCTTTAGCGTCTGCGTCAGCACCCTCTGCTGCGTTTACATAGAACTCGTTGCCGCTTACTGCAACTGTCTTTCCATCAGCCTGAAGAAGCTCGATCATCTTGTTGATGAATCCTGTACCACGCTGCTGGATATTCTGAGCTGTTGCATCCTGGTTAACCTCACCGATTACAACCTGTCCGTCAGCATCTTTAACAACGTCTTTAATGCTGTTGTACATATTCTCAGCTGCTACTGCACCAGCCTGTGCGTTGTCTGTACAAACCTCGCATACTACAGATCCCTCTGGAGCATCAGCGATACCTGTATCGAATGTTACAACCGGGATTCCTTTTTCTGCACATGTCTTAAGTGCATCTGTAACGGAAGATGTATCACAAGCTGCAAGTCCTAATCCAACAGGATTGGAAGCGATAGCTGTGTTGATCATGTTAACCTGGTCAGCGATATCGGACTCACTGTTCGGTCCCTGTGGTTTATAATCAACGCCCAGCTCCTTAGATGCTTTCTTCATACCTTCCTGAGCTGCATCCCAGTATGTGGACTGGAAAGATTTAACCATCATCGGGAACACATAAGCTTCGTTTGCTTTCAGTCCGTCGAACTGTGCAGTAGGATCCTCAGCTGCTGTGGAATCTGCAGATTTCTCTGTTGCTGCATCTTCTTTCTCCTCAGCTGCAAAAGCTGCAGTTGCGCTCATGCTTGTTACCATTGCTGCACAGAGCATTAATGCCATAACCTTTTTTGCTTTCATATAATATTTCCTCCTTAAATATATTATATAGTTTTTTTATGTTCATACGCCATTGCTACCCCTTGGCGTTTCACATCTTTGATAATGGGTACTGTCACATTTCTCTGTGAACAGCACCCTTTTTCACATTATATCTCACTGCTTATCAGTGTGCTGCTTTTTTCTCTTTCAGGATATCGATCAGAACGGCTACGATCAGAACGATACCGGTGATGATCTGCTGCCAGTTTGCCTGCAGGCCGATATATGGAAGACCTGTTTTCAGAAGCATGATGACGAAGATACCAACGAATGTACCGATCACGGAACCATATCCACCGGTAGCTGCTACACCACCAACGAATACACCACCGATAGCATCCATCTCAAGTCCGGCACCAGTACCAGGCTGTACAGTAGGTGTTACTGCTGCGTATGCGATCGCTGCAAGACCTGTAAACAGACCGCAGACAACGTATACCATTACGTGATAGAACTTTGTATTGATTCCGGAAAGGGCTGCTGCCTCTTTGTTGGAACCGATTGCAATTGTATAACGACCGAATTTGGTGTGGTTCAGGATGTACTCCATAAGAAGAACCAGAATGACCATCCACAGGAATCCAAGCGGATAACGGGAAGCACTTCTTCCTGTACCAACAGTTACTTTAAAGATTGTGTGGAACCATCCACCATCCTGTGTAAGTCCCGGCCAAGGTGTCGCACTGCAGAGAGATCCGGCACCACGGGTGATCATACAGGTACAAAGTGTTGCCAAAAATGGCGGCAGGTTCATAACACCGATCAGTACACCGTTCAGTGCACCGACTGCGATACCAAGAACAACACAGATCAGCATTGCCAGAGCTACCGGGCAATTGTTGTTTCTGATCAATGTTCCGGCGATCAGTGCGTATGCTACCATACCAGTTCCGATTGACAGGTCAACACCACCAGTGATAAGCGGGAATGTAACTCCGATCGCCATAAGAAGATCGTAATATGAGAAATCCAGCATACTCAGGATCGTGGTGTACTGTCTGAATTCTTTACTCAAGCCTGAGAATATTGCACACAGGACAATGATAACGAGCAAAACAATAAATCTCTGATCACTTAAAATACTTTTTTTCTTCTTAGTCATGACTTTCCTCCTTAATCGATATTCCGTGTGGCCTTGTCCATGATGTTTTCCTGGGTTGCCTCGGAGATATCAATACATCCGGTAACTTTACCCTCACACATGATGATGATACGGTCACTCATTCGGAGAACTTCCGTCATCTCAGAAGAAATCATGATAATGGATTTTCCTTCTGCTGCCAGTCTGTTCATTAATTTGTAGATTTCGTTCTTGGCACCAACGTCGATACCTCTTGTAGGCTCATCGAAAATAAGGATATCGCTGTCTCGTGTCAGCCATTTAGCAATAACAACCTTCTGCTGGTTACCACCGGAAAGGTTTACTACCAGCTGGTCGGTGGTCGGTGTCTTTGTTGCAAGCTCATTTACATATTTCTCTGCAACCTGTTTCTCTTTTGCCTTGTTGATAAAAATACCATTGGTAAACTCTTCCATGGTTGCCAGTGTAGTATTTTCTGTTACAGATTTCTGTACAACACAGCCATATCTTCTTCTGTCCTCTGACAGATAACCGATACCGTATTTAACAGCATCCTGCGGGCTGTTGATGGTTACCTCGTGAAGCTGTCCGTCTTTACCCATAACAGAGATCTTACCACTCTGTTTCGGGTCTGCTCCGAACAGTGCTCTGGCTGTCTCAGTACGTCCGGCTCCCATCAGTCCTGAGAAACCAAGGATTTCACCTTTTCTCAGCTCAAAGCTTACATCCTGAACCATCTTGCCTGCATTCAGGTGCTCAACCTTAAGAACTACCGGTGCATCTGCCGGAACTGCACTCTCCTGCTTCGGATCCTCATAAATAACACGACCAACCATCATGTTGATGATGTCTTCTTTTGTACTGTCTTTTGTGATCAGAGTTCCTACATAACCACCATCTCGCATGACTGTTACACGGTCTGTGATCGATTTTGATCTCATCCATACGATGTGAGATATACACGATACCGAGACTTTTTCTTACGAAGGTCACGGATGATCTCAAACAGATCCGCGATCTCTTTCTCGGTAAGCGCTGCGGAAGGCTCATCGAAGATGATAACCTCAGCTTTATGAGAGATTGCTTTTGCGATCTCACACATCTGCTGTTTTCCGACTGTCAGGTTTTTCATCTTTTCCTTCGGATTGATCTCAATGTTCAGATCCTGGAAAAGCTTTTGGAATCCTCGATCATTTTCTTATCATCGATGGTAAAACCTTTTTTCGGCTCACGTCCGATGAAGATGTTCTGAGCAACGGTAAGATCACCTACCATGTTCAGCTCCTGATGTACGATTACAACGCCGGCATCCTGTGCCTCACGTGTATTGTGGAATTCTGTTTCCTGTCCTTTGTAAACGATGGAACCTGAATCCTTCTGATAAATACCGGTAAGAACCTTCATCAGTGTTGATTTACCGGCACCGTTCTCTCCCATAAGTGCATGTACTTCGCCGCGTTTTACTTCGAAATTAACGTGATCCAGAGCATGAACTCCAGGAAAGGACTTATCAATGTCCTTCATAGTTAAAATAACTTCACCCATTGTCGCATCCTCCCTCTAAGATCAGTTCTTTCTGCGTCTTGCAGAAACGTCGATATAAACTGCAACGATAACGATGATACCTGTGATGATCATCTGCTGTCCTTTACCAAGACCAAATGCCATGATGCCCTGCTGAAGAAGAGAGATGATGAATACGCCGATTACAGTACCGCCGATGGAAGCAAGTCCACCAACCATGGATGTACCACCCATAACGCAGCCTGCAATAGCCTCGTTGTTGTACTGATCGCCATAGCCAGGCTGAACAGTTGTGTATGTAGCTACAAAGAAGAGTGCTCCAATACCTACCAGGAATCCGCAGATCACATAAGCAAGCATTTCCCATTTCTTTGTGTTAACACCGGAAAGGCGGACAGCCTCTTTGTTGGAACCAAGGCAGAGGATGTAACGTCCCGGTTTTGTGTTGTAAAGAACGATACCGCAGATAACTGCCATTCCCAGGAAGATAATGATTCCTACAGGGAAGCCGTTTACGGAAACGATATTACGGAACCAGCCGTTTGCATCGCCAGCTGCCGGCCAGCTTACGGACTGTGTTTTTGTGAATACAGAAGCAATACCTTTTGCAATGTTCATGGATGCCATGGAAATAATGAATGGTGGCACTGACATGTAAGAAACCATCCAGCCATTAAAAATACCAAAGCAGAGACCGATCAGAATGCAAAGGATCATGGCAACTGCACATGGAACCTTGTAAGATGTCATGCAGTAACCGGATACCAGTGCACAGCAGAACATTACAGGTCCGATGGAGAAATCAATTCCTCCTGTAGCGATTACGAATGTAACGCCAAGTGACAAGAAGCCCAGGAAGTACACATAGTTCAAAGTAGACTTGATACTATCAACAGCCGGAAACTTGTTTCCAAGAACTACTTTAAAAACCAGGAACATAAGAATCAGAACACAGACAAGAAGTATTCTGTTCAATCCGAGCTTCTTAACGATTGGATTTTGTTTTAAGTTTTCCAATTTTTACCCTCCTCACGTTTTGCACGTATCTTGTGTTTTCTTGGTTATTATAATACCGTCAAAAATCAATAATTGTAATAGAATATCTTTCAAAAAAAGGTTAAATATTTACTGTATGGTAAATATTTAACCCTTTTCTTTGTGCATTTATGACTATTTACGATGTAAGATCACCATATGTTTTTAACGTATTAAACGGGAAAAGCAGTTTTTCGATCTCACTGGTATACATATTGTCAGGAGTCACCAGCTGGCACCCGGAATTAATATTCTTCTTATAGTCTTCTCCACGCAGCATCTTAACAGTTTCCCGAACACCCACATACCCCATTTTAAATGCCTTCTGTACAACGATTCCCTGGAAGATTCCGTGTTCCATCAGCTGGACGGCCTCCTGTGAGCTGTCTACTCCCACCACCCTGATCCGGTTCTCTGCTTTTGCTGCCTTTACTGCTCTTGCAGCACCTACAGAGGAATATTCATTCATTCCCGCGATCATCTTGAGATCCGGATATTTTTTCATCAGCTCTTTTGTAAGCTCATAGGACTTGTCATACTGAGAATCACAGTATACCACATCTACGATATTATCCTTCAGACTGCCAAGTCCTGTCCGGAAACCTTTTTCTCTTTCAACTGCCGTAGATACACCCTTTACATGTGAAACGATCGCAATCTGATCATCCGCTCCCACAAGATCCTTCGCAAACCTGCCAAGGATCTGCCCCGCTTCCAGATTATCGGTCGCAACGGTAAGATCCTGGACCTCTTCCTGTGTGTAGGAATCAATAAATGCGATATGTATTCCCTGTTCCTTTGCCTTCTTCAAAAGCTGGTCGGATTCAGTGAAGCTGGACGGCGAGATCAGGATCGCGTCCGGTTTTCTTCTGTTGCCCTTTCGATCAGCTTGTTCTGCCCATCCACATCATTCTCTTCCTCAGGTGCCCATACGCGGATATCTGCATTATATTCCTTTGCAGCCATCTCCGCCCCCTGGATCAGTGATGTCCAGAAATCGTTGGTACCGTCCACAACCTTCGGAATATAGATCAGCGATAGTTTTCTCTCTTCTTCTACCTGTTTATAATAGACTATTCCGGCTACAAGCCCCGCCACAAGGCAGATGACCACTCCTAAAGTCAGGAGTTTTCTATGTTTTTTCATATTGATTCCTCCTGTATTCCCGGAATGGTGATCGTGGCAGTGGTTCCGACACCTTTTTCACTTTCATAGGTGATCCCGTAATTTTCTCCATAATAAAGCTTCAGACGTTTCTGTACATTGTAAACACCCACACCATTGGAATGATAATTCACCTTATGCTTATCATAAATATGTGACAATGTTTCCTCATCCATACCTACACCGTTGTCGATCACCTGAAGAACTGCATTTCCGTCCTTCATAAAGCCTTTTACCTGCAAAAGTCCCTTACTCTCTTTATATTTCAGTCCATGATAGATGGCATTTTCAATGATCGGCTGGAGAACCAGCTTGATCAGAGGGATATTTAATATAGAAGGTTCTACATCGATCTCGAATTCCAGCTTGTCCTTGTAACGCATCTTCTGGATCGTAAGATAACCCTTGGCATACTCCACTTCCCTTGCAAGAGGAACCACTTCATCTTCATTACTGATGCTCTGACGAAGAAGACGCGCCAGGGATGCTGTCATCAGAACAACCTCTTCGTACTTTCTGCCCTCTGCCATCCAGATGATCGAATCCAGGGTATTGTAGAGAAAATGAGGATTGATCTGGGACTGAAGGGCCTTAAGCTCACTTTTTCTCTTTGCTTCCTGTTCCTTCACGTTCTGCTCCATAAGATCCTGTATCCTATGTGTCATCACATTGAAAGATTTCGTCAGGCTTCCGATCTCATTCTCTGAATCGATCTCCACATCTGCTCCGTCAAAATGCCCTTCCTGTACTCTGGACATGGAATCTCTGAGACGCTGAAGAGGATATGTAAGACTCTTTGCCAGAAATCTGGAAAAAAGCAGTGCCACGATCATCAGAAGTGCGGAAATAAGCACATAAATACTCTGTGCCTGATTGCTTTTGCGCAGAAGCTCGCTGACGCTCATACAGCCCACAACGGTCCATCCGGTTTTATTTGATCTGGAAATGGAATATAGCTTTCCTCTGTTTCCCTTTTCGGTACGCACCGTATCTTCTTTTGATTTCACGATCAGGTCGATATTCTCAGTCTGCAATTCATTGTAAAGCTGCTGCTGTTGTGGATGGTATACAATATTTCCGCTTTCATCCAGAATGAATGCGTATCCCCTTTTCCCGATCGTATTCTGATCACAAAGTTCACTGATGGCACTGTAATTCAGATCAATAAAAAAGACTCCCTCTTTCTCACCGCTGTTGGAAAAATTACGGATTCCCCTGCTTAAAGTGATCACCCACGGACGCTCTCCGCTGATGATGTGCTGTACATGAGAAGATGTAAGAAGCGGGCCTTCCGGCTTCTGTAAAGCTTCCAGATACCACTCCTGGGTGGAAAGCTTCAGATCCGGATTCACAGACTGTTTGCCGTCGTTGATCAGCTTCCGTCCATTACTTCCAATGATCCCAAGATTTCGGATATCACTTCGTCCATCCAGAATAGTCTTGAACTGATTGATCAGACGCTCTCTTGTTCCATTGTCCACATTTTCACCAAAAAGATATTGCTGTACATCCTCGTTACTGGAGATCATATAGGCTATATTTTCCATATAATCAATATAGGAATCAATATTCTGATTCATCTGCTGCACGATATTCTGGGTGTAGACAGCAGAATTTTCAAAAATAGAATTGCGGGTATATCTCATGGAAACACCTGTTATGACCAGCACCGCGCTTAAAAGCAGCACCGTCACTACCGCAAAGATCGCACTCTGGATACTCTTAAATTTTCCTATGATCTTTGCCGCAAACCGGATATCTCTCATTTACGTTTCTCCCTTGCATATTCTGTTGGTGTGCAGCCGGTCATTCTTTTGAAGGAGATCCCAAAATAATGGGGATCTGCAAATCCGACTTTCTCGGCAATTTCATAATTCTTCATAGTTGTATTCTCCAGAAGTTCCTTCGCCTTCTCCATACGGGTACGGATCAGAACCTCTGTAAAAGTCTCTCCCGTAAGATCCTTAAAGATCGTACTGAAATAGCTTGTACTGATATTCAGATAGGAACAGATACTGTTCAGGCTTAAATCCGGATCCATATAATTCTTCTGGATATAATCCAGGGCAAGTCTGGCCTGACGCTGTCCGCTGGAGCTATTTGCATCGGAAAGTGTCTGGAAAATCTCTCCGATATGATTCCTGACCAGTTCAACAGCACTGTCAAAAGAATTCTGCTCCGTAACCTGCTGCAAAAGTGCTTCTCTTTTGGAAAAAAGCCTGTTGTCCGGAACCATATCCTCACAGGTCTCATCTGCTGCACGGATGATCTGCTGAAGATACACGCAGGCACGACTCTTATCCACCCGCGCTTCCTTGATCTCAGAAGAGATCTGTTCCAGAATATGCTCTGCGTTTTCCTTTTTACCCACTTTCAGAGCAGCTGCCAGCTTCTCTACATAAACTTTAATGGAAAGATTTTTTTCCTCCGGCTGTTCTTCCATATCAATAAGAAGGCTTCCTCCAAGAAGATAACGATATTCAATAGCTTTCTCTGCAAGTTCATGGGATGCACGAAGCTCCTGCTGGGTTCTGGCCCAGCTTCCCACACCGATAGAAATATCCAGCGACATCAGTTCCTTCAGCTTATCCTGGATCGTCCTGCAGATCTCCATGATCTTGTGTTCAAACTCTCTGGTACGGTTTTCCCATGAAAAGAGCACCGACCTTGTTATTTCCGGCCTGATATGCCACTCCTGCTTTTTCTTTGCTGATGATCTCTCACTGATATTAAAATGGACAAAAGACATCAGTGCACTCTCCTGGCGTTTCTCCGCAGTAAGCTGACTGCCGTCCGAATACAGATCCAGATCAAAAACAGCCACACGATAGCATGCTGCCTCAAGATCGATTCCCAGTGCTGCAAGCTCTTCCAGACTTTCCTGCCGTGTCTTGATATTATCCACAAAGCCCTGCAGCGCTCTGGAACGGATCACAATGGCGTTTTTCTGATAATTCTCGGAAGTCTGTGTCAGACGTTCCAGCTTCTCCTTTTTCTTTTCTTTGCTGGTCCACCTTCTCCTTCAATTTTTCCGATAACATTTCTGAGTTCCATGGCGGTCACCGGCTTCAGCATATATTCACTGACACCATACTGGATCGCCTTCTTGGCATACTCGAATTCTCCGAATCCGCTGAAGATCACGATCACGATGTCCGGATAATTATCATGGAGAAAACGGCTCAGTTCCATACCATCCATATATGGCATAAGGATATCTGTAAGCACGATATCCACCGGATGGTTCTGTACAAATTCCGCTGCTGCTTTCCCGTTATCACAGTCTCCTACCAGCTCACAGTCCATTGCTTTCCAGTCAATATTCTCCCGGATCGCATCTCGAACAAGTATCTCATCATCTACCAGTAAAATACGATACATAATTTCTGTTGTCCCCCTCTGATCAGTTTCTGTTGTTTTTATTGCACATCCCCCTGACAGATCCTTCCCCCCGTCTCTGTCATTTTCATTGGTAAGATTACTGTCCTTTCTGTGAACAATAACTGTTAATTCTTTTTATATGTTAACATGTTTGGTTAAAATTTACAACGGAGTTTCTTAGTCCAAATTAAATATAAAGAAATCCCGCATCCAACATATGGGATACGGGATTTTCCTGCATATTTTTATTATTTTACGATAACGCCATCCTCATCCCAGAGGTCATGCCAGTCATTTGCACCATGCCACAGGAATACCTGGCCTTTTACAAGACGGTTGCCTTTTTCCAGAGTTGCGATGGTTGCCATTTCCTCATCTGTAAGTGGATCCTCTGTGACACATTTCAGGTTGCTTGCATAGTTGTGGACAGAGAACGGAATGGAGATCTCGCCTCTCTGATGTGCCCACTTCAGAGCGATCAGAGCCGGGTGAACCCCATGTGCTTTTGCGATTGCCTGCATTTCCGGTACTTCCAGATCTGCAACATCCTCCGGGCAGATATCTCTCTCAGGTCTGCGCGGGGAACCGATCGGCATGTAACCTACCGGCTGGATGTTATGTGCTACCAGATAATCATAAAGCTCCTGCTGCTGGAAACATACGTGAAGCTCAAGCTCACAGGTTGCAGGTTTGATCTTCATAAGCGGAAGAACTGCCTCAAGCTTCGGAATGGTCATATTGGAAATACCAATGTAACGGATCTTTCCTTTTTCTACCAACGCCTCACACTGACGGTATGTATCCATAAACTCCTCCACACTGAAGGGTTTGGAATCCGGATTTCTGGAATCCACATCACATCCCGGTGCATGATAGTTCGGGAATGGCCAGTGGATGAAATACATATCCACATAATCGCACTGAAGATCCTTAATACTCTTGTCACAGGCTTCCTCTACTCTTCTGTGCATGTCATTCCATACCTTTGTCATGATAAAAAGATCCTTACGCTCTACAACACCTTCGTCGAAAGCGTCCTTAAATACCTGGCCGATCTCATGCTCGTTTCCGTAGCATGCGGCACAGTCAAACATACGGTAACCACTGCGGATCGCACCTGCAACAGCTGCGGATACATCTTCTGCGGATACACGGTCGGAACCGAATGTTCCCATTCCGACACACGGAACCTGCTCGCCGGAAGGAAGTGTCACTTTCGGCACAATTGCCGGATTGATAACTTCTGCCATCTTTACATCTCCTTTTTTATAAAAATTTTCTTATTATAAGCTTATCTTATAAACGCCTGATCTCGATCTTCGGAAGAAGAGCCTCCATATCCTCCATCACAAAGAAGCCCGTTTCCTCGCGCATGGCTGCCGCCGCTGAGATCGCACTGGCTCTTTGCAGAGTCTCTTCCAGGGAAAGTCCCTCACTTAATCCAAGGGCAAAGCCTGCGATCATGGAATCTCCGCAGCCTACGGTATTTACCGCATCGATCTTCGGAACCACCGCACGGAAAATCCCTTCCTCTCCGACTGCCAGGGAACCATCTGCACCAAGCGAAACCGCCACGATCTCCACACCACCGGCATGGATGGCTTTCGCTGCTTCAATGATATCGTTGATATCGTCACAATGCTTGCCGGTCAGCATACGGATCTCATCAATGTTAGGCTTGATCAGTGTCGGTGCTGCCTTGATTCCCTCTTCCAGAAGCTTGCCGCTGGTATCCAGGATCACCGGTTTTCCGGCGTCTTTCACAATCTTCACAAGGCGCTGGTAGGCACTTCCGTCAAGTCCCTTCGGCACGCTGCCGGACATTGCCACAACAGAAGCGTCTTTTACAAGCTGGCGGAATTTTTTCTCAAAGCCCTCAAAATCTGCCTCTGTCAGTGTAAATCCCGGCTCCAGGAATTCGGTCTGTACATGATTCACCTCATCCCAGATGTTGATACAGGAGCGGCTCTCCGCATCTACATGGTAAAAAGCACTCTTAATGCCAAAGGGTTTCAGGGCAGCTTCTATATAATTGCCTGCGTGACCGCCTACAAAGCCGGTGGCAACCACTTCAGCACCGTAAATGGACGCCGGCTTGGAAACATTCAGTCCCTTTCCGCCGGGAACGTAGGTACATTCACGCACACGGTTCACTTCGCCCACTTTAAAATCATCCACTACATAACGCTTGTCAATGGCAGCGTTTAAGGTTACTGTCAGGATCATATCAGTTTTCCTCATTGGAAAGAAGGATCTTTCCTTTTACAAGGCCCGGTGTCTTGAACAGCTGGAAGGCCTCCTGTGCCTGGCTCAT
>ENA-OQET01001101-OQET01001101.1-human-gut-metagenome-genome-assembly--contig:-NODE-1101-length-12578-cov-4.962252_pt1 | contig 12578 bp, 8 predicted proteins | sample MGYA00242800_ERZ504645 | MGnify/ENA primary metagenome ERZ504645 (study PRJEB26092, sample SAMD00036308) | human gut metagenome | host: Homo sapiens | study: EMG produced TPA metagenomics assembly of... | reverse complement strand
TGCTGTCATTTCTGCAATACGAAACATACTCAAACTTATTGATTGTTCGCCCCTTTGCTCCGTTTCCATTACAAAAACTTCTTCACTGCTATGGGCTCGGCTGACTTCTCACAGTTCGTTGTTACTAGGCTGATGAGACCTCTGTGAGACCTCCTGCTTAAGGTTCACGCTCTTTCTCTCCATATATCCGCCACATCTACTCTGCTGCTACAAAGTGATAGTTATTAGACTTCGTTGCTTTTGGCCAACTTATCTCTCACAGCCTAGCCTTATATGTGATTTCTGTCCGTCGGACCAGAGATTTGCTTACAACTTTCTTCAGATTCCACCTCACGATGGACTTGCTGTTCAGCTATACACTTCCCACTATCTGGGCGTGTTCGGGACTTACACCCGTTAGAGCGCGCCCATGGCGCGCAAACCAAAAAGCGAAAAGTGCACTCATTCACTTTTCGCTTTTATTATTTTATACTTATCTATTTATCTATATAAGGACTTTTTCTTTCCGATAACAACTACACCCGCTGTCAGCGATACTCCAAGAAGAACAATCCACACTGCCAACTGCCCTTCATCCCCTGTTTTAGGAGATGGAACCGTTGCGCTGACTGGATTTACCGTAGGAGTTGTTTCTACTGTTGTTTCTACTGTTGTTTCTTCTTTTGTCCCTGTCTGACTTCCTGATACAGAAGTTCCGCCCGGTGTCGTTTCCGTTCCTGCATTCCCGCTGTTTTGCACATTTCCCGTTCCCGGCGTTTCAATTCTGTTTGCATCCGGTATTTCTGATGCATCTGTCTCAGGTTGACTCGGCACGTCAGGTACATCCGGCGTTTCCGGTACATCTGTTTCAGGTTCACCCGGTACATTCGGCGTTTCCGGTGCATTTGTTTCAGGTTCACCCGGTACATTCGGTGTTTCCGGTGCATTTGTTTCAGGTTCGCTTGGTACATCCGGCGTTTCAGGTTCGCTTGGTACATCCGGCGTTTCCGGTGCATTTATTTCAGGTTCACTCGGTACATCCGGCGTTTCCGGTACGTTTGTTTCAGGTTCACTCGGTACATCCGGTGTTTCAGGTACGTCTGTCTCAGGTTCGTTCGGTACATTTGGCGTTTCTTCCTGAATCTGACAATCTTTATTTCCACCTATAAAATCCAGATTCCATGCATGGGCAGCCGCCTTTTCTCCCCAGTAAGGGTCCGATGCATAACTTACATTAATTCCGCTGCTCTTATCCCCAAGATAAGTTCCATGGTTTCTCCAATCCGAGCTGTCTAAATAACCTTCATCCATCCACTCTTTCATAAAACTGCGAATACAATCATCAATGCTCGCATATGTATCGGCGCTTATTCCGGGAGCGCTGTCCACCGCATTCAAGCCAAAAATATTATTTTTATTCCGGCAGATCCAACTTGTCCCCCAACCGCTTTCATTAATTGCTATTCCCATAGAGAGAAGCGCATTAACACTATAAACATTTTGGTATTTTACAAATGAAAGTCCTGTTCCCGATAATTTTGAAGAAGCTGTGTCAACTCCTGCAGCGCTCATTGCCGATTGGAGCATTACGTTCAATTCCTCGCCACTGTATTTTGTAGCTTCTCTCATGTTTTTAAACTGGAAAAAGTTATAAAACGCATTCCCTGCATTCACTGCGTTTTGACCGTTTGTATTATTTTGATAATCCGAAAGCATCACTGCATAATCGGTATAAAAATAATGTCCATCATAGCTGTAATACTTTACACCTTCATTTAAATAAGAAGGTGCTGTTCCGTTATTTATAAAAGAAACCGGAAGTTTATTTAAATCTTGTGAAATATAATGGATCAGTTTTCCACCGGATACCGCATAATAACTTACATGATCCGAAACCGCCGCATACTCCACAACCTGAACTTCTGAAGCATTTACCGTTCCTGTCACTCCTGACAGCATAAATCGAACTTTCCCATCATCAGTCATACCTAAATATGCCGCGTCTGCACCATAAGCTCCGTTTGTATATCCGCTTCCGCCGCCATATGTAAAAGAAGTTACAGCGCTGCCTTTTGTATTAAAATTGACTACTTTACTCTGCCCGGATGTTTTTGCCAAAAACATTGCATTTTGTGATGGCGTTCCTTCCGCAACAATACCTTTTTCCTCATGAATTTCATAAATTGCTCCATCTTCATCCATAGCCGTTGTCTCCTCAAGACGCTGACTATTTTCATCCTGAAGTGTCGCTGTGACCTGATCCTCCCCCGATAGCTCTGCAGCATTACTTTCCATGCCCGGCATAAAACTTACTACCATCGACATCAAAAGTGCGCATATCAGTAGTTTCTTTTTCTTTATCACTTGTGTATGGCCCTCCTTAACCCTGCTATTAATTATTTATACTAATCTACACTGATACATAACTACCATAACATTTTATTCCATCATTGGCAAGCATTACTTTTTAATATTGTATACAAGTATACAATGAGTATTATCACTATTCAGTCCGATTTTCAAGCTTTTAACAAAACAAATTCCAAGTAACCTCGTACGAAAATAAAATTTCCCATATGACAAAAAGGATTCTGTATAACACCGTCATACAGAATCCTTTTTTAATGCGGATGGTGGGACTTGAACCCACACGTAGTCACCTACGCAAGATTTTGAGTCTTGTGCGTCTGCCATTCCGCCACATCCGCATAATGGCTTCTTTTTGAAGCCAAGAATTATTATATCACTTGTTTTTTTATATTGCAAGCTTTTTTTACTGTTTTACAAATTATTTTAAACATTTTAAAAGAGTATGCCATACGGAAATAAAATATCACAATTTTCTTATTGAGTTTTCCCTTTCTCTCTATATATTAAAGTTATTGAAGGCACAAATACTGCAAGGTTACAAAATATAGCCATGCGATATAAAATAATCATTGTGTTCTCCGAACTCCATAAAGGAATTATGATAGCTACTAAATTAATAATAAATAATACACACATCATAATAAGTAATTTTTTCATAATTTCCCCTTTCCACTATTTAAAAAGAAAGTCTAAACAATTCTTTTATTTAAAACTATTTCCGTTAATAATAAAATATATTCTAAAAAATTATACATTCATAAGTTTCTTTCCAATTTCAAAACAATCAAATGTTGAAAAGTAATCAGCAGGAGTTTCTGCCCTTCTGATAAGTTTTACTTCTCCGTTCTCTTTAAGAAGAAGTTCGGCTGATTTTAATTTACCATTATAATTGTAACCCATTGCAAATCCATGTGCCCCTGTATCATGAATCACAAGATAATCTCCCCGCTCAATCAGAGGAAGCATCCTGTCAACAGCGAACTTATCGTTATTCTCACAAAGCGAACCTGTCACATCATATTTATGATCACACGGTTCATCCTCTTTTCCAAGTACGGTAATATGGTGATACGCTCCATACATTGCCGGACGCATAAGATTTACCGCACATGCATCCACACCGATATAGTTTTTATAAGTATTTTTCTCGTGGATCGCTTTTGTCACAAGACAGCCATACGGTCCCATCATATAGCGTCCTAACTCTGTATAAATAGCAACATCTCCCATTCCTGCCGGAACAAGAACTTCTTCATACACTTTCCGAACTCCCTCTCCGATCGCATATATATCGTTCGGTTCTTGATCCGGTTTATACGGAATCCCGATTCCACCTGAGAGATTAATAAACTTAATATGAACTCCCGCCTCTTTTGAAAGTTTTACAGCTTGTTCAAATAAAACTTTTGCAAGCATCGGATAATAATCATTCGTAACAGTATTGCTTGCCAGAAATGCATGAAGACCAAACTCTTTCGCGCCTTTACTTTTTAATATTTTATATGCTTCCAAAATCTGTTCCGGTGTCATACCGTATTTTGCATCTCCCGGATTATCCATAATATCGTTACTGATTTTAAATAATCCTCCGGGATTAAACCGGCAGCTTATTGTCTCCGGAACATGACCGATTGCCTGCTCCAAAAAATCAATATGCGTAATATCGTCAAGATTTATGATAGCCCCAAGCTTATCTGCATAAATAAATTCTTCCGCCGGAGTATCGTTCGAAGAAAACATAATGTCTTCTCCCGTAATTTCAAGAGCTTCCGACATCATAAGTTCTGTATAGGAAGAGCAGTCGCAGCCGCAGCCATACTCTTTCAAAATATCGATCAAAAACGGGTTTGGCGTAGCTTTTACCGCAAAGTATTCTTTGTAACCCTTGTTCCATGAAAAACGCCTCTTTAAGCGCTTTTACATTTTCTCTGATTCCTTTTTCATCATAAAGATGAAACGGAGTCGGATATATTTTTGTTATTTTCTCGACCTTCTCTTTTGTCACAAACGGTCTTTTATCCATCTTCTCTCACTCCTCATATTTTTATCTTCAGCCTGATTCCTATTTTTTGCTTTTACATATTATTCCACAGTTGCAATTCTCATCATATTACTTGTGGCGCTTCTCTCTTTTTTTACATTCGGCGAAGGAATTCCCGCTGTGATTACGACAATCTCTCCTGTTTCTACAAACTGCTTCACTTTTGCCAGCTCAATCGCGCCGTCGCAAATGTCATCCGTCGTATTAAACGCCTGTGATTTAATCGGTTTTACTCCCCAGTAAATCGACATTCTGCGCAATGTTCTCTCATTCGGAGTCACACCTAAAATCACCTGACGCGGACGCAGATTGGATACAACTCTTGCCGTTGCTCCCGATACAGAAGGTGTAATAATGCATTTGGCATTCAGATTTGATGCTGCCAGCACAGATGAATATCCGATTGCGCTTGATACACCGCTTTTTAAATGTCCTCCTGTTTTTTCCAACATTCCTTCATAATCGAGATGCTGTTCTGTATTCTGAATAATATGAACCATCATCTGAAGCGCTTCCAGAGGATATTTCCCCTGCGCCGTCTCTCCTGACAGCATTACCGCATCTGTTCCGTCATATACAGCATTGGCAACATCTGTAACTTCCGCTCTTGTCGGACGCGGATTACGCATCATAGAGTCCAGCATCTGGGTTGCCGTAATAACTGTTTTAAAGTTCATATTACATTTCTGAATAATCATTTTCTGAAGATACGGAACTTCTTCTGCCGGAATTTCTACTCCAAGATCTCCTCTCGCAACCATAACCCCGTCTGCAGCACGGATAATTTCATCAATATTTTTAATTCCTTCTGCATTCTCTACTTTTGCAATAATCGGAACATATGGCGCACCGAGTTCTTTAAGGTATGCTTTTATTTCAAGTACACATTCTGCATTTCTCACAAAAGATGCAGCGATAAAATCAATTCCCTGCTCTACTCCAAAACGGATATCATCCTTATCTTTTTCTGTGATTGCCGGAAGTCTAACCGCTACATTCGGCACATTTACTCCCTTTCTCTCACCGAGTTCTCCTCCGTTTATGACTTCGCAGAAAATTTCCTTTTCACTTTTTCCAACAACTTTTAATTCAATCAATCCGTCATCAATAAGAATCACTCTACCGGCATCAACATCCTGCACAAGACCTTCGTAAGTGATCGAAACTTTTGATTCATCCCCTTCGATCTCCTCTGTTGTCAGAGTAAACTGCTCTCCGGCCTTGAGCATTATTCTTTTTCCGCCTTTCAATACTCCCGTACGGATCTCCGGTCCCTTTGTATCAAGAAGAATTGCAGTGTTTGTATTCAATTCCTGACGCAGTTCTTTCAGCAGATCCATTCTGCTTTTTTGTTCTTCATGATCTCCGTGCGAAAAATTGAAGCGGGCAACATCCATTCCGTTTTCAATCAACTTTTTCAGCAGTTCCCTGTCATTCGTGTTCGGTCCCATTGTACAAACTACTTTTGTCTTTTTCATCAATCAATTCTCTCCTTTATAATCTATCTGATATAAGTTTTCTCAACACCCGCATAAGCAATTTACAAACTGCTATTTTACATGCTCATGGGTAAATAAATGATCCTGGCAATATTCATAATTACCGTTACATTTTGAGCAAAACCGAAATTCAAGACACGGATCATCCAGTTCCGTCCGTCCGCATACCGCACAGCGATGTCTTGCTCCGTTGGCATATGTCATATGAGGCGCCGACTGCTGTTTGAACTTTGCCTTGCGGGCCCGTTCTTTCGGTGAATACCTGCTCAAATTGCGCGTTGATAAAAAGAATATAATAAAGTTTAAAATCGATGCAATGATCGCGATTCTCGTTACCATGCTGCCTGAAATAATTCCATACAAGATCATCACCCCGTATACAAGCCCCATCCATTTCATTTTGATCGGAATAATAAAATACAATAACACTTCCATATCCGGATAAGTTACCGCGAATGCCAAAAAGATCGACATATAGATATAAGAAACACTAAATAATCCGCTTCCTGTTAAGAGCAGCGTCTGACCGCCTATAAAAGCAGCATCATATGTCGCGCACAACACCCCGTACAGCACAAATGCCCCGATCACAGTAAACAACATTCCCGAAATAATATATACATTATACCGAAATGTTCCCCACGTACGTTCGAGAGTCGTTCCCAAAGAATAATACAGCCAGACCATAAGCAGAAAATAAATCGGTTTCTCAGCCGGAGCTACAAAAATCCACGAAACAATTCTCCAAATCTGCCCTTTCAGTATTAATCCCGGTTCCAGTGTCAGCCACTGAAGAAGTTCCGGCATAAGAAATCTGGTCATATAACCGATTCCATATGCAATAAGCAAGTACAAAGTCAAATTACTTATGGCATAACGCCCAACCTTTTTTTCCATTTTGTCAAACCAGCTCAACAATCATTACCTCACCTTTTAACATTTTTATCTAATTGTAACTTTCACATATCTGTTTGTCAAACATATGTTGTTTCTTTTCACACGTTTAACACAATCTTTATGTAAAATAGCTATATAAATCGACATTATTAGCGAAAACCCGCATAATAATCACGATTGTATTTCCAAAAATGATGTCGTATAATGGAAAACGTCGTATAATAGTATTATACATTTAATAGGTAGGAACTCTTTTCTTTTTCAGAGTTCTCTTTTCATTATAGTAATATTTCGAAAAATCATTATTTTTTTAAAGTTTGGAGATAATGCAATGAACTTAAACAAATTACATACTCTCGGTATTGATATCGGTTCTACCACAGTCAAAATTGCAATTTTAGACAGTGAAAACGAAGTCCTTTTTTCAGACTACGAACGTCATTTTGCAAACATTCAGGAAACATTATCCGACTTGCTCGGACGGGCACTTTACAAACTCGGTTCAATTCAGGTTTCTCCTGTCATTACAGGAAGCGGAGGTCTTACTCTCGCAAAACATCTGGGAGTTCCTTTTGTACAGGAGGTCATTGCCGTATCAACAGCTCTGCAAGACTATGCACCGCAGACTGATGTGGCGATTGAGCTCGGAGGTGAGGATGCGAAAATCATCTATTTTGAAGGTGGAAATGTAGAACAGCGTATGAACGGAGTCTGTGCAGGGGGCACAGGTTCTTTTATTGACCAAATGGCTTCCCTTCTTCAGACAGACGCTTCGGGATTGAACGAATATGCAAAGAACTATAAAGCGCTATACTCCATCGCGGCTCGCTGCGGTGTATTTGCCAAATCCGACATTCAGCCTCTCATCAATGAAGGAGCGTCCAAAGAAGATCTTGCCGCTTCTATTTTTCAGGCTGTCGTAAACCAGACAATCAGCGGACTTGCATGTGGAAAACCAATTCGCGGACATGTTGCATTTCTCGGCGGACCTCTTCACTTTTTATCAGAACTACGCGAAACCTTTATCCGTACTTTAAAATTAGATGACGAACACATTATCGCTCCGCACCACTCACACTTGTTCGCCGCGATCGGATCTGCTTTAAATTCAAAAAAGGATACGCCGACAGCTCTTTGCGAGCTTCAGAAACGCCTTGAAAATAAAATTCAATTAGACTTTGAAGTAGAGCGTCTTGATCCATTATTTGAAACATCTGCAGACTATGATAAATTCATTTCCCGTCATAGCAAACACCAAGTTCCGATCAAAGATCTGGCAACTTATACAGGCAAAGCTTTTTTAGGAATTGATGCGGGATCTACAACAACAAAAGCTGCTCTTGTCGGAGAAGACGGAACACTCCTTTACTCTTTTTACCACAATAATGACGGAGATCCTCTCGGAACAACAATTTCCGCGATCAAGGATATTTACCGCCAGCTTCCCGAAGACGTTGAAATCGTCCACTCCTGCTCTACCGGATACGGAGAAGCGCTGATCAAGTCTGCCCTTATGCTAGATGAAGGCGAAGTGGAAACCGTTGCCCATTATTATGCAGCCGCGTTTTTTGAACCTGATGTAGACTGTATCCTCGATATCGGCGGTCAGGACATGAAATGCATCAAAATCAAAAATCAAACAGTTGATAGTGTGCAGCTTAACGAAGCATGTTCTTCCGGATGCGGTTCTTTCATTGAAACATTCGCAAAGTCTTTAAATTACACGGTAGAAGATTTTGCCCATGAAGCTCTTTATGCTCAAAATCCGATTGATTTAGGGACACGCTGTACTGTTTTTATGAACTCTAAAGTAAAGCAAGCTCAAAAAGAAGGCGCTTCCGTAGCGGACATCTCTGCCGGACTTGCTTACTCCGTCATAAAAAACGCACTTTTCAAAGTCATCAAAGTATCAGACGCTTCCGAACTCGGGAAACATATTGTTGTTCAAGGCGGAACATTTTACAACAATGCCGTCCTTAGAAGCTTTGAAAAAATCGCAGACTGCGAAGCAATCCGTCCCGATATCGCCGGAATCATGGGCGCATTCGGCGCTGCATTGATTGCCAGAGAACGTTACGGAGAATGTAAAGGAACAACTATGCTTTCTATTGAAGACATCCGTTCCCTTGAATATTCAACTACTATGACAAAATGCCGCGGATGTACAAACACTTGTCGTCTTACGATCAATCACTTCAGCGGCGGCCGAAAATTTATAACCGGAAACCGATGTGAACGAGGTCTCGGAAAAGAAAAAAATACAAATACGCTGCCAAACTTGTTTGACTATAAATTTCATCGGTATTTTGATTATGAACCTCTTTCCGAAGAAGATGCCACGCGAGGAATAATCGGAATTCCCCGTGTACTTAACATGTACGAAAATTATCCATTCTGGTTTACATTTTTCACCAAACTCGGATTCCGTGTCGTACTCTCTCCTGCTTCTACGAGAAAAATTTACGAACTCGGTATCGAATCCATTCCAAGTGAATCCGAATGTTATCCGGCAAAACTGGCTCACGGACATATTCAATGGCTGATCAACAACGGAATCGAACACATTTTCTATCCGTCTGTTCCATATGAAAGGAATGAATTTGAAGATTCCAACAACCACTACAACTGTCCGATCGTTACATCTTATCCGGAAAATATAAAAAACAATATCGATCCGATCATCGAAAACGAAGTCGACTTCATCCATCCGTTTCTTTCTTTTAAAAACGAAGAAACCATTGCTTATCGGTTATTTGAAGAACTGGGATCAAAATTCTCACTGTCAAAAAACGAGATTTATTCCGCAGTACACGATGCATGGACAGAACTTGCTTCCTGCCGGGAAGATATGAGACGCAAAGGGGAAGAAACGATCCGGTTTTTGAACGAAACCGGAAACAGAGGAATCGTCCTTGCCGGAAGACCGTACCATATCGACCCGGAAGTCAATCATGGACTTCCGGAAATGATCCTTTCCTATAATATTGCCGTACTGACTGAAGATTCTGTATCCCATCTTCATCCCGTTGAACGGCCTCTTAATGTTATGGATCAGTGGATGTACCACTCTCGCTTGTATGCCGCGGCAAATTATGTAAAAACAACAGAAAACCTTGATTTAATCCAACTGAACTCTTTCGGATGCGGTCTTGATGCTGTTACTACAGATCAAGTTGCCGACATCTTAACAAATTCAGGTAAAATTTATACAACTTTAAAGATCGACGAAGTTAATAATCTAGGGGCGGCTCGTATCCGTGTACGCTCTCTGCTGGCTGCTATCCGCGTCAGAGAACAAAAAAAGACAGAGCGCACTATCCGCTCTGCAGCAATCGAAAAAGTTCCTTTTACAAAGGAAATGAAGGCGACACATACTATTCTTTGTCCGCAGATGTCTCCGATTCATTTTGAAATGCTCGAAGCTGCCTTTAGAGGATCCGGATATCGGTTTGAGATTCTCCCTAACGACAACAAACAGGCAGTTGATGTAGGCCTGAAATATGTAAATAACGATGCCTGCTACCCTTCTCTCATCGTTGTTGGACAGATTATGGAAGCACTTCTTTCCGGAAAATACGATCTTGACAAAGTGGCAGTTATCATTACTCAAACAGGAGGAGGATGCCGCGCTTCCAATTATATCGGATTTATACGGCGCGCCCTGAAAAAAGCAGGCTTTGGACACGTTCCTGTCATCTCACTGAATTTAAGCGGCCTGGAAGGAAATCCGGGATTTAAACTGACCCCGTCCCTTATCATGCGTATCGTATACGGCGCTCTCTTCGGAGATATTTTTATGAAATGTGTCTATCATATGCGGCCATACGAAGCCGTTCCCGGAACAACTGATCAGATTCATCGCAAATGGGCAAAGATCTGCAAAGACTTTGTTTCAAAAGGATATCCTTCCCGGCACAAATTCAAAAAGCTTTGCCGGGACATTATTCACGACTTTGATTCGATCGAAATATTGGATATCAAAAAACCCCGCGTCGGAATTGTCGGGGAAATACTTGTGAAATTTCTGCCGGCAGCCAATAATCATCTTGTTGAACTGCTAGAGGCAGAAGGCGCAGAAGCTGTTGTTCCTGATCTTGCAGACTTTTTGCAATATTGTTTTTATAACCAAAACTTCAAAGTCTCTCATCTCGGGATGAAGAAGTCAAAAGCACTTGCAGGACGTCTCGGTGTTCAGGCGGTTGAATGGTTTCGGTCTCCTGCCACAAAAGCCTTCGCAGAAAGCAAACATTTTTCACCTCCTGCAAAAATCGAACATTTAGCAGAAATGGCATCTGATATCGTATCGCTTGGGAATCAGACAGGAGAAGGATGGTTTCTGACCGGAGAAATGCTTGAACTGATTGAAAACGGCGCTCAAAATATTATCTGCGCGCAGCCGTTTGCCTGTCTTCCAAACCATGTCGTAGGAAAAGGTGTGATCAAAGAACTTCGCCGGCTCCATCCGCAGTCAAATATTGTCGCCATTGATTTCGATCCCGGCGCAAGCGAAGTGAACCAATTAAACCGAATTAAACTGATGCTTTCCACTGCCTTTAAAAATATGGAAAAAGAAAATCAGTCAATGTAAACAATATTACAGAGCTCGAAAAACGGCAGAGATGTAGGAAATCGTTTTACCGCCCGCATCTCTGCCGTTTTATTAAAAAATCATCTGTTCCTCTTATATACAACATGTAGTGTTTTAATCAAACTTCCATCAAGGAGACAATCTGTTCCGGCACTTCCACTAACATTTCCGCTCCCGACTGTTCCAATTCTTCTTTCGATCCATATCCATACAACACGCCTATACTATGCAGTCCCGCTTTCTTTGCTCCGATCATATCATGAGAGCGATCCCCTACCATGACTACTTCATTTCTGTCTGTAATGTTACAGCTCTCAATCACATATTCTATCACTTCATATTTATCTGTCCTGCTTTCATTCATACAGGCTCCGCCGATAAAGTCAAAATATTTGGAAAACCCAAAATAATCCGCAATCTGCTTTGCAAACATCTCCGGTTTTGATGTTGCAATCGCTAAACGAAATCCTTTTTTTCTCAGTTTTTCCAACATCTCGATCACGCCGTCATATACATTATTTTCAAAAATCCCTTTGTCACGGTAATACTCTCTATAATCTTCAACCATCCTCGCACTTTCTTCATCCGCAAGACCACAAACTTTACAAAACTGTCCGCGCAGCGGCGGTCCGATAAAGCTTCGGAGTTGCTCTTCCGAAAGCATCGGAAGATGATTTTTCTCAAGTGCATATTTAATACTATTCATGATTCCCGGCGCGGAATCCGTAATTGTTCCGTCCAAGTCAAAAAATATCGTCTTGTATTTCATTCTTTTTCCCTCTGAAAATCAATTTTATTGATGTTTTCCATATTCTAAAAAATTCTAAAAAATGCTTATTATCCTTTTTCCCCTCATCCAAAAAAAGTTTAAAAACTTCGGATGTGATCCTCATCTTCACTTTGCGTCTTGATTACTTTTTTCACAATAACATAATATCCGAAATCATCATTTACTTTTATAAAAACACGATCTCCTTCTTTATGTCCAAGAAGAGCTTTTCCAAGCGGCGATTCAATACTTACAAGACCATTCAGGGAACTTCCTCTGACTGATGTTACAATCCGGTACGTCTCCACTTCTTCATCATCTTCACAGTACACCTCTACCGTATTATTAAGTCCGATTTCATCTTCTTTAGATTCATCTTCTACGATCACCGCAGTTTTTAACATTCTTTCCAGATAACGGATTCGACTTTCATTT
>ENA-OQET01001100-OQET01001100.1-human-gut-metagenome-genome-assembly--contig:-NODE-1100-length-12581-cov-2.450779_pt1 | contig 12581 bp, 14 predicted proteins | sample MGYA00242800_ERZ504645 | MGnify/ENA primary metagenome ERZ504645 (study PRJEB26092, sample SAMD00036308) | human gut metagenome | host: Homo sapiens | study: EMG produced TPA metagenomics assembly of... | reverse complement strand
TATAAGATGTTGACATTATGTGTATTAATGTGAATAACTTTTGGCGACAAAATCGCTTATGTGGTTTTACACAGGTTATTCACACTCTAAACCAATGCTTTTACACGAAGTTATCCATACCCGAAACCCTTTTATTCACTGGGCGGAAGTGAGTTTTTCACATATTCACACCCCCTACGGCGGATACGGCGGATATCTTCTTAAATATATTTAATGAAAAACCCATTTTCTCCAGAAAGGAAGTTATACACATTATGAAAATCATTTGCTCCAAAAGTAACTTGTTGAAGAGCGTCAGCATTTCCTTAAAAGCTGTACCATCCAAAACAACAATGCCAATTCTGGAATGTATTCTGATTGATGCAACAACAAACCAGATCAAATTTACTACTAATGACATGGAACTGGGAATCGAAACCATTGTCGAAGGTACTATAGAAGAAAAAGGAATGGTTGCCCTGAATGCGAAAATCTTTTATGAGATCATCAGAAGACTCCCAGACAACGATGTTACCATTAAAACTGATGAAAAATTCGCTGCAACTATTACCTGTGAGAAAGCGAAATTCAATATTCCTGGAAAATCAGGGGAAGATTTTGCATATCTTCCTATGATTGAAAGAGATGAACCATTAACTATCTCTCAATATACATTAAAAAATATGATTTATCAGACAATATTCTCAATTGCAGTCAACGATAACAACAAATTAATGACTGGTGAGCTGTTTGAAATTAAGGATAATTGTCTGAAAATTATCTCCCTGGATGGACACGTATTGCAATCCGCAAAATGCCTCTGAAGAAAGACTATTCAGACCGCAAGGTTGTGGTTCCAGGTAAGACTCTTAACGAGATCAGTAAGATTTTATCCGGAGAAATGGATGACGTAGTCAGCATTTTCTTCACAAACAATCATATTTTATTTGAATTTGACCAGACTATGGTAGTTTCACGTCTGATCGAGGGGAATATTTCCGTATTGACCAGATGCTTTCCAGCGATTATGAGACCAAACTTTCCATTAACAAAAAAAGAATTCCTGGATTGTATCGACCGTGCCACACTCCTTGTAAGAGAAGGAGATAAGAAACCGATCATTATCCACATTACAGATGGCAGCATGGAGCTGAAGATTGATTCTGCAATGGGTTCCATGAACGAGGATATTGATATTGAGAAAGAGGGTAAAGATATTCTGATCGGATTTAATCCCAAGTTTCTGATCGATGCACTGAAGGTTATTGATGATGAGACCATCGACATTTACCTAGTGAATCCGAAAGCACCTTGCTTTATCAGAGATGAGGAAGAAACTTACACGTATCTGATTCTTCCGGTTAACATAAATCAGAACCAGGCAAGATAATGACACTTGTCACAGAGAGAAACGTAACAGACAATTGGAAGAGGAATGGAAGTGAACACGGGCTGCAAATAATGGCTGGAGACAGTCCAAAAACGAATTGCAGTCGTGATGCCAGAAGAGTGGAGGCAGAAAATTGGAAATCAGAATCAGAGATGAATTTATCAAACTTGGCCAGGCACTGAAACTTGCTGACCTTGTATCAGACGGCGTTGAGGCAAAATATGTGATCAACGACGGACTTTGTAAAAGTTAAATGGCGAAGTAGATACCAGAAGAGGCCTGCAAGGTTTTATGGCGGTTGTACGTTATTTCCTATAATGGCCAGGATGTGAAGGTTCTGTCCGGAAACGAGTAAAATGGCTTATATTGAATCCATAAAATTAAGCAATTTTCAGAAATTACGAATCGCTGGAACTTTCTTTTGACAAAGGAACCAATATTTTTTATGGGGATAATGCCCAGGGAAAAACAAATATCCTGGAGTCTGTGTATCTGTGCGGAACCAGCAAATCCCATAAAGGAAGCAAAGACCGAGAGATTATCCGCTTTGAACAGGATGAAGCCCATATCCGTATGATGGTTGGAAAAGATTCCATGTCTTACAAGATCGACATGCATCTTCGGAAAAATAAGGCCAAGGGCGTGGCAATCAACGGGCTTCCCATAAAGAAGGCGAGAGAGCTTCTCGGTGTGGTGAATCTGGTTTTCTTTTCCCCGGAGGATCTGAATATTATCAAAAACGGTCCGGGAGAGCGACGAAGATTCATGGACGCGGAGCTTTGTCAGCTGGATAAACTATACCTCACAGATCTTGCCGGATACAATCATGTTCTGAATCAGAGAAATAAGCTGCTGAAGGATATGTATAAGCGACCGGATCTTGGAGCGACTCTGGATGTATGGGATATGCAGCTGGTAAATTATGGCCGTAAGATCATTGGCAAAAGAAGAGAATTTGTGGAGTCCCTTAATGAGATCATTAAGGAAATTCACAGAAATCTTACCGGCGGTATTGAAAATATAGAAGTGATATATGAACCAAGCGTGGAGAGTGAGGCTTTGGAAGAGAGCCTTTTCCGCAACAGAGACCGGGATCTTCGGATGAAAATGACTTCGTCCGGACCTCACAGGGATGACCTAATGGTGGCTGTGAACGGAATTGATATCCGCAAATATGGTTCGCAGGGGCAGCAGAGAACAGCAGCTCTTTCCCTGAAACTTTCGGAGATTTATCTGGTGGAGAAGATCATTCATGATAAACCGGTTCTGCTTCTGGACGATGTCCTTTCGGAGTTGGACAGCAGCCGGCAGAATTATCTTCTTGAGAGTATTCATGATATTCAGACCATGATCACCTGTACTGGTCTGGATGATTTTGTCAGTCATCAGTTTACGATCAATAAAGTGTTTCACGTTGTGGCAGGGCATGTGTATCAGCCGATGGGATGTCCTGCGGATAAATAAGCTTGCGAAGTAGTATGCGATATGCTAAACTGGCATTAACTATGGAAAGTTGGTGAAAAATTTGGACAAAGAGGAATTTCGGGTTAAACTTGAAGAGATTAACCATTTAGTAGAACAGAAAGACTATAAGGGAGCCATGAATGTTGTAGACAGCATTGACTGGCGCCGTGTGAAAAATGTTCGTACCCTTTGTGTGGTTGGTGAAATCTATGCTGCCAATAAACGCTATGAGGACAGCAAGGAAATTTTCCTGCTGGCTTATCACAGAGCCTCCATTGGTAAGAACATTCTTTATCGTCTTGTAGAAGTTTCCCTGAAGCTGGGACAGGTTTCCGAGGCAGTGGAATTTTATCAGGAGTACAGGGAAGTTGCGCCAAATGATAATACGCAGTACATCCTGAAATACAAGATCCTGAAAGTAAAAAAAGGCTCCTCTTGCAGAGCAAATCAAGGTTCTGGAGGATTATAAGGAGAAAGAATTTACCGAAAAATGGTCTTACGAGCTTGCCAAACTGTACTATCAGGATGGTGACAAAGAGAAATGTCTGGAGCTTTGCAACGAGATCATTCTCTGGTTCAACGAGGGTAACTACGTGATGAAGGCTATGGACCTGAAACAGCGTATGGGTGCTCTTACCGGCGAGGAGAAAGAGCGGTATGAACAGCAGTTTGTACCGAAGCTTCTGAAACCTGAGGAAGCAGATACCATTAAGGAAGAAGAGAAAGCACCGGAAGCTGAGAAACAGGGAAGTGAATCTATTGAAAGTATTCAGATCAAGAATGAGGATCTGGATGGCGTAGAGAGTCTTCAGGATAAAATTTCCAAAGGACTTCGTGACATTTTTGGAAGCCGTAAGATGGATGAAATGGAAGACAGCATTGTTTCCACTGAGCAGACGAAAGAGGTTCAGGAAGAAATGCTTCGTGATCCGGCTTCCGAGAAAGAATATGAAAGTGTACCGGAGCTGGAGCCTGAAACTGGCAAGGTGAAAGTGGAGAATACCAAGGAGACTGTTGCTGAAGAATCTGTGAATACAGCAGATGAGACTGCAGAGAAATCAGCGGAAGCAGTTTCAGAAGAAAATACAGAAGGTTTAGAGAATGCAGATCGTTCAGAGTCTGCAGAAGAGAAGAAGACATTTTCCACAGAAACAGAAAAACCTGTTGAGAACCTGAAAATGCCTACACTGAATATTCCGGATTCTATGAAGAATATGGTACCGGAAGAGATTGAGGTTCCCAAGGCACCTGTACAGAATAACCTTTTCAGTGATGAGGCTGATGCTGCGGAAAAAATGAAAGATGAGAAACCTGCATTTGATTTTTCAAATTTCAATCTGGAGGATACGATTCTTGCTGCTGCTTCTGCACAGGGAATTGAAATTCCGGATGAGAAGGTAGATGAAGAAAAAGTTCAGGAAGAAAATAAAGAAATTGTAGAAGTCGCCAAAGAAATATCTACGCAACCTCAGAAAGCTGTAAAAGAAGAAAAAGTAGAGAAGATTCCGGAAGAAGAGGAAGTTATCACTGAGGACGAGGAAGAAATCGAGCCAGAACCAGAGCAGAAAAAGCCGGTTGTAGAACTTGAGGAAGAGGAATTCCTTTCCGAAGAGGATCTTCAGGCTGCTGAGGATGAGTTTATGAATGGTCCGGCAGGACATAAGGAGAAAGAAGAGCCTTCTGATGATTCCATGTCTGAGGATGAATTTATTGCCAAGCTTCTCAGAGAGAGCATTGGAGAAGAAGAGGATGAGGATATGCCTCCAGCTGCTGATGATGTGGTTGAAACGGAAGATGCAGCGGAAGAACCGGAAGATTCTGAGGACGAAAACTTTGATTTTGACGAGGATGAAGAGGAAGAAGAGTCTTCTGAATCTCTTTCCGAGGAAGAAGAACTGGAACAGTTTATTGATTCTATTCAGCCAAAGGATAAGAGAAATCCATCTGACATTGTGCCAAGAGAGAAATCACTTACCGATGATGAGAAGAAGCTGTTTACATATTTTGTAAAGGTTCCGGGAATGCGGGAACAGCTGATCAGTGCACTTTGCGATGTGCAGATGGCAGCGGCTGATAAGACCTCCAAGACTGGAAACGTGATCGTCATGGGTGGGAAAGAAACTGGTAAGACAAGACTGATCGCAAGTCTGATTCCGGCAATCTGTAAAGAGCTGAATCTGCCGGCTTCCAAGGTGGCTTATGTGTTTGCCGACCAGCTGAATGAGATGGATATTACGAAAGTGATTGGTAAACTTAGCGGTGGTTTCCTTGTCATTGAGAATGCTAATCAACTGACACAGGAAACAGTGGATATTCTGGATAAGGCTATGGAGTTCCGCACAGACGGACTTACTGTGATTATTGAGGATGAGAAGATCGGAATGCGTAAGCTGATCGCAAGATATCCGAAGCTTGCGAAGAAGTTTACATCCATGATCAACATTCCGGTATTTACCAATGATGAACTTGTAAACTTTGCAAGAGTTTACACCAAGGAAAATGGTTACAAGATCGACCAGATGGGAATGCTTGCATTGTATAATCTGATCGGTGTGAACCAGAAAGAAGACCAGCCTATGAACATTGGCGCAGTTAAGGAAATGCTTGACGCAGCAATGGCGAAATCCCAGGGCGGACTTCTGAAGTTTAATAAGAAAAAGAGAGTAGACCGTGATGGATTTACGGTTCTTTATGAGAAAGATTTTGCAAAATAAGTAATAGGGGAATTGCAGACAGCTGCCCAGATTGTGTGATTTGCAGATAATGATTAAATAATTTAAAAGAAAGAGGAAATTAATATGACCAGACCTTATTTAGGAAATCCGAAATATACCATTGAAGTTCTTCAAAAGTATAATTTTGCTTTCCAGAAAAGGTTTGGTCAGAATTTTCTTATCGATACCCATGTTCTGGAAAAAATAATCGAGGCTTCCAAGATCACCAAGGATGATTTTGTTCTGGAAATCGGACCGGGTATTGGAACCATGACCCAGTATCTGGCTGAGGCAGCCAGAGAAGTGGTGGCTGTAGAGATTGATAAGACATTGATCCCGATTCTGGAAAATGATACTTTGAAAGACTGGGATAATGTGACTGTGATCAACGAGGATATCCTGAAAGTTGATATTGCGGCGCTGGCACAGGAGAAAAATGGGGGCAAGCCTATCAAGGTGGTTGCCAATCTGCCTTATTATATTACCACGCCAATCATCATGGGACTTTTTGAAAACCATGTTCCCATTTCTTCCATCACCATTATGGTACAGAAGGAAGTGGCAGACAGAATGCAGGTTGGTCCTGGAACAAAGGATTACGGTGCTTTGTCTCTGGCTGTTCAGTATTATGCCAGACCGCAGATCATTGCGAATGTTCCGCCAAACTGTTTTATGCCAAGACCGAAGGTGGGAAGTGCTGTTATCCAGCTTGTGAGATATGAAGAGCCGCCAGTGCAGGTGGACAATGAGAAGCTGATGTTCAGGCTGATCCGGGCATCTTTTAATCAGAGAAGAAAAACATTGGTAAATGGACTGAAGAACTCCCAGGAGCTTGATTTTTCAAAAGAGGAAATTGAGAAAGCTATGGCAGAGACCGGAATTCCGGTAAATGTGAGAGGCGAAGCGCTTACTTTAGCAGAATTTGCTGATCTTGCAAACGCATTTAATAAATTGAGATAGATATCAAGAACGGGGCTTACGCCCCGTTCTTGATATCTTCGGATTGCTTCGCAGCGTTGCGGCTCCCGTGATCCTTCACATGTTCGGAAATGATTTACTGCATAAATCTTATACAAATAAAAATCACCCGGTGGCTAGAAGGGTGATTTTTATTTTGTCTCAAATATATTTTTTAAAAGGAAGGAGAGTCAATCACTTTTGGGTGACTGACATATGAAAAAGAAATTTTATAAAAATAATGTTGGCTGTTATTATTTTTATGATGTTAGTATATCGGGAAAGTTTGAAAGAATCGTGTTTATCTTATGAAAAATTAGTGAACGAATTTGAAAAGATTTGTAACTTCCTGGAAAAATGGGCTGTTTTTGGAGATTAGTTATAAAAAGATTATAAAGTTTTTAGATACATTTTACAAATAAAAGGAAAAGGTGTAGTATAATGGGCTGGAATCTGGAGGAAGATTTATTTCCGGTATTGATTAAATTTCAGAAGAAAATTACTTGATATGAGGAAATCAGATCATAAATATGACCAGATTCCAGCAGTTTGTGAACAGAATATTAACTATTGCTGGTCAGACCATGAACAGCAGCTATTTAATTGTTACTGGAGAGATTTGAACAGATGACATTTAATCGTTACTGGGCAAGTCTTGAACAGCAACATTCAATCAGGAGGTAATTATCATGATAAAAATGAAAAAATCAGCAGCACTTATCCTTGCAGGAGTTCTTGCATGTTCCATGCCGATGCCGGTTATGGCATCCAGTGATACAGAAGTAGTAGAAAGTCTTCTGGACAGTGGAATTGATTTTCTTGCTTCTGACCCTGGAAAAGCAGTAGACATTATTATGTATGCCAAGGATCTTGTAGACCAGCAGAACATCACAGATGACCAGGTACGAAGTGCTGTAACTCAGGCAGCAGACCATTTTGGGGTATCTCTTTCTGATTCAGAGGTAGATTCCCTTGTTTCTGTAGTACGCAAGGTTCTGGATGCAAAAATTGACGAAGATGCTCTTAGAAGCGATGTAAATTCTGTATACAGTAAGCTGCAGGATATGGGTGTTACAAAGGATGATGCCAAAGGTCTTGTGTCGAAGTTAATCGAATTTGTAAAAGGATTATTCGAATGAGAAATGTAAAATGTGCAAAATGTATAACTTTACCAAATTAAAGTAAAGATGCAAATGTGGTAAATTTATAAAAAATGAGGAAAATTGAAAGAGAATTTAGTGCAAATAAAAGCAAATGTTCATTATTCGTTAACAATTTGCATGTATTTTGTTCATAAGTATCTGATACTATATAATCAGTTCGAAAGAACATACACAGAAGACGTTGTAATGACACCATTACACATAAAATTTTTTCATAATAATCGCCCCGGCAGCTACTGCCGGGGCACTCCTCGTTTTAGAGCGTATTTGAAAAAGTATTCCTGCAATCTGCACGCTCTGGAGCGTGTTTGAAAAAGGCTTTCTGCAAGATGTGCGTCACAATTTTTTGGGAAAATTTGTCTGAATATGCCGCTCTTTAAACGCCAGATATTACACTCTGACGCTTAAAGAGCGGTGTTTTTTCGAATGTACATTCCAAAATTTATTTGCAACGAATAAGCGGTGTGCTATAATGAAGCAAAAACAGGGGCAAAGGAGTCTAGGTCATGGCAGAGACAATGAAGGATTACGAAGCAGAACTTGAAGCTTCTTTTAAGAAAATTGAAGAAGGCGACATTCTCACAGGAACAGTTGTGAGTGTAGATGATAAAGAAATTATTGTAGATTTAAAATATTATGCAGAAGGTATTATCCCGGTAGAAGATTACAGTAGAGAGCCGGGCTTTAACGTTAAAGAAGAAGTACACCCTGGAGATGAAGTTTCCGCCACAGTCGTAAGAAAAGACGATGGAAACGGCAACATCCTTTTATCCAAAGTTGAAGCTACTGACGTCCTGGCTTGGGACAAATTAGAAGAGCTGAAAGCCTCCGGAGAGGTTCTTGATGTAGTGGTAAAAGGTGTAGTAAACGGCGGTGCAGTTGCTTATGTAGAAGGTGTGCGCGGCTTTATCCCGGCCTCCAAGCTGGCCTTGAATTACGTAGAAGACACCAACGAATATCTGAACAGACACATCCAGGTTCAGGTAATCGATGTCAATAAAGAGGACAAAAAACTGATTCTTTCTGCGAAAGAAATTTTAAGGGAAAAAGCAGAAGAGGAAAGAAAGAATAAAATTTCCAATATCCAGCCAGGCTTTGTAACAGAAGGAACTGTAGAGAGCCTTCAGCCATACGGCGCATTTGTAGATCTTGGAAACGGCGTATCCGGACTGGTACATATTTCCCAGATTTGCGAAAAGAGAATCCGTAAACCATCAGAAGTTCTTGCAGTTGGAGATAAGGTGAAAGTAAAAGTAACTGCAGTGAAAGATGGAAAACTGAGCCTGAGTATCAAAGAAGCAATTGATATGATGGCAAAAGAAGTGGAAGAAGAGAAAATAGAAATCCCACAGTCCGGAGAAGAGGCAACCACATCTCTGGGAGCTTTATTTGCAAATATTAAACTGAATTAATATAAAGTGCAGATTTGGACGATTAAGACAATCGCCCAAAATGAAAATCTTCTGTAGAGCGTGTTTGAAAAGTAGACCCGAAATAAAAAACTCTGTTTACAGATGAAAAGTGTGCAGAGGTCAGCTGAATTTTGGAAGGAAGAATGTGAATGAAGAATCAGAAAGTATTTGTAATGGGACATAAGAATCCGGATACGGATTCTATTTGTTCGGCAATTGCTTACGCAGATATCAAAAACAGAACCACCCAGACCAAGCGTTATATTCCAAGACGTGCCGGTCAGATCAATGAAGAGACCCAGTATGTACTGAATCGTTTTGGCGTACAGCCGCCGGCTTATCTGGGAAATATCGGAACGCAGGTAAAAGATATGGATATCCGTCCAAAACCGGATGCAGACCGTACCATGTCCCTGAAAAATGCCTGGGATATGATGCAGAATAAAGGCATTGTGACCCTTCCCATCTGTAACAGCGAGGATGAGCTGGAGGGAATTGTAACAATCGGCGATATTGCTGATGTTTACATGGATACCAAGGACAGCTATCTTCTTTCAAATGCCAGAACTCAGTATAACAAGATCAGGGATACTCTTGACGGTGAAATTGTAGAAGGAAATGGTCACGGCTATTTTACCAAAGGGAAAATCCTTATTGGAACTGCTGATCCGGAGGTGATGAAGAACTATATCGAAGAAAATGATATGGTTATTCTTGGAAACCGTGAGGAAGATCAGTTAAAGGCAATAGAACTGAATGTAAGCTGCATTATTGTAGGAATGAGTATTCAGGTAAGTGAGAAGGTAATAAAGAAAGCTCAGGAGAGACAGATCATCATTATCTCTTCTCCATATGATACCTACACAATTGCCCGCATGATCAACCAGAGTATTCCGGTAAATTATGTGATGAAAAAAGATAATCTGGTAACTTTTAATACTGAAGATTTCACAGATGATATCCAGGATGTTATGATCAAGCACCGCCATCGTGCATTCCCTGTTATCAATAAGCGGGGAAAATGTGTGGGAACCATTTCCAGACGAAATTTCCTTGACATGCACAAGAAACAGGTAATTTTGGTAGATCATAATGAGAAAGACCAGGCTGTTGATAATATTGAGAAAGCAGAGATTCTGGAGATCATTGATCATCATAAGCTTGGTTCTCTGGAAACTATGAAGCCGATTAATTTCAGAAATGAGCCAGTTGGATGTACTGCGACAATCCTTTACCGGATTTATGACGAGCAGCGACTGGAGATTCCGCCTAAGATTGCAGGACTTCTCTGTGCAGCCATTATTTCCGATACCTTAATGTTCCGTTCCCCAACCTGCACCCAGCAGGACAAGATCGCAGCAAGTGCGCTTGCACTGATCGCGGACATTAAGATTGAAGATTTCGCAAGAGAAATGTTTAAGGCTGGAAGCAATCTGAAAGATAAAGCACCTGAAGAAATTTTCTATCAGGATTACAAGAAATTTATTGCAGAAGGAAATGTGGCTTTTGGTGTTGGACAGATCAGTTCCATGGACGAGGAAGAGCTTCAGGAGATCAAAGTTCGTCTGAAACCATTTATGGTAAGCGAGTGCGGACGCCATGGAATTACCCGTGTTTACTTTATGTTAACCAATATTATGGACGAGTCCTCAGATGTAATTTATTACGGCGAGGGCAGCGAGGAAATGGGAAAAATCGCATTCCAGCAGGAACCGGAGGATAAGTGCTTCCACCTGAAAGGCGTGGTTTCCCGTAAGAAACAGATGATCCCGGCTATGATGGAAGCTGCACAGATCATGGCAAATGACTTTAACTGATAATAAAGATTTTCCCGGCAAAGAGGCTGTTAAAAGATACTGCTCACAAAGTGAAAAGTAACGCAGATGGTTCTTTGCACGGGAAATTTTCACATAAAAGAGGAGCAAAAATATGGCAAAACAGACCTGGAAACCAGGCAATATGCTTTACCCGCTTCCTGCTGTGATGGTCAGCGTTACAGATGGCGAGGGTAATGATAATATAATAACAGTAGCGTGGGCTGGCACCGTGTGTACCAACCCGCCAATGGTAAGCATCTCCGTTCGTCCCACCAGATTTTCTTACGATATGATCTGCAAGACAAAGGAATTTGTTCTGAACCTTACCACAGAAGAGCTTGCATACGCCACCGATTATTGTGGCGTGCGGTCCGGCAGAGAGGTTGATAAATTTCAGGAGCTTCATCTTACCAAAGAAAAGGCGGATCAAGTGAAGGCACCAATGATCGGTGAAGCTCCTGTAAATATTGAATGTAAAGTTAAGAAAATTGAGAAGCTTGGTTCTCATCACATGTTCCTTGCGGAAGTAGTTGCAGTGCATGCGGACGAAGCCTATATGGATAAAAATAATAAATTTCAGCTGAATCAGTCAAAACTGATGGTATATTCCCATGGAGAATATCTGGGACTTGGAAAGAAACTGGGCACCTTTGGATATAGCGTAAAAAAACGGAAAAAAGCATAATCAGAAACTTAAAAATCATCCATTAAAAAAGCCGAACCCAGTAACAATTTTTTAAATATGATTGCAATAATGGCTCTTATGTGTTATTATTTAAAGGAGTATCGAATGAAAATGAATAATATAACATTAATTGGAATGCCCGGTGCAGGTAAAAGCACACTGGGCGTTGTTCTTGCGAAAATACTTGGATACGAATTTTTAGATTCAGACCTTTTAATACAAAAAGAAGAAAAAATGACGTCTTTATCAGTATCATTGATGAAGAAGGAGAAGAAGGTTTCAAGGACTATTGAGAATCGCGTAAATGCGTCGATTGATACAGAGAATACTGTAATTGCTACTGGGGGAAGTGTGGTATATTGCAGTGAAGCCATGGAACACTTGAAATCAATTGGGAAGGTAGTTTACCTCAGCCTTTCTCTGGAGTCTCTTGAGAAACGGCCTGGAAATCTTAAGAAGCGGGGAGTTCTTCTGAAAGAAGGACAGACCTTGAAGAGTTTATATGAGGAGCGAGTTCCCTTATACGAGAAATATGCAGACATTGTGGTAGATGAAGAGGGAAAGATTTGGAAGCAAGTCTGCAGGCACTTTTGGAAACACTACAGACAGGGGTTATTAAGTAACTGTAGATCGTTACTATTCGCGGAATGTGTTACGATGAACGAAGTGAACAGTAACTGTGAATCAGAGGAGGGCTGTCAGGTTATTGGAGAGAAATTGACAATAGCCATTTTTGGCTCGCGGAGTAAGAATAATAGAGGTGTATTATGGAACAGTATGTGATTAAAGGTGGAAATCCGCTTGTTGGTGAAGTAGAGATAGCAGGTGCAAAGAATGCAGCGCTGGCTATTTTATCAGCAGCCATTATGACGGATGAGACAATTCTCATCGAGAATCTGCCTGACGTCAGAGACATCAATGTTTTACTGGAGGCAATAGCTGGCATCGGAGCACAGGTTGACAGAATCAATAAGTCAACTGTTAAGATCAATGGTTCTAC
>ENA-OQET01001098-OQET01001098.1-human-gut-metagenome-genome-assembly--contig:-NODE-1098-length-12588-cov-4.398925_pt1 | contig 12588 bp, 17 predicted proteins | sample MGYA00242800_ERZ504645 | MGnify/ENA primary metagenome ERZ504645 (study PRJEB26092, sample SAMD00036308) | human gut metagenome | host: Homo sapiens | study: EMG produced TPA metagenomics assembly of... | reverse complement strand
GCATTTTTTATAATTCTCACTATTTATCCTTTCGCAAACATGATTTTTCTGTTTTTCGTAAAAATCGTTATCCTCTGTTTTAAGCAATATTTGCTTGTTTCAGACGATTAGTAATCTAAATAAAATTCTGATTTTATTTAGTTTGGAACTTGTTGTTGCTATCATAAATCGTTGAATTCCTCGATTAAAGAGGCTCTTGTTTCATCTGATGAAGAATCTCTTGCTAAACTTCGTAAAGAACGAGAAGTCATTGCTTTAACAATATCATCGTCTTTCAGCTCAACACCGACTCTTATTTTTTCAATAAGATCTCGCTGCCAATCTTCTAGTTCGTCCACTCTCCATTCACTAATCTCTTGTGCAACGAAGCAGCGTTCCCTATCCCATATACTTTCTTGCTTATCCTTGTCTGTATATGGGATAGATCTGTAATATGTTTTCTCACTAAATTCATACTTTACATTGAAATATAGATATCGGAAATATTCTGTGTAATGTATTTCTTTTGGGATTTCTGCACCATAATATTTGCCGTTTACTTCTTTGTAATGATATAGCTTCTGTTCAGAAAGCCGTATGTCAAATAACTCTTCGATTGTTTTATCTTTGTCTTCCGGGTGTTCTTTAAAGTGCTTTTCCTGCCACTCATTAAATAGATCAAAAGTATATGGTTGTTCGAATAGTCTTGATGTTTCTTTGCCACATATTTTTTCGCCAAAGAAATCTGCGCCACTTCTAAAACGTTCTATAATCCTTTTGTCCCTATTTGTTAAGGGTTTATTCTCCTGTATTTGTTGCTTGAATCTATGTGCCATAGACAGTTTAAGACTCCATTTTGTATATTCTGTATGTTCTTCTTCTGTCCATTCCGATTCAGGCTTTTTGAATTTTATGACATCTGGCTTAAAATTTTTCATAATATATCCGGCATAGTCTGCGACCGGAATTGTTTTAGGTATTTCGTTATTTATAATTATATTTCCTCCACATCTTCTTTTTTCCCTGATATTTCCAAATGGTAGTTATTGGTCACAAGGGATTGTTCCCCACTTAAATGAAAATTTCACATCTTCTAAAGTAGGGTTTTTCTTTATTTTTACGAGATTTTTTAGGTATTCATTTAATTCTTTTTTGTTTTTTAGGTAGATTTTAGCTTTAAATTTTTTCATTTTGCCTCCATTAAAAAAGCGTATCACCGGTTTTGCCAGTAATACGCTTCGTTTTGTTGGTTGGTTTGCTACAGAATAATTGTTTTTACAAATTATAGAAAAATGCTAGTTACTTCTGTACATATTTATGCTTCAAGATCTTCAACAGACACATGATGTCCATCTTTCCAGATTCTCTCCAAATTGTAGAACTGTCTGTTCTCTCTGTCAAATACATGTACAATAATATCACCAAAATCAAGTAACACCCATCTTCCGGATGCATTTCCTTCTCTCTGTACCAGAGAATATCCTGCTTTATGCAATTCTTCCTCCACATTGTCCACAAGGGCATTCACCTGACTGTCACTGTTTCCATTTACGATCAGGAAATAATCTGCAAGTACAGACACGCCTGAGATATCGATGATCTGGATATCTTCTCCTTTTTTATCACTGAGGGCTGTATATGCCAGCTTTGCCATTTCTTTTGACTGATTCATCTTTTATTCTCCTTTGTCGCTATAATATTGATAAGTTTCAATGCTCATCGGATCTACCGGCTTACCATTCTTACGCAGATAATTAACCGTATTCCCTGCACAAAGACAGATTGCGTGGTCAATATCGACAAACACAGTTTCACGGATCTTTTGAAGACCAGGAATTATCTTTCTGTTCGGTTCGATATAATCAGCAATATAAATAATCTTTTCAAGCATTGTCATCTCCGGTCGTCCTGTTGTATGCCATGTAATTGCGCTTAAAACGCCTTTATCGGTCACACCATACTCTTTCTCTGCGAAATATGCTCCCAGTTTCGCATGGACCAATGCCGGCATCTCAAGTTCTGATTGTGTAAGCAGAATGCCGTGTTTTTGACATCTCTCAACCTGTTCCTGCGCAGAACCATACTTTCCACAATCATGCAGAAGTCCTGCCATCATAGCATCATCGATATCTTCATGATAACGCATTGCAAGAGATGCTGCTGTATACATGACTCCGATTGTATGTTCAAAACGATCTTTTTTCAGCTTTTTTTCCAGTTGTTTTCTAATGTCAATGAAAGCTTCTTTCATAATCGTGTTCTATCTCCTCTCTGGTTACTGTTCACTCCCGTGTCAATCACTTCGCTGATTGACACGGAGGATGCATGTTTTGGCTTGAATGCATCTCGTCATTTTGACAAGTGCAGATAAAATATGCTTTAAATATATAGATTCTTTTCTTTGATATAATCCGCGACAACATCAGGCACCATATAACGCACGCTGAACCCCTTTGCTGCCCTTTCTCTTATTGTAGTGGAGGAAATCTCTACCAACGGTGCGCGAAGCAGTTCTATATGCGCTCCGTATGCTTCCGTGAGATATCGTATCTGTCCCTTCATTGCTGAAGCATCTTTGTCGTCACGCATTGCTGCAAGAATCGTACAGGTCGTAAAAAATTTTTCTGAAATCTTTCCACTCTTCAAAAGCAAACAGAGAATCCGCTCCGAGAATAAAATAAAATTCATCGTTTGGGTAGATCTCGTTAAAATGCCTCATTGTCTGATACGTATAAGAGTGCTTCTTCGTATCCGCTTCTGAAAGATTCAATGAGAAATTCGGATTACGTTTTTATTGCAAGACGAACCATCTCGATCCTGTGGTGCATTGCTTCTTCTGTATCGAGTGTCTCTTTGTGCGGAGGATTTCCATTCGGTAAAAACCAGATCTCATCAAGTCCAAAATCTTCATAAGCAAACTCACCAAGAAGAAGATGTCCTATATGAATTGGTTCAAAGGTTCCGCCCATAATACCAATCTTCATTGTCTGTACCTGTTCCTTTTCTACTGTAAGAAACACGCTTTGCGAGTTTCTTATATTCAAATTCAGCTTCCGAATCATAAACTCAGAAGCTGAATAATAATTATTTTGGAAGCTGAATTTTCTTTTTATCGTCTTTTCCTTCTTTATAAAGGACAATTTTCTTTCCAATCACCTGAACAACCTGAGACTGTGTTCTCTCTGCAAGTGTCTCTGCGATTTCTCTCGGATCATCCATGCAGTTCTTTAAAACACTGATCTTGATCAGCTCACGTGCTTCCAGTGCCTCGGCAATTGCCTCCGTAAGCCCCGGATTCATGCTTGCTTTTCCAACCTGAAAAATCGGATCCATTGTCATCGCAAGTCCTTTTAAATAGGCTCTCTGTTTTGTAGTCATAATATTCTCCTTATTTATAATAATCAAACTGAAGTCCGTACATTCTAACTGTGTCACCTTCCTGGATGCCAGCTCTCTCAAGATCTGCAAGAATACCTGAATCTTTCAGGAACTTCTGGAAGAATGCAAATCCCTTCTCTGAATCAAGATTCGTATATCCAAGCATTTTCTCAATCTTTGGACCTTCAACCACATACATTCCATCTGCCTGTTCTACCGTATAAGGAAGATCTTCATAGATCAGTTCATCATCCGGGAAGTATTCCTGCTCGAATACTACCGGTTTCTGATCCAGCTTCTGAAGCTCGTTACTTACATAGTAGAGAAGATCAGAGATTCCTTTTCCTGTAGCTCCGGAGATAGGAAATACTTTGATTCCCTTTGGCTCAAACTCATCTTTCAAGCGCTGAACCGGATCATCTTCCGGATCATAGATCAGATCCGTCTTGTTCGCTGCGATTACCTGCGGACGTTCCGCAATTTCCGGATTGTAAGCAGCAAGCTCTGCATTGATCTTATGAATATCATCAACCGGATCACGTCCTTCTGTTCCGGCTGCATCAACAACATGGATCATTAACTTTGTTCTCTCGATATGGCGAAGGAACTCATGTCCAAGACCAACACCTTCGGATGCACCCTCGATTAGTCCCGGGATATCAGCCATAACGAATCCCTTTGCTCCATCCAGATCGACAACACCAAGATTCGGATTCAATGTTGTGAAATGATAGTTCGCAATTTTCGGTTCCGCATTTGTAACACGGGAAAGCAACGTAGATTTACCAACGTTTGGGAAACCGATCAGACCTACATCTGCGATCACCTTCAATTCCAGATTCACTTCCAGCTCTCTTGCCGGCTGTCCCGGCTGTGCATACTTCGGAACCTGCATGGTAGAAGTAGCAAAATGCTGATTTCCAAGCCCGCCTCGGCCGCCTTTTAAGACAACCTGACGTCTGTTCTCTCCGGACATATCAGCGATAACTTTTCCTGTAACAGATTCTTTAATTACTGTACCTTCCGGCACACGAAGAACAAGGTCTTTTCCGTCCTTACCGTGACAGCGGCGCTTTCCGCCCTGTTCCCCATCTTCGGCAGCAAATTTTCTCTTATGTCTGTAGTCAACAAGAGTATTCAGCCCTTCATCTACTTCGAAGATCAGGTCTCCGCCGTGTCCACCGTCTCCACCGTCCGGTCCGCCGTTTGGTACATACAGTTCTCTGCGGAAGCTGCAGTGACCGTCTCCGCCTTTACCGGAACGGATCAATATCTTAGCTCTGTCTGCAAACATATTATTCTCCTCTTAATTTGTATCAACAACTGTTTCTGTATCTTTATTCACATCATATATGCGTAAATTTCTTCATCATCTGACAATAAAAGATTTCTTTGAAAGAAAAAGCCTCAGACCTTAAAAAACGTCTGAGGCTTCCTTTTGCCATGTATGCGAGTGAAAAGATTCCGTCGGAACTTTCCAGCCAAAACTGATTACTCAGCTACTGGATAGATAGAAACCTGTTTCTTATCTCTTCCTTTTCTTTCAAATCTTACTACACCGTCTACAAGTGCAAACAGAGTGTCATCTCCACCGCGTCCTACGTTAAGTCCTGGATGGATCTTTGTTCCACGCTGTCTGTAAAGAATGTTACCAGCTTTTACAAACTGTCCGTCTGCTCTTTTAGCGCCCAGTCTCTTTGCCTCGGAGTCACGACCGTTCTTTGTAGAACCAACTCCTTTTTTATGAGCGAAAAACTGAAGATTCATTTTCATCATGGTAATTACACCTCCTTGAAAATTATGTCGATATATTTCTCGTAGTCATTGCTGTCTTCTATCTCTTCCAGACCAAGAATCATGGAATCCAGCAATAATGTGGCATCATGTGATGGTGTTCCGTCAAAACGGAACTCGATACTTCCGGTATCTTCATCCGAAACGCAGCTTGTCTCATCATCCGTAAAACGCTCGATTGAATTCAGCGCATTGATCACGAGAGCGGATACTCCGGCACAGACAATGTCTTCACCGGCTTCTGCATATCCCGCATGACCTTCCATATCAAACCCAGCATATTCCTGCCGTTCGGTCTTATAAATGGTTACCTTAATCATCAGAAACAGATTAAGCGTTGATCTTTTCGATCTTTACTTCTGTGTACTGCTGTCTGTGACCGTTTTTCTTATGATATCCAGATTTTCTCTTATACTTGTAAACGATAACTTTCTTTGCTTTACCGTCACCGATTACAGAAGCTGTAACTGTTGCACCTTCAACTGTCGGGTTACCAACAACCATCTTGTCGTTGTTAACTGCAAGTACCTGGTCAAATGTATAAGTCTCACCAGCTTCTACCCCAAGTTTCTCTACTCTAATGATATCGCCTTCAGCTACTTTGTACTGTTTACCACCTGTTGCTATAATCGCGTACATATGGCACCTCCTATTATCATTACTCGCCAACTATGGTGTCTGAAATCAGAACTTAAATACCTCGTTGTGCGGCATACTCATATATATTAACTTGCGAATTTAGATTTGTCAATAGGGTTCATCTAAGTTTTTTTATTTTTTCATAACAGTATTCAATAATACTTTTTCTTGTTATAATTCCAATGAATTTCTTCTGGTCATCCACAACCGGAACAAAATTCTGATTCATCGCTTTCTGAAGAAGATCCTCCATATCAGCATCTGCCGATACAGCCTCATAATCTGCTTTTCTTGGAAAATCCTGGATAAAAATTGTCTCTGCCTCTTTCAGATTCAGATTCGTATACTTCTTGATTCCCCAGAGGATATCTCCTTCTGTCATTGTTCCGACATATTCCCCTGCCTTATTCAGCATTGGAATTGATGCATATTTATGAAATTCCATTGTTTCCAAAACCTGACGTAATGTACTGTAATCATAAATAAAAGCGACCTCGCTCTTCGGTTTTAGAAAAAATAAGATATTCATCTCTTTTCAGCCTTTCTTGGTTTTAAATCTGTGTCAATACAAAAAATCTCATACAATGCCTTGATCGCATTTTTAAAATCATCATGACGTACACCAACGATGATATTAAGCTCACTGGATCCCTGGATCGATCATCTTGACATTAATGTGTGCGTGAGCAAGTGCAGAGAAGATTCTTCCTGCGTACCTCTTGTAGACTTCATTCCACGACCCACAATTGCGATCAGTGCAAGATCGGACTCAAGTTCAATGTGATCTGGATCTACAGCTTTGTGAATACCTGCAAGAATCTGCTGCTCTTTTTCTTCAAACGCATCCTTGTGGACAAAAATTGTCATTGTATCAATTCCAGATGGCATATGCTCGATAGAAACACCATTATCTTCAAATACCTGAAGTACTTTACGACAGAAACCAACTTCTGAGTTCATCATCGCTTTTTCAATTGTGATCGCAGCGAATCCATCTGTTCCGGCGATTCCTGTAATTGTGTACTTCGGCTGACAGCATGTTGCTTCTACGATAAGTGTTCCTTTGTCCTCCGGAGCATTTGTATTACGGATATTGATCGGGATTCCAGCTCTTCTTACCGGGAAGATTGCATCTTCATGAAGAACACTTGCTCCCATATAAGAAAGCTCGCGAAGCTCTTTATATGTAATTGTCTCAATTGATTTTGATCCTTTTACGATTCTTGGATCTGCAATCAGGAATCCTGATACATCAGTCCAGTTCTCATAAAGATCTGCATTGACTGCACGAGCTACAAGAGAACCTGTGATATCAGAACCACCTCTTGAAAATGTAACTACACGTCCTTCCTTCGTTGCTCCGTAGAATCCCGGGATAACAGCATTCTTAGCCTTTTCAAGTCGTACAGACATAATTTCATTTGTGATCTCGGACTGGAAATCTCCATTCTCGTCAAAACGAACAACCTCTGCTGCATCAATAAATTCAAATCCAAGATATGCAGCCATAATCTTACCATTCAGGAATTCTCCTCTGGATGCTGCATAGTTGCTTCCAGCTTTTTCTGCAAAGTTCTTGCGGATCACTTCAAAATCCTCATCCAGGGAGAACTTCAAACCGAGTCCATTAATAATTTCCTGATATCTATCTTTAATTGCTGCAAGCTTCTCTGTGAAATCTTCACCGTTCTCAGCAGCTGCATAGCAGTCATAGAGCATATCTGTTACCTTTGTATCAGCTGAAAAACGCTTTCCCGGAGCAGACGGTACAACATATCTTCTGGATTCTTCTGCACGGATAATATTTCCAACTTTTTTAAACTGTTCTGCGCTCGCAAGAGAACTTCCGCCGAACTTTACTACTTTCTTCATTCTCGCTATTCCTCCAATGTAATTCTGCGTTGCTGTTTCGAGTTTCCCGTGAACAGTAACAATACTGCTTTCTGCATTATCGGTTCATTATTATACAGTGTTCCACAGTTCTTGTAAACTTTTAAATAAGAAAACTTATAGGAATTTCTTATAAACATTAATAATAATCAATTAAAACGTGATCTCTCCATATTCCGCCCGTGCAGCTTTTTTCAGATCATCCGGTTTCAATTTGATCTGCATTCCAATCTTCCCACCGCTTACATAAATGTATTCCTGATGCTGTGCACTGGAGTCGATCACTGTCGGGAATTGTTTTTTGCATTCCGATTGCCGTACAGCCGCCACGCACATAACCGGTCACCGCAGTAATATCCTTCACATGGAGCATTTCTACTGATTTTTCCCCAACTGACTTCGCAGCCTTTTTCAGATCAAGTTCCGCCGCGATCGGAATAACAAACACATAATGTCCACCTGTTTTTCCAACCGTCACAAGCGTCTTATATACCTGTTCATGCGGAAGACCGATTTTATCTGCTGTTGTGATTCCATCGACAAATTCATCACATTCATAGGTTTCATATTCATATGGGATCTTGTTCCTGTCCAAGATTCTCATTGCATTTGTTTTCAGTTCTTTCTTACTCATTATATTAGCATCTCCTCTGTTGTCTCTGCCTGCAAATGCATCTGCTATTCTATCTCTCTTACTGCTTCATGCAGCGGTTTACGCACTTTCTTTCTCGTCACCTCAGCAAGTCCAAGTGCTGTAATATCAACTAATGTTGTCTGGATCGGATCTTTCGCAAGAAAATACCGGAATTCTTTTAATAAAGTTTCCTCATTCTTTTCCTCATCCTGATTTATAAAATCAATCAGAATGATTCCAGACAGATTACGAAGACGTATCTGTCTGGCTGTTTCCTTCGCTGCCTCCAGATTCATCTTCAATGTAGACTCATCATCACCCTTTTTACGAACGTTTTTCCCGGAATTTACGTCTATCACGGTAAGCGCCTCTGTTACCTGGATCACCAGATATCCTCCATGTTTCAGCCAGACTCTTTCTGCTAAGGCATGTTCAACCGCTGTTTCTGTACTATAAATCTTTCCAAGTGGATAACCACTGTCATCATGGAAATGGACCAGTTCCAGATTCTCTGGCATTTCTTTCTTGAAATAGCTGCAAATCTTTTCATATATTTCTGCATCATTCACAAGAATTTCTTCCATGCCATCCATATAGACATTTTTCAAATCTGTAATATAGGACGGTGGAGCAGATTTCAGACATGAGAAACACACTCTGGAAGCAGCATATTTTAAAAGATGTTCATATTCCGCTTTCAGCTGTTCAATCTCTGTAAGAACATCCTCGAATGCAGCATCTTTCGCATTTGTTCGAATAATCAATCCATACTGATCATTCTGATATTCCTGAAGGCGCTCCTTATAGGCCTCTCTGTCCTTTTTTCGCAATTTTGGAAGACACACCGATTCTTGTGTTCCCATGCGTCAAAACAGCATATCTGCCTGTCAGACTGATATTACCGGTCACAGTCGGCACCTTTGTCTTTACAGCTTCCCTGCTGATCTGAACTACCAGTTCATCACCGATGCAAAGTGGCTTCTTCCCAATCTTATGCGTAAAAAATGCATTCTGTGCATCTCTTAAATCAAAATAACAATTAACGCCAGGTTCGATCTCAAGAAAAGCTGCCCCTATATTCTGTACGATATTCTGTACTTTGGCGACATATATATCGCCAATCTGATGCACCTTTTCCTGTTCGTCGGACTTTGTACAGTGAATCTCAGCAATCTGATCCTCTTCCAGAAAAAAGGTCCACACATGATTTTCTTTTTTCTCTATCAAAACTTTTCGTTTCATCTGTTTCTTCTCATTCCTCATCGCCTGTCATATCAACACCCATTGCCTCTAATGGAATCAGGGATCCATCTTTACTGCGGTCTGTATACATTTCCAGTCTGTGATGCTGGAATTTCACGCTGTCCGGTTCAATTCCAAGGAACTGACAAAATGCTTCCATCACAAGATCCGGTTTCAGATTCTCTACACTTCCTGCTGCCACTTTCAGGTAAACAGAATCGCCTCGCAGTTCCCATGCATAGATCAATGGTTTAATGTCAACTTCCTTCTCGCTTCGTTTTGTCTGCTTTACGATTCGGATCTCCGGCTGTTCCATAAATTCTGAAAATCGTTCTTTCCAGCCCTCCGGAAATGCTCCCTTTCTCACAGATGTCAGATAATCTGCTCCTGCAAGGATTGTCATTCCGGTCATCTTCTTCTCCTCAGCAATTCTACGGATGCTTACGATCTCGATTCCTTCAATCTGACATGCTTCATTCATCCTTCTCACAGCATCTGCACTGTTGACAGCTTCCGTCAATTCAATATCAAAATATTCTCCGTCACTTGTCAGTCCGATTCCAAGCGGGTTAGCAAATGACATAATCATATGCGGACTATATCCTCCTGAAAATGCAATCGGAATATCCGCGCGACGCATCACTTTCTGGAAGAAACGCATCACATCAAGATGTCCGATGAATCGGAGAGAACCATATTTTCTAAATTTAATTCTTGCCTTCATAACAGACACCTCCTCCAAATTTCGCTGCGCCACATCCGGAACACTGCATACGGCAGTTCGGAGTTACTTTTTCTTCCATTGCACGATCCCATTCTCTGCGCAGGAACTTTCTTGTCACACCGATATCGATGAAATCCCACGGGAACAATTCATCTTCTCCACGCTCACGCAGATTGTAAAAATCAGTATCAACACCCGTGTTCTCAAATGCCTGCATCCAAAGTTCATTGTGGAAACTCTCTGTCCAGGAATCAAACAGACATCCCAGACGATATGCCTCCTCGATCGCCTTGCTGATCTTACGGTCACCTCTGGCCATAATACCTTCCAGAACCGTAACTTCCGCATCATGCCAGTTATATTTCAGACTCTTACGGTTTAACTGTTCTTTAAATTCATCATTCACAAGATGTGCACGTCTCATATATTCTTCCGCTTTACACATCGGAGCCCACTGGAACGGTGTGAACGGCTTCGGTACAAAGAAAGAAGAACTTGCCGTGATCTGACATTTTCCATGTCTCTGATCTTTTGGAATCTCATAATATCTGCGGGCAACCTTTTCTGCCAGATGCGCGATTTCCTTCATATCTTCCTCAGTCTCTGTCGGAAGTCCAAGCATAAAGTAAAGTTTTACCTTCGTCCAGCCACCTTCGAAAGCCTCGCCTGCTCCATTTAAAATCACGTCTTCTGTCAGTCCCTTATTGATCACGTCACGCATTCTCTGCGATCCGGCTTCCGGTGCAAATGTCAGACTGCTCTTGCGGATATCCTGAACCTTACTCATTACATCAAGAGAGAAAGCATCGATTCGAAGAGACGGAAGAGAAATATTAATTCCCTTATTCTTAAACTCATCGATCAGATATGTTACCAGTTCTTTCAATTCAGAATAATCACTGGAACTTAATGAACTAAGAGAAATCTCCTCATGACCGGTATTCTGCAGCATATCATGCGCATACTGTTTCAATCGCTCAACATTTCTTTCTCTGACCGGACGGTAAAGCATTCCTGCCTGGCAGAAACGACACCCACGGATACATCCTCTTTGGATCTCAAGAACAACTCTGTCCTGCGTTACCTTGATAAACGGAACAACCGGTTTCATCGGATACGGTGCATCTGTTACATCCATAACGATCTGCTTCTTAACTACAGCCGGTGCATATTCATTATTCGGTGTAAATGATTTCAAAGTGCCGTCTTCATTATATTCAGCATCATAAAAAATCGGAACATACAGACCCTCGATCTGCGCTGCACGTTCTAAGAACTCCCGGCGGCTCTTTCCTGAACCTTTCCATTCCTTATAAGCGTCAAGCAGCTCATCATAAGCTGTTTCTCCTTCTCCGATATAAAAGATATCAAAGAACTCTGCGATCGGCTCCGGATTGTATGTGCACGGACCACCACCAATCACAAATGGATCGTCTAAAGTTCTGTCCTTTGCATGCAGTGGTATCTGACTCAGATCAAGGATCTGCAGAATGTTCGTATAACACATCTCAAACTGAATTGTGATTCCGAGGAAATCAAAATCCTTAATTGGATCTTGAGACTCCAGTGCAAAAAGCGGAATCTTCTGTTCTCTCATCACTTTATCCAGATCATGCCATGGAGAGTAAACTCTCTCACACCACACATCCTCTCTGCGGTTGAACATATCATAAAGAATCTGAATCCCCAAATGAGACATACCGATCTCATAGACATCCGGGAAACACATCGCAAAGCGCACATCGATGTCTTCCACGTTCTTCATCACCGCATTCACCTCTCCGCCGATGTAACGGGCAGGTTTCTCAATTTCTAATAAAATATCATCATCTAATGCTAGTTTTCTCATGGATTTCTCCTTGTATTTTGTACTTATGCATTTATATTACAAAATTGTAAATGCTACTTTTAACATCATATCTTTTGACAATAAAAAAAGCAACCTATTTTCTCTTTTTATGTAATTGTTAACTTGCTAAAATTGCATTTATAACCCTATATACCTCCGGTTCAACCTTTTCCGCTTTGATGATTGGGTATTCAGGAGCCATGGATTGCATGATATCTGCAAATTTGGCTATCGTAAATGGCGATGCAATCAGATAAGTCGCTTTATTTACACCGGGTGTCAGTACCTGATAGTGATGAATAACATCTGGAAATACAAAGCCTATATCTCCTTTTTTCCATATGGTATAGTTCCTGTCCGACACCAAGTTCTAATGCTCCACTTGTTACACAAACGATTCCAGTGCATTATGAAGATGTGGTTCAATATGTTTTGGCTTGTATTTGTTTGCTATTAAAT
>ENA-OQET01001096-OQET01001096.1-human-gut-metagenome-genome-assembly--contig:-NODE-1096-length-12627-cov-2.174320_pt1 | contig 12627 bp, 23 predicted proteins | sample MGYA00242800_ERZ504645 | MGnify/ENA primary metagenome ERZ504645 (study PRJEB26092, sample SAMD00036308) | human gut metagenome | host: Homo sapiens | study: EMG produced TPA metagenomics assembly of... | reverse complement strand
CGGCCGTCCACCGTAGCGATGGCGCAGCTCGACAAGCTGCAGACGGCCGCTTTTGCGGCATAGTAAGTTTCAGTCTGCGGCGTGGCGGAGGCAACAGAAGCAGTGCGCTTTCCATCACGGCGCGATTTTTGGCCACATCGTGGGCATCATAGCGCGGGGGCAGACTCACTCTGATAGGTATGCTCCTGCTCCTCGTCCATGATGATAAGGCCGAGATTCTGCAGCGGTGCCAAAGACGGCGCTGCGGGTGCCTACTACGATGTCGGCATTGCCCTGCTGGATCATCCGCCACTGCAAAAGCCGCTCGGTATTGTTGAGCGCCGAGTGCTGCACAGCCAGACGGCTGCCGAAGGTGGATTTGAGACGGCGGATCATCTGCGGTGTCAGGCTAATCTCCGGCACCAGCACCAGCGCTCTGCGGCCCAGCGCAAGCGTGTGCTGGATCAAACGCAGGAATACGATGGTCTTGCCGCTGCCGGTCACGCCATGCAGAAGCGCCGCGTGGGGCTTGTCATCCTCAAGGCTGGGCAGCAGCTCCTGAAACACCTGCTGCTGCTCTGCAGAAAGGGTAAGCGGCTGCGGGTCAAAGGGGATCGCAGCAAACAGATCAAGAGCCTTGTCCTGCTCGGCGGCCGTCAAAATTCCCTTTTTGACAAGACCGTCCAGCGTTGCCCGGGAAATTCCCACTTCATCCAGCTGTCGGGCAGTCAGGGGGCCATTTTTCAGTGCCTCGACTGCCGCCAGCTGGCGTGGGCCGGGCTTTGGCTTTTCGGGCAATGCACGGGCCAGTGTGTAGAGCTTTTCGGTGGAGCGGGTCAGCCGGCTCTGCATGACAGGGCGTCCGTCCACCGTCGCGGGCCGGTACTGCGCCCCATAGGGAATGACAGCCTTGACGGCCTCAAACCAGGTGCAGAAGGTGCGCTCCTTCAAAAGCGAACCAGTTCCAGCAGGTCGGGCGTCAAACGGGCCTCCTCGGGCGCGGCATCGTACAGGGATTTCAGCCGCTGGGGGGCATCGGTCTCCTCCGCTTCCTCCACCGCCAGCACGACCGCCATCCGAGCCTTATTGCCCCGGCCGAACGGCACCAGTGCCATGCTGCCGGGGTAAACCTTGCCGACAACTGTGCAGGGATGAGGTAGGAATACAGCCGGTCAAAATGGATATTGGCGTCATTTACAGCCGCCCGGGCAAGCAGCAGACTCATTCGTCGCTGCCGTGCTGCAGTCTGAACTGGATGATGGAGTAAAGGCTATCGGCGCAGGAATCCACGGCGATATTGACCACATGCTCATCGTAGTTGACCGAGTTGGCGATCTCAGTTTCGGCACGCTTGAGGCGGCGCTGGATGGTTGCCTCGTCCTCGGTGCCGCGGCAGCGCAGACGGCGCTCCAGCTCGGCCATGTCCGGGGGCAGGATAAAAATCGTGGTGGCACCGGGGTACATTTTTTTGATGTTGCCGGCACCCTCGACCTCAATGACCAGAATGACCGGGATACCCAGCTTCATGCGGCCCTCGATCTCGCTGCGCAGCGTATCGTAGTAATTCTCGCAGTATTTGGTATGCTCTACGATCTGGTCATGCGCCAGATGATCCTCAAAGTCCGCCACTGACATAAAATGGTAGTTGATGCCGTCCTTCTCCCCATCGCGCGGCGCGCGGGTCGTGGCTGAGACGGTATGCTGGATTTCGGGGTGCTTTTTCAGCAGGGCCGCCACAACGGTATCCTTGCCGGTGCCGGAGGGGCCGGAGACTACAAACAGATATTTCTCGCCTTTCATCGTTACTTCCTCTTTTCTTCGCTTTCTTCTGCAGCACGCCCGGTGATGCTTTCCAATGGGATGCCGGACAAAATGACATGGTCGGAGTCCATGATAAGCACAGCCTGCGTGCGCCGCCCGTAGCTGGCATCGATGAGAGCGCCCTTCTCGCGGGCATCCTGCACCAGACGCTTGATAGGGGCGGAATCCGGGCTGACAATGCCGATGATGCGGTCGGCGTTGACCATATTGCCGAAACCGATGTTCAGCAGCTTCATGGTGTCCCCTCCCGTTTACTCAATGTTCTGGATCTGCTCACGAATCTTCTCAATTTCGGATTTCAGCTCTACCACCAGCCGGGTGATGGCAACATCCTGACATTTGGAGCCGATGGTGTTGGACTCGCGGTTTAATTCCTGTGTCAGGAAATCCAGCTTACGGCCAATCGGCTCGTCCAACGCAAGGATCTCGCGGTACTGGGCCACATGGCTGTGCAGGCGGACGGTCTCCTCGTCGATTGCCGTTTTATCGGCGAAGATCGCAGCCTCGGTTACAAGGCGGCCCTCATCAATGCTGCGGTCACCAAGCAGCTCCTGCAGGCGGGCATACAGCTTGTCGCTGTAGGCCTGCACGCGGCCTGCGCTGTTCTCCTCAATCTGGCCGACGAGTGCTTCGATCGTGGTCAGGCGGCCGGAGACATCCGCCTTCATCTTTTCACCTTCCACGGCGCGCATGGCAATGAAGGCGTCCACGGCCTGCTCGGCAACGGCGCGAACATCTTCCCACAGCTCGTCCTCATTTGTGGGGGCGGCAGTCTGGGTCAGGACATCCGGAAAGCGGGACAGCATGCCAACGGAGACATCGTTCTTCAGATCCATCCGCTCTGCCATGGCATTGAGCGCGGCGCGGTAGCCTTCTGCCAGCTGCCAGTTGACGGAGACAACGGTGTCTGCGGCTGTCACGGTCTGGATGGTGAGGCTCAGCTCCACCTTGCCGCGGCTGACCTTGGCAGCGACCAGCTTTTTCAGCCGATCATCCAAAAAGTGCGCAGGAGCGCGGCAGCCGGGAGGAATACTCAAAAAAGCGCGCATTGACGCTGCGCAGCTCAACCTTGATGTCACGGCCATGCAGCAAAGCCCCTGCGCGGCCGTACCCTGTCATGCTCAAAACCATAACCTACACCTCATAAAACACATATATTGTATATTGTACTATTTTTGGGGGCTGGATGCAAGGCTGGCGGTCGTTTTTTGCAAAATTTCACCTGTTTTTTTGCGTGAGCGCCACAAAAATAAAAAGCCGCCCCCGCGGCAAAGCGGGAGCGGCTGTATAGAAATCAGACGGGATGAGACTTGTTCTCGTAGTCGGCGTGCAGAGCATCGACACCCTGCAGGCGGGCATTGCGCTTCTCAAAGAACTTGGGAGCGACCTGCGGGAACATGGCGTAGGTCAGAACGTCCTCCTCCTGGATGGCGTACTTGGAGGCCTCGGCCTTCAGCTTCTCCATCTCGGGCTCAAGGGTGTCGGCAAAGCGGCAGGTGATCGGCTGCTCGCCCTTCAGGATGAAGTCACTAAACTCCTTCTTAATGGGCGCGGGGGTCTTGCCGTAATCGCCGTGGACCAGGCCCTTGAACTCCTTGGTGACCATCTTGTAGCGCTCACCCATGATGACGTTAAAGACGGCCTGGGTACCAACGATCTGGCTGGTCGGGGTGACCAGCGGCGGATAACCGGCATCCTCACGGACGCGGGGAATTTCCTCCAGAACCTCCTGAAGCTTGTCCTCCTTGCCGGCATCCTTCAGCTGCTTGAGCATGTTGGAGAACATGCCGCCCGGCACCTGATACAGCAGGGTGTTGGCATCGACGCCCAAGGACTTCTGGTTGATCTGACCGTTGGCAATGTATTTCTCGCGCAGCTTGTTGAAGTAAGCGCGGACAACATTCAGCTGGTTCAGGTCAAGACCGGTGTCGTAGTCGGTGCCCTGCAGGGCGGCGACCAGACTCTCGGTGGGCATGTGAGAGGTGCCCAGAGCCAGCGGACTCATGGCGGTATCCACAATGTCGGCACCGGCCTCGATGCCCTTCAGGATAGACATAGAGGCAAGACCGGCGGTGTAGTGGCTGTGGATGTCAACGGGGATCTTGACAGTCTCTTTCAGCTCCTTGACCAGATCATAGCAGGTGTAGGGCTTGAGCAGGCCAGCCATATCCTTGATGCAGATGGAATCAGCACCCATCTCCTCCAGAGTCTTGGCATAGTTGGCAAAGTACTCGTTGTTATGAACAGGGCTCAGTGTATAGCTGATGCAGGCCTGAACATGCGCGCCCTCCTTGTTGGCTGCCTTGATGGCAGTCTGCAGGTTGCGCGGGTCGTTCAGTGCATCGAAGATGCGGATGACATCAATGCCGTTGGCAACGGACTTCTGGACAAAGTACTCGACGGCGTCATCTGCGTAGGGGCGGTAGCCCAGCATGTTCTGGCCGCGGAACAGCATCTGCAGCTTCTGGTGGGGCAGCTCCTTGCGCAGGATGCGCAGGCGCTCCCACGGATCCTCGTCGAGGAAGCGGATGCAGGAGTCGAATGTAGCGCCGCCCCAGCACTCAACGGAGAAATACGGGATCTTGTCCATTTCGGGCAGGATGGGGCGCATTTCATCCATGGTGCATACGGGTGGCCAGCAGAGACTGGTGGGCGTCGCGCAGGACGACCTCAGTGATCTTAATGGGGTTTTCTTAGCCAATGTAATTCACCCGGCCTTTCTATTAGTTCATCGTGATGAGCAGGTCGCCGGAGTTGACAACATCGCCCTTGCGCACATTGACGCTGGCAATGGTGCCGTCCTGCGGTGCGCTGATCTCGTTCTCCATCTTCATGGCCTCGAGGATCAGCAGGGTATCGCCAGCCTTGACGGAGTCACCGGCCTTGACCTTGACATCCAGGATATTGCCGGGCATGGGAGCGGTGACGGAGACGGCACCGGCGGCACCGGCAGGAGCGGCAGCAGGTGCAGGAGCAGCGGCGGGAGCCGGAGCGGCTGCGGGGGCAGCAACAGGAGCAGCAGCGGCAACGGGAGCGCCGGTGCCTTCCTCAACGGTGACATTATAAGCAACGCCGTTAACGGTAACGATCAGGTTTTTCATAGAAATGTCCTCCCTATTTCAAGGTTGATGATTACAGGGTGATATTGCCGTGCTTCTTAGCCAGACGCACAGCACGCTTGCCTACCAGCATATCCAGTGCCTGAGCAACGCTTGCGCGGGCGGTGGCAGCATCGGCAACGGCGTCGGCAGAGCCGTTTGCAACAGCGGCATCGGCGCTGCAGACCTCCTTGGTGTAGGCAGCAGCCTTGGCCTTGGTGGCGTTGACGATGTTGTCAGAAGCAAAGATCTCGTCCTTGTACAGGACCGTGACGGCAGCCTCAGGGGCCAGCGGAGCCACGGTGCAGCCCTGCACGGCAACGCGCCAGTCAGCGCAGGCGGCAAAGACGGTGTAGGCGGGGCCGACAGCCTCACCGGCCAGAACAGCGACCTTGACAGTCGTGGCCTCGGCATAGACACCGGCCATACGGGCGGCCTGACGGATGCCGCCGGCCTCATCGTCACCCTCACTGCGGCCGAAGCCCTCGGTATTGACGATGGTCACAACAGGGATGCTGTAGGCATCGCACAGGCGGACAAAACGAGCGGCCTTAGCGGTGCATTTGTGGCACAGAGCCTTCTTCTCGGTGGCGACAATGCCAACGGCGCTGCCGTTGATGGTGGCCAGAGCGGTGACAATGTTCTTGCCGTAACCAGCGTACAGCTCCACAGCGCTGCCTTCGTCAGCCAGTGCGGCGACAGCGTCAGCGGCGGTGTACTTCACAAGGTCGAGAGCCTTGGAGGGAGCGGCAAAGTCGAACAGAGCGGGGCCGGCCAGATTGTTGGCAGGCAGCAGGGCAACGATGGAAGCAGCCTGCTTGGCGGCGGCGACTGCGTCTGCTGCGGTGACGGCGGCGACACCGGCCTTGGCAGCAAATGCGGCAGAGCCGGCGTTGGCAACCTTGTCCTCGGCATTGAACGGAGCGTTCAGGAACAGCTCGGCGTCCTCAGCCATGACGCAGACATCTGCGGAGGCGGCGTTGATGGCGTTGGTGCCTGCACAAGTGCCGGTGACAACGGCAATCTGCGGCACAACACCGGAAACGCGTGCGATCTCAGCGGTCAGGCGGGCGTTAGCGTTGAGCAGTGCAAGGCCGCCCTCCAACTTGGCACCCGTGGAGTCGTAGAAGGTCACGACCGGCGCACCGGTCTCGGCGGCCATCTCCAGCACGCGGATATTCTTCTCAATATCCTGCACGCCGACGGGAGAGCCGTCCTCAAATACGACATAGGCGTTCTGGCCGTTTGCACAGCCGTAAGCAGCACTTACTGCGCCATCGGTAAACAGCGGCGAGTAGGTGCCGTCATCAAAAAATGCTGCAAGGATCTCTGCCTTGCCGGGCTTATTTGCTGCCATACAGGTTCCTCCTATGGTAAAACTGACTGTTTTTTATAAAATTACTTCACAAAAAAAGCGCCATTTGACTGAATTATACTACGATTTTAATATTTCACAAGTGGAAGTTGCATATTTTAGAATTTCTGCATTTTCAGTCGGAATTGCTGCGCTTTTTCAGGGGGCCGGGGCGTTTTGCCGGGGCAGCGGGGCGGGCAGACCCCTTGGCGGTGGATTTCATTGGCGGCATTGCGCAGAGCGTTGATCTCACTCTTTTTCAGCTCGCGGTACTCACCGGGCTGCAGCATGCCGAGCTTGACGGGACCCTCGGCGCTGCGGCGCAGGCGCACGACCTGCAGGCCGACTGCGGAGCACATGCGGCGGATCTGGCGGTTGCGGCCCTCATGCAGAGTGATCTCCAACACGCTGCGGCCCGGCTCGTCCACGACGACATGGATGACACAGGGCTGCGTCTTGACGCCGTCATCCAGTACAACGCCGCTGGACATCTCGATGATTTGCTGCTCAGTGGCGCGGGGGTTGACCGTTACGCGGTACAGCTTGCCGACACCGCCGGACGGGTGGGTCAGCATATTGATAAAGGCACCGTCATCGGTCATGAGCAGCAGCCCTTCGCTGTCCTTGTCAAGACGGCCAACGGGGCGCAGCATGGCGGGCACATCGGCCACCAGCTCCATGACGGTCTTGCGGCCGCGGTCATCCGCGCGGGTGGTCAGATAGCCGCGCGGCTTGTGCAGCATGATGTAGGTGTACTGGCGCTTGCGCACGATGCGGACGGTCTTGCCGTCGATCATGACCTTGTCGTAGTCGGGGTCCATCTTGTCCCCCAAGGTGACGGGGTGGCCATTGACCTTGACCTTGCCCGCTGCGATCAGGCGCTCCGCCTCACGGCGGGAGCAGATGCCCTGATCAGCCAGCACTTTTTGCACTCTGTATTCTGCCATTCAATATACTCCTTATTCAGCGGGCTTATCAGCGCCCGGCTTTTCCTTTTTTGACAGTGCGGCGACCTTGTCGACCAACTCCGGCAGGGAGGCAATCACATTGTCCACGGCGGAGACCTTCTCCACCAGCTGGACGGTGCGCACATTGCCGTTGGAGACAACGAGGAACGCGACCGGCGTGACCGAGACGCCTGCGCCGCTGCCGCCGCCGAACATCTGCTTGCTGGAGGCGGGTCCCACATCGGAGCCGCCGGATGCAAAGCCGAAGGTGACGCGGGAAACGGGAATGATGGTGGTATCATCGACATGGATGGGGTCACCGATGATGGTCTCTGAGTTGACCATGTCACGGATCTTCTCGATCGTAACGCCCATCAGGCCCTGAATAGGATGCTCAGCCATGGAAAATTCCTCCTTTTATATAGGGCAACACCGCACAATTCCCGCCTGACGGCTTAAGCACCGCTCCGGCGGCTGCGGCACGGCATCTGCGTTGCCAAAATGCTCGATAAGACATCCAGTATTATCTGCGCTTTTGGCTTAGCATCTGCCGCACCTCGCTCGCCGTATCGGCACTTAGAATTATGCGGTATTGCCATAGAAACCAACGAATTACGATGTGTGTGCAGGCTGCAGCTGCGGGTCTTTCCACAGGCGGTGCAACAGCCGCAGAAGGAGCCAGAGCAGTACGCCCGCGCAGGATTTGAGTGAAAATGAAATGCTTCGCTCCCCTGCCCGCTGCCCGGTGAAATCAGGCTCCAGCCAAAGGCGGTCGCTCTGCAGCCGGACATGCTGCTGCACAAAGGCCAGCAGATTATTGGCCAGCGCCATCTCTGCGCCGTAAAGTGCAGCGGTCGCAGCGGCTTCATCTGCGTGAACAGTCCAGAAAATATCCAGATGCGTCACACGCAGCGTGCGCAGACACAGCCTGCCAAGCCAGCCAGTGTGGTCCAGCATGCAGCTGGCGAAGGCCATCGGGTCGTCGGACAGAAGCTGCCGGGCTGCGTTGATATGCTCCGAGATGCCGAAGGGCAGTGAACCCCTTCGGGGGGCGTGCTTTCAGGCTCCGGCGGCGCGGTGTCAGCGCTGCCGGGCTGCGGAGCAGCTGCCGGCTCAGGCGGTGCCTGCGGTGCGGCAGCCTTCGCGGCAGGCGGGCGCTCGGTTTGCCCGCTGTGGCAGCGGGCCGCATTTGCCCCTTCTGTGGCTGCCGGTTACCTGCGGGCGGTGCGGGGCGGCGCAGGCTGCGGCGCTGCAGGGCATTACCCGCGCCGCCCGCGGCCAAAGCGTAAATTGCAGCGGCCCGTAATATGCCCTGACCTGCAGGCTGCCGGGGTGGTAGGAAACCCGTATCCCCAGCGGCAGAACGAGCGCGGCGAGCAGGATAACCAGCAGCGCCAGCAGTATCCAGCCAATCAGCCGCAGGATAAACAAGAGAACAGCCATCGGCAATCACTTCCATTCCAGCTGCTCGGCATCGCTGTCGGCTTCGGGAGCGGGCTCTTCCTGCACCTCGCCGTGCAGCGGCGGCAGATCATTGAGGCTGCCCAGCCCAAACACGCGCAAAAAGGTGTCGGTAACTTGAAAGGCAACCGGCTTGCCCGGCAGATCCAGACGGCCGGCCTCCTCGATCAAGCCCTTATCAAGCAGCTTTGTGACGGTGGATGAGGAATCTACGCCGCGGACCTGCTCAATAAAGCTGCGGGACACAGGCTGGTTGTAGGCGATGACGGCCAGTACCTCAAGCGCCGCGGGTGAAAGCGGCGCATTACGGCGGGTGTCGAGAATCCGCTTGACCATTTCGCCGGTAATACGGGCGGGTCGTCATCTGCCAACGGTCAGGCTCAAAAAAACAGGAGGACCATGCCGCTTTCCTGCTCGTCAAGCCGTTTTTGCAGCTTTTGCAGCAGCTCGGTGGTTTCGTCTGTGTCCAGCCGCAGAGCATCCGCCAGGCGGGCGGTTTCCACCGGCTCCGCATGGGCAAACAGCATGGCTTCCAGAGAGCCAAGCTCCTGTCGTTCTGTCATTGCGTTTTGTCCTTTCTTCTGCGGTGTGTGCGGTCAAGCTGCAGGGCGCCGCTGTCGTCCACCTGAACGCGGCCGGCGCGGATCAGCTCCAGAAGGGCCAAGAAGGTGGCAACATTCGTGCTGCGGCTCTCCTCGCGGCTGAACAGCTCGCCCATCTTCTGCAAACGACCTTTGAGCAGCCCGCGCAGCATATGGGAAACACGGCTTGCAACGGAGACGAAGGGCGCTGTGACCAGCGGCTCAAACTTTTCCTGTGTGGGCTTCCGCTTGCGGGTGCTGCGGCCCATCAGGTTGAACCAGGCCTGCACCAGCCAGTTCGGGTCATGGCGGCGGGTATACTCGGCAGCGCCGACAAGCGGCATCGGCTCGCGCGCTGCGGTGTATAGATCCCGGGCACGGCTGCCCAGTTGGGCGGCAACCTCCTTACAGGCGCTGTACTCGATCAGGCGGCCGGTAAGCTCGGCCTTCATCCGCTCGGCCTCGGGGCTGCGGGGCAGCAGCAGGGCGCTTTTCATCTGTACCAGATGGGCGGCCATATCGATAAACTCGCTGGATACCTCCATCCTGTCCTGCTGCATCTCCCGGATGGCGGCGGTGTACTGCTCGATCAAGGCCATGATGTTGATGTCATAGAGGTTCATCTTATTTTTGCCAACCAGATAGAGCAGCAAATCAAGCGGGCCCTCAAAATCTTCTATCTTGAATGTCAGAATTTCCGGCAAAAAATCAATACCCCCACAACAATTCCACAAAGCCTGTCAGCTGCAGCATCAGCCGCCACATGCCGTTTACAAGCCACGACAGCGGTATATCCAACAGGCCCAAAAATTACAAGCGCCAGAACGGTCAGCATAATGTACCGTTCATATTTCATGGCCTTGAAGTAGAGCCTCTGCGGCAGGAACAGCAGCGCGATGCGGCTTCCGTCAAAGGGCGGCACCGGCAGCAGGTTGAAAACGCCGAGACTCAGATTCATGGCAACCATATATAAAAGAACATCAACAGAGCAGGCAGCGTCTGCCCAGCCCGCTGTACCAGCAGAGCTTGTACAGGATCATCGACACCCACGCAAGCAGAAAATTGCTGGCCGGCCCGGCAGCGGCGGAAAGCGCCATGCCGAGCTTTGGATTTTTATAATTGTACGGGTTGATCGATACAGGCTTGGCCCAGCCGACACCGCCCACCAGCATGCAGAGCGCACCAAGCGGGTCAAAGTGGTGCATCGGGTTCATCGACAGACGCCCGGCCCGCACGGCGGTATCATCCCCCAGAAGATGGCTGGCCAGTGCATGGGCGGATTCATGAAATGGGATCGCAATCAGCACTACCACGGCACGCAGCAGATACTGCACGATCCGCGCCGGAGACAACAGTCCGTTCAAAAGCCAACACACCCCATTAAAATTCTTTTCTATTATATCGTAGAAACCGACGGCAAGACAAGCCCGCAGGCCGCAAAACACAATATTTAGCGCCGGATTCAGACAAAAACGCAAAATTATGAAAAAATTGAATTTTTTTCTTCAAAACTCTTGCATTTTCTGCACATATACGCTATACTGTTAAAGCTATTGAAAAGGAGGTGCAAGCATTATGGCCAAATGTTCTTGCTGTGGCAAGGGTGTCACGTTCGGTATCAAGGTTTCTCACTCTCATCGTCGGAGCAACCGTACCTGGAACCCCAATGTCAAGCGCGTGAAGGCGATCGTGGACGGTTCCCCGAAGTATATCTACGCCTGCACCCGCTGCCTGCGCTCTGGTAAAGTTACCCGCGCGGTCTGATTGGAAGGAAAAAATGCCGGTCACATCGTGTGACCGGCTTTTTCTCTTTTTTATGGAATTTTTAGGAGGTAGACCCATGCTCCCCCATGACCCGATTATGCTGCTGAGCTATGTGAATACCCAGCTGCGCGACCGTGATGCCTCACTGGATGCTTTCTGCGACCGTGAGCAGGCGGACCGGCAGGCGCTTTGTGCGGCGCTTGCAGAGATCGGCTATGAGTACAGCCGTGAACAGAACCGCTTTGTATAAACGGCATATGCGCATCTTTTGAGAGAGGAAGTTGAAGAACCCGATGAACTTTATCTTTGTCAGCCCGCATTTTCCCAACACTTACTGGAATTTTTGCGACCGGCTGCACCGCAACGGTGTCAATGTGCTTGGCATCGGTGATGCACCGTTTGATGAGATTCCCGGTGAGCTAAAGCACTGCCTGACGGAGTATTATCGCGTGGATAATCTGGGCAGCTATGAGGAGATGCTGCGCGCTGTCGCTTACTTCACCTTCCACTACGGCAAAATTGACTGGATTGAGTCGAACAACGAATACTGGCTTGAGATGGATGCCCAGCTGCGCACCGATTTCAATATCAAATACCGGTGCCAAGAATGATTTTATCGAGCGCATCAAGTACAAGAGCCGCATGAAGGAAAGCTACCGTGCAGCCGGTGTGCCAGTGGCACGCCACCACATGGTCAGCACTCTCGCGGCGGCCCGGGCGTTTATCAAGGAGGTAGGCTACCCTGTTATCGTCAAGCCGGATAACGGCTGCGGTGCCGAGGCTACCTATAAGCTGAACGAACTTCTCAGAGCTGAAAAAATTCTATGCCGAGCCCCATGCGGTGCAGTACATTATGGAGGAGTATATCAACGGTACGATTGTCAGCTTTGACGGCGTGGCCGACAGCCATTGTGTGCCGCTGTTCTACACCTCCAATGTGTTCCCCACCCCGATGCTGGACATCGTCAGTAAGAACGGCGATTTGAGCTACTGGACGCAGAAAACGGTTCCTGCGGCGCTCAAGGATGTGGGCTTCCGCACGATCAAGGCTTTTGGCGCTAAAAGCCGGTTTTCCACTGTGAGTTTTTCCAGCTGAACGAGGATAAGCCGGGCCTTGGCAAAAAGGGCGATTATGTGGCACTTGAGGTCAATATGCGTCCGGCAGGCGGTTACACCCCCGATATGATCAACTATGCCAACTCTGTGGACTGCTACCAGATCTGGGCGGACATGGTATGCTATGATGAGGTGCGCAGTCTGGACCTGAATGGCCACAAGTATTTCTGTGTCTACGCTGGCCGCCGCGACTGCCACCAGTACAAGCACACCCACGCCCAGATACTGGCGCGATACGGCAGCCGGATCAAGATGTGCGGGCGCATCCCGCAGGCATTGCGCCTGGATATGGGCGACCAGATGTATACAGCGGTCGTCCGCTCCACAGCGGAGCGTGATGCGTTCATCCGCTATGTGCAGGAGCAGGCATAAACACTGAAAGCCGGTGCTTTCCCAAATGGGAGGCACGCTTTTTTTGCTTTACCACACGAGGCGTGTGTGTGGTGCTTAGGCGATTATATTCTGTTGAGCTTTACGCTTTTGTGGTAAACCACCAGCGAGATGGC
>ENA-OQET01001094-OQET01001094.1-human-gut-metagenome-genome-assembly--contig:-NODE-1094-length-12632-cov-2.360736_pt1 | contig 12632 bp, 15 predicted proteins | sample MGYA00242800_ERZ504645 | MGnify/ENA primary metagenome ERZ504645 (study PRJEB26092, sample SAMD00036308) | human gut metagenome | host: Homo sapiens | study: EMG produced TPA metagenomics assembly of... | reverse complement strand
GATAAGCTTGGGTTGATTGAAAATTTCGGAACAGGAATACCAAGAACATTTGATGCTTATAAAAATGAAGAAAAACAACCAGTATTTGAAGCTACGGAGAATTTCTTCTATGTTACTTTACCAAATTTAAATTATTCGGAAAATGACCAAATAAATGACCAAATAAATGAATTGGATTTAATAATATTAAAAGCCATTCATAATAATCCGGGAATTAAAGTTCCAGAGATTTTTTCGGAAACTTAACGAATGACAATATCCGGATAGGAGTTTTTATGTTTTTACAAAGATTCCCTTTTGCTTAGGATAAATTGGTATGTTTATTTTATAAATATGCTGAGGCATGCCTTATTACATTCTTTGATTCTTATATTTGAATAAGTATCTTGTAGAATTGATTGGACAAAGATGTTTTAAATATTTTGCTGTTTAAACTAATCAAACAGATCAATTAATTGAAAGAAAGAGGATATGTATGGAGTGGCAATCAAAATTTCAAGAGAGAATATTAGTTAGAGGATATAATTATTATTTATCTGGGGCAGTAGAAGATTTAAAGGTTTATGATGATCATATTAAATCTATTGTTGAGGGAACTGAAGAATATTAAGTAGTAATTGACATTGAAAATGATGAAGCGATTTCAATGTATTGTAGTTGTCCATATGCTCAAGATGGTCATTTATGTAAACATATGGCGGCAACTTTATATGAATATACACAAGAGGAATGTGAAGCTGAAGAGTATCAAGATGAATATTATGATGACTATGATTATGAAAATGTAGATATATATGATGAGGTGTATGGCTATAGAGACAGCCAGACGGCAGATGATATAACTTTAAATCTTTTGAAAGAAGCAACAGATATTGAGAAACTACGATTTTTAGCACAGGAAGTATTAAAGCGTGATCCTAGTTATAAGTCTATGTATAAAGATGTACTAGAGACTTCATTAATTGAATTATCTCAAACTTCATATATGAATGATGCAAGGAAGCTAATAAGAAATCCAGACAAAGAACAAGAATTAAATGAATATATTCATAGAATGATATCTTTATATATTGATCATAATGAACTGGAAAAAGGAACCGTATTTTTACAATGGTTAATTGATGCAATGGCATATGAGACGAATTGTTCCTTTGATTTTCTTTCACAGGAAATTAAGCATTTCTTAGAAAAATTAGAAAAGAATCAAAAAGAAAATATGCTGATATATTTGTTAAATCGTGTTGAAAAACGTGATGAAATTATGGATATCATTGTTCAAAGTTTTAACAACATGGAGTATGTAGATGTTTTTCGCAATGAAATGAATCTATGGACAAAAGAGATAGAATATAATATTTATCCTGCTTTAAAACAAAGAGCGGAAAATTTTGTGAGCTTGTTTTTAAAGTTGGCCTATGAAAAAGGGTTAGATGACCAAATACTCGATGTAACGATACAAGATCATCAAAATTTAGATTGTATTAAACATTGGCAAATCAAACGGTTCATGGATAAAGAAGAGTATTTAAAGGCTCGAGAGCTCTTAGAAGAAAGTTTAAAGACATGCCAAGAATATGGTCCAAGAAAAAGATATAAACTTCTATATAAGGAATTATTGATAAATCAAAAAGATATTGAAACATTAAAAGGATTTTTAAGAGAACTTATAAAGAGTTATCGTAATATTGAAACATATCGAGAATTAAAAAATCTGTATTCAAAAGAAGAATTTCGAGAAGTCCGTTTCGAAATATTTTCAGAATTTAGTTATGATGACTTTCTGTTAAAGTTATATGTAGAAGAACATCACTGGAAATCTTTGTTGAAGAATTTATCAATGCGTTCAGATCTTAATTTTCTAAGCATGTATGAAAAACAGATACCTCAAGAATTTGAAGCAGATATTGTGCAAGTCTATAAAGAAATTTTGGAAAAAAATGCACAGCTCGCAGCGAATCGAAATGTGTATAAAGAATGGGTAAATACGATGATTCATATGATGAAGTATAGTACTGGAAGTCAAGTAGTAAGAGAAATGCTTCATCATTGGAGTCGTTTATATTCATCAAGAAGGGCGATGTAGGAAGAACTGCAGGTAGTATATCGTGCTTTAAGCGATGAGTAAGGATATTTATCAAAAGTAAAAAAATAGAGGACTCATGGCAAAAGTCCTCTAACATCGGATAAAAAGGTCGACAATCTTCATAATAAAAAATTCTATTTAAGCGAAAATTCGTTTAAACGGCAAAGAACACCATTGTCTAAGACATATAAAACAGTACCGGTTGCCTTTTTATTGATCTTGTCATATAAGCGACCTGCACTATAGCTTTCTCCTAGAACGGTGTAGGAGCTGTTAGCTATATAACCAATTTTACCTAAGCCATCCATTTTGACCGCAATGGCTTCGTTATCAAATTCGTTTTGAGTATCTTTTTGTAATTTAACTTTCATACCTGGCTTTAAAAAATCGGATCCAAAATAATGCTTTGTACCTGTAATGGTAAAATAAATTGGTTTCATAAACAACAACTCCTTTTCTTTACACTTTTATTGTAATGAAGGATGTGTACAAAAAATTGGACTTATTCAAAATAATCGTTATATAAACGTTGGATTTCATCTTTCATTAGATTGACTACCTCATCTGGAGAAACAATTTTAATCCCTGATCCTAAAGATATGATCCAACTTAAGAATTGTTTACTGATCGCAATGGTTACCGTTGTTTTAAAATGATTGTTATCTATAGGAAATAACATAATATCTTTACCAAATCGATCGATTAAAATACCGACTTTATCATTGTCTGCTTCTATTGTAACTTTGGTTTCTTTTCCACCAAACATACCAAATAAAACTTTTGGTGTATTTTGGCATTTCAAATCTTGCGAAAGCATTTTGGCCTTTACGAGGAATTTGGGTGATTGAAGTATGTAGCATTTTATCAACTCGATAGTGTTTTATTTTTGAATCTTCTTCATCATAAGCAACCAAATAGTAGTTTTCATCGTCCCACATTAAAGCCCAGGGACTGATTCGATAAATTTTTCCGTTTTTTCTTAATTCCATTTCTTTATGGATATTCCATTGGAAATATTGAAATTCAATTTGACATTCCTTATTGATTGCTTCATGAATCATGTCTACGTTATAGTAAATGCTTTCATTGATTGTTTTAACTCGACCGGCAATTACAACTTGTCTTTGTAATTGCTTTCCTTCATATCTACTGACAAGAGACTCTAATTTTTTGATAAGCTCTTTTGATTTTTTGTCTGTAATGAATTTAGCTGACTGAACGGAATCTACAAGAAGCTTTAATTCCGGTAACTCAAATTCACGACTAGCTAAAGAATAATAGTAATTTTTACCACTTCGTTGAGAAATGATATCAAAGCCAAATTGTTTTAATTCATCAATATCTTTATATAATGTTTTTCTGTCTGCATTTACTCCATATTCTGAGAGTTTTTCGATGATTTCTGGCATAGTTAATGCATGAAAATCATCCGTTTCCTCATAAAATAACTTAATTAGATATAACATCTTTAATTTTTGATTTTCGCCTTTTTGAATGTAAGCCATAAGCATTCTCCTTTAATTGAAGGATACCACGTACTTTTATTAACGTAAATAATAACGTTAATTGTTAATAGAGTCGTTTGCCAGTATGATAAATATAGTTTATAATCATATATATCTTTAACAAAAAGGAGGAACAAAAATGATTTGTCCAAAATGTAAAAAAGAATTACCAGAAGACGCAAAATTCTGCTTGGAGTGTGGGACTCCTTTGGAAAGTAAAGAAAGTGAATTGAAAAATAATGAAGTAGAAGATATCAAAGAAGAAGAGGTTCAGGAAACAGTTACAGATGAGCCTGAAACACAGGAAGTTGCTGAAGATGAAACTGAAATACAAGACGAAGTGGAAGATGATTCAGAATCTTTAGAAGAAACAAGTGAAGAAGACACAGTTGAAAAAGTTCAAGAAGAAACTAAAGAAACAAAAGAGGAAGAAACTCATTCGAATAAAATTTGGTACTATGTTTCAAATAATCAATCTGTAGGTCCATTCTCTGTAGGAGAAATGGAAGATTTGATTGAAAATAAGACTATTTATGGAAATACCTATGTATGGAAATCTGGTTTAAAAGATTGGATCTATTTAAAGAACTCGGATTTAGCTGCATATCTTCAAAAAGAAGAAAAAACACAAAAACAGAAACAACATCTGAAGATGCTTCCTGGTTCTATGTGAACAGTTCAAACCAACAAATGGGACCTTATACAGAAGAAGAGATGGTACAATTTATTAAAGAGGGTATCATAACGGCGAATACTTATGTATGGAAATCCGGAATGATGGATTGGATCCATTGTAAGGATTCTACTTTATTTGATCGACCATCTGGATCGGGTGGATTTAATAATTACGCAAATGGAAATACGAATAAGATCTTTATTGAGACAAGAAGTATTCCGGTTTGTATTATCTTAAGTATTGTAACTTGTGGTATCTATAATTTATATTGGATCTATCGTTTGGCTAAAGATGTAAACACATTGAATGCTGCTCAACAAAAACCAACAGGACAAGATGCCGGAATGGTCATATTATTATATATCGTTACATGTGGGCTATATGGAATTTATTTTTATTGGAAAGTCGGAAAACTTGTAAAACAGTTGCAATTTGATAATGGATATTATGTAGAAAGATAATAGTTTGGTTATGATGCTTCTTTGTATATTTGGTCTTGGACTAATCTCAAATTGTATCCTTCAAAGTACATTAAATGATATTCAACGTTATGCTTAAAAAATGTAGTGAGTGGAATAGGGTAATCTTGTTGTTGCTCCTTTTTGTTATTGTAATCGGATACCACTGTCCTATTCAAAAAAATCACTGGATTTCCCTGTCCTGGGTGTAATATAATAACGAGTAGTTATTGGCTTTTTGTAAAAAGGAGACCTTAATACCTCCTTGTATTATCATGCTTTACTGATACCAACGATCATCGTTTTTGTTGTGTGTCATTTTTTTGTCTTATAGACAGAATAAGAAAATTAGAGATAGACTTTTAGTGATATGGGGAATTGCCATGATTCTGTATTATGTGTACCGAATGCTCTTTGTTTTTCCTGATATACCTATGGTCTATGATGAAACAAGTTTATTTAGTCTAATTTTTGATATACATTTTTAAATCATTAGAAAGGATGTAGAGATATGAAAGGAAAAAATGAAAAAGTATTCGAAACCAGATTTTTAAAGGTTTTTACTATATTTTTTTCATTGTTTTACTCGTATTTTTAGGTCTTTTATTAATACAGGTTGCCGAGTGGGTTCCTGAAACATTTGGTGATATTCCATTTGAACAGGTGATTTTCCATATGCTTGCACCAGTGGAATCCACTGATACAGTTAACTATGTTCAAAGCTTTATTCAGGAATGCTTACCATTCCCAACAATTTTAACTCTAATACTAGTATTGTTATTTACTATTCAAGCTCAGTTTTCGGAAAAGATTAGGTTGAAGAAGACTGTAATTGTAAACTCTATTCTTGTAGTATGCAGTGTAATTTCTTTTGGATTAGGAATTCAATATTGTGCAATCAGTGTCAATGCGGATGATTATATTGACGGAATGCTTCATCCTTCTACCATTTATGAAGATTATTATGTAAATCCTCAAAGTGTGAACTATACATTCCCAGAGCAGAAAAGAAACTTGATTTATATTTTCTTAGAGTCCATGGAAACAACTTATGAAGATATAGCCAATGGGGTGCAATGGAAAATAATTTGATTCCTGAGCTGACAAATCTAGCTAATAATAATCTTACTTTTTCAGGAGGCAATGTAGCTAATGATGGATTTAATGTATTATCTGGTGCTGGTTGGACCGTTGCTGCTATGGTTGGACAGACAAGTGGAATACCTTTGAATATACCAGTGGATGGAAACAGCTATATCAGTGAAGGAAACTTTTTAAATGGTGCCTATTCAATAGGAGAAATTCTAGAAGATAGTGGATATGTTAATGAGTTGTTAATTGGCTCAGATGCAGAATTTGGCGGTAGAAAATACTATTTTGAACAACATGGTAACTATAATATTGTAGATATCAATGAAGTTAAAAAAAGAGGTTGGCTAGAACAAGATTATTATACTTGGTGGGGCTATGAAGATGTAAAACTGTTCGAATATGCCAAGAATGAATTGACATCTTTGGCAGCGAATGGACAGCCGTTTAATTTCACAATGTTAACTGCGGATACACATTTTACCGGTGGATATCCTTGTCAGGAATGTATTGATCTTTGGGGTGATCAATACTCTAATGTCATTTCCTGCTCAAGTCGACATGTCGGAGAGTTTATATCCTGGATCCAACAACAACCTTTCTATGCCAATACGACAATTGTAATTGCAGGAGATCATAAAAGCATGGATACAACATGGTTTGATTCCATTGAGGGAAGTGGATATCAAAGAAAAGGATATTTTACGATCATTAATCCAGCTATAGCGCCGGTTTCTAATGAAAGTCGTATAATGTCTACCGTGGACTTATTTCCAACCACTTTGGCATCTTTAGGTGTAACTTTTGATTCCAATCGATTAGCGCTGGGAACAAATTTATTTACGGATGAAAGAACATTGGCAGAAATCATGGGTGTAGAAGAGCTGGATGCTCAGTTACAGAAAACATTCAAATTATTACGATAAAAAATATTTTATATGGAATCGGAAAGAAGTAGTTATATGGATGAAAGAAAAAAACTGTTATTTACATTAACCCGGTTTCTGGAAAAAATCGTTACAAAGGGACAAATTTTAAATGCTTTGGATACAATTTTCAAAAACATGATTTATTTGTGGAAACATATATAACACAAGCACCAATGGAATGCATATGACTATATTCTTAAATATGCAGAAAAATTATGATATCGTAGTTATTAGTGGTGGAGATGGAACATTAAATGAAGCCACAAATGCTTTAATACAATTAGAGAAGAAGCCGTTATTAGGCTATCTTCCTTCTGGAACGATGAATGATTTTGGCGCTAACTTTAATTTAAGTACCAATTTAGAGGAAGCTGCTAAAACGGTTTGTGAAGGGAAAGTAGATGTATTTGATCTAGGTAAGATCAATCATCAATACTTTAACTATGTGGCTGGTTTTGGAATGATTTGTGAAGTATCTTTTGAAACGGACCAGGAATTAAAACATGTTTTAGGCAATCTAGCCTATGTCATCAAGGCGGTTTCTTTACTACCAAATCTAAAGCCCTATCATGTAAAGATGAATATTGATGGACAGGAAATTGAAAAAGATTTAATGTTTGGGCTCATTATCAACGGCGTCCGTGTTTCAGGATTTGATCTTGTGGAAAAAAGTGATGATGCCATGAAAGATGGCACATTGAATGTAATCCTAGTAGAACATACGCCAAATTTATTAGAACTGTATAATTATCCAGTTGGACTTTTAAATCCATCTGTAAATGGAAAATATGTAACACGGTATCAAGCTAAACATATAACGATTGAAGCCGATGAGCCAATGAAGTGGACCTTGGATGGGGAAAAATGGCAAAGAAAGAGACAAAGCTGAAATACAGGTTGTACCAAGAGCTTTAAAGATTATTTGCTAAGATGAAAGATTTTCAAAAGAAAAAGGAAAAATATTTACATTTTTATTTTAAAAAAGGGTGTTGACATATCAGTATATTTATTTATAATGTATTCATACAAGTAAATCGGATGAAGATAGAGGTAGCAATGCATCAGAGTACTGCATGGAGTTGGCAAACTAAGAAGTGCAGGAAAGGTAATCATTGCCGAAGGACATAAGGTGGCAACCTTATCCCTGGGGTATTAGGGAATACCTAATACACTCCTTCAAACTTTGAAGAGGGGTTATCTTATAGCGAAGGGACATTACAAGCTATGCGATAACGCATAGCTTTTCTATTTATTCACCGATTCAGAAAGGAAAAGAGATATGAAAAAATTACTTGCTGCTGCAGCGGTAGCTGCCCTAGCCTTGACAGGCTGTGCTTCTGGAGGTAACACAGAAACAACAGAAGATAAAGACACTTTCGTAGTCGGTATGGAATGTGCCTATGCACCATTTAACTGGAAGACCAGTGAAGAAACAGATACTTCAGTTCCTTTAGGTTCTAGTGGATATGCAGATGGTTATGATGTTCGTGTCGCTCAATATATTGCGGATGAACTTGGGATGGATCTAGAAATAAAAACGATTTCATGGGATGGTTTATTACCAGCACTTGATTCTGGAGAAATCGATGCGGTTATTGCTGGAATGACAGCCAATGAAGAACGTGAACAGGGAGCTGATTTTACAACACCTTACTATGATAGTGAAGGTATGATCATGATCGTAAGAAAAGACAGTGAAGAAGCAACATATACAGATATTCAACAGTTCTCAGGCAAGAATGTTGTAGGTCAAAAAGGAACAAACTACGATGATGTGATCGATCAGATCCAGGGCGTTAACCACGTAACACCAAAACAACAGTATGGTGAAATGATCGTTGCTCTACAACAAGGCGATGTAGATGGTATTACAGCTGAAATGGCAGTTGCTGAAGGTGTAATTGCTGCAAACCCAGATTTAACAGTTGTTCAATTTGATGAAGGAAAAGGTTTTGAAGCGGATACAACTGTTTCAATCGCATTAAAAGAAGGAACAAGAGATTCAGATTTCTTCAAAAAAGTTCAGGAAGCTTTAGATAACTTAGATATAGAGACTCGTAAAGAGTGGATGAGCGAAGCTGTTCAAAATCAGCCTGCAGGAGAATAATCATGAGTATTAATTTTCCTAAGGCTTTAGAGATCTTTCAGGAAAATATTTCCCTATTCCTTTATGGAATAGGGAATACTTTGTTGTTTGCCCTGATTGGTACTCTTGTTGGTTTTTTAATCGGACTTTTAGTTGGTGGTATTCGAGCAATAGAGATTAATGATTATGATAGCGGTTTGGTCAAAGTCTTGAAACATATTGGTCGTTGGATTACTAGCTTTTACATTTGGGTTTTCCGTGGAACTCCGATGATGGTTCAAGCAATGTTTGTTTTCTATTTATTAAAGCCGGTTTTACAATGGACACCATTTGTAGCAGGTTTAGTTATTATTTCAATTAATACTGGGGCTTATATGGCTGAAATTATTCGTGCAGGTATTCAATCTGTAGATAAAGGCCAGAATGAAGCTGCAATGAGCTTAGGAATGACTACGATTCAAACGTTGGTATTTATTGTTTTCCCTCAAGCCATAAAAAACTACTTTTCCATCGATTGGAAACCAATTAATTGTAAATATCAAAGATAGTTCTATGCTAAATGTAATTGGGGTAACAGAATTATATTTCCAAACAACTTCAGTTGCAGGATCAAATTATAAATACATTGAAACATTTTTAGTATCTGCTTTGATTTATTTATTCTTGACTACTTTGGCAAGTTTCTTGTTAAACTACCTTGAGAGTAGATTTGATGAAGAACGTAAGACCAAAGCTATGGATTTTTGCAGTTAGGAGGATCATGAAAGATGAATGAGATTATTCAAATTCAACACCTTCAAAAACACTTTGGAAATCTTAAGGTCTTAAATGATGTTAGTTTTGATATCCATAAAGGAGAAGTTGTTACGATCATCGGTTCAAGTGGTAGCGGGAAATCAACAATGCTGCGCTGCATTAACTTATTAGAAAGAATGGATGGAGGAAACATCCTTTATCATGGGAAAAATATCTTAGATAACGGAAATGATGTAAATCAATATCGATCTAAAGTAGGAATGGTTTTCCAGAGTTTCAATCTTTTTAACAATTTAAGTGTTATAGAAAACTGTATGATCGGACAAATTAAAGTTTTAAAACGATCAAAAGAAGAAGCACGTGCTAAAGCGGAAAAGTACTTAAAAGAAGTTGGCATGTTTGAGTTTGCCAATAAGGCAAGTACGAAACTATCTGGTGGACCAAAAACAACGTGTTGCCATCGCAAGAGCTCTTTGCATGGATCCAGAAGTTCTGTTGTTTGATGAACCAACAAGTGCTCTAGACCCTGAAATGGTTGGCGGTGTTTTGGATGTAATGAAAGATTTAGCTAATCATGGACTAACCATGGTCATCGTTACTCACGAAATGCAGTTTGCCAAAGAAGTAAGTGATCGTGTGATCTTCATGGATCAAGGTGTAATCGCTGAGCAGGGAACACCAGATGAAATCTTTAATGATCCGAAAACAGGAAAGAACAAAACAATTCTTATCTAGATATTCAAATCGTTAATAGAAGTAAAAGGTTTGATTTCAAGAGTGAGTCAAACCTTTTTTTGTTGAAAAGGCTTGGAGGTGAAGTTGACTTTAGGTATACACTGATCCTGCAAAGGTGCGATATGGAAAAACCATATATTATTTGTCATATGATGTCTTCTGTGGATGGAAGAATTGATTGTGCTATGACAGAACAATTAAAAGGTATAGAAGATTATTATGAAACATTAGCTAAATTAAATGCAGATACGACAGTCAGTGGAAAAAGAACCGCTGAACTAGAAATGGCTTTATCTGGCAAATATGTTTCTAAGAGTTTGGAAATCTATGGAAAAGAAGGGTTTTCTAAGAAGGTGGATGCCAAAGGCTATGAAGTAGTCGTCGATTCTAAGGGAGAATTATTGTGGGAAAAAGAAAATGGGGATGAAAAACCATTGTTGATCATCACCAGTGAACAAGTCACAAAAGGATATTTTAAACTATTTAGATGAACAAAATATCTCTTGGATCGTATGTGGAAAAAATACGATAGATTTAGTAAAGGCATCTAAAATTCTCTATGAAGAATTTCATGTAGAAAGAATGGCAGTTGTAGGGGGAGCTGTAATAAATGGTGCTTTTCTAAAAGCTGGTCTACTGGATGAAGTTAGTATTTTTATCGGGGCAGGCATTGATGGAAGAAAAGGTATGCCTGGTGTATTTGATGGATTTGATATGGATCAATCCGTTATCTTTTTATCCTTAAAAAATGTTGAAACTTTTAAAAGTGGTGCTGTATGGATTCGTTATAAGACCGTAGAATAAAGTGCATAGCTATTTTTAGACATTGTTTTCTTGTAAAAATAAATAAAGAATGATAGAATGTGCATAGTTTGACAGTGAAGAAGATAAGTACTGATAGATCTGGAAATGAAGAGATAAAGTGTTTGGTGGAAACTTTACAAGGGTCTGTTAAGGAAGCTACTTTGGAGTTAAAACCGCTTAGTCAGCGTTAACGATAATTAAGGGCATCTTATACAAGATGAACTAGGATGGTACCGCGTTAATAACGTTCCTAGATATAGGAACGTTTTTTTATTTGGATGGAGGAAGAAAAACATGAAATATTTAACCGGAAATCAAGTTCGCCAGATGTTTTTGGATTACTTTAAAAGCAAAGGTCATATGATCGAACCAGGAGCAAGCCTTGTTCCTAATAATGATCCAACTTTGTTATGGATCAATGCAGGTGTGGCTGCTTTGAAAAAGTATTTTGATGGTAGTGAAAAACCTCGTTGTAACCGTATTGCCAATGCACAAAAAAAGTATTCGTACAAACGATATTGAAAATGTTGGTAAGACAGCCAGACACCACACATTCTTTGAGATGTTAGGAAACTTCTCAATTGGTGATTACTTTAAAGAAGAAGCCATTCCATTTGCATGGGAATTCTTAACAAGCGAAGAATGGATGGGAATTGATAAAGATAAACTATATGTATCTGTGTATACAGATGATGATCAGGCATATAAGATCTGGACAGAAGTATGTAAAGTAGATCCTAGTCATATCTTAAAGACATATGATAATTTCTGGGAAATTGGTAAAGGGCCAGGTGGACCAGACTCAGAAATCTTCTTTGACCGTGGTGAAAAATATGATCCAGAAGGTCTTGGAGAAAAATTGTTCTTTGAAGAAATGGAAAATGATCGTTATGTTGAAGTTTGGAACGTTGTATTCTCACAATATGATTGTGATCCTGAGCTGGATCGTAAAGATTATAAAGAACTACCTCAAAAAAATATCGATACAGGAATGGGTCTAGAAAGACTGGTTGCCTTGATCCAGGATGGGGAAACAAACTTTGATACAGACTTGTTCCTTCCAATCATTCACGCAACAGAAAAATTGGCAAAATATCCTTATGAAGGAGAATATAAGATGGCATATCGTGTCATTGCCGATCATATTCGTACTTTAACATTTGCCTTAAGCGATGGTGCTAACTTCTCTAATAGTGGACGTGGCTATGTATTGCGCCGTGTTCTAAGACGTGCTGTGCGCTTTGGTTTAAAATTAGGACTGGAAGATGCATTCTTATATAAATTGGTACCAGTTGTTGCGGATACGATGCAGGATTTCTATCCTTATTTACAGGAACATGTTGAATTCAATCAGAAACTGATCAAAGTAGAAGAAGATACATTCAAGAAAACATTAAAGAATGGACAGGCTCTTTTAGATGAAGAGATTTCAAAGGCAAAAGATGGAAAACTAAGTGGTGAAGTTGTATTTAAACTTTACGATACATATGGATTCCCATTTGAGTTAACAC
>ENA-OQET01001093-OQET01001093.1-human-gut-metagenome-genome-assembly--contig:-NODE-1093-length-12640-cov-6.379845_pt1 | contig 12640 bp, 10 predicted proteins | sample MGYA00242800_ERZ504645 | MGnify/ENA primary metagenome ERZ504645 (study PRJEB26092, sample SAMD00036308) | human gut metagenome | host: Homo sapiens | study: EMG produced TPA metagenomics assembly of... | reverse complement strand
CCATTATTTTTAGTTGGACAATTTAAATATATTTCTAAAAATTTTGATTTAAGATTATCAGCTTCTATTTATCTTGGTTGTTTATGTACAAGTTCTATTTGTGCAAGTATATTTTCTCCATTTTTTGGCAGTATGTATGAAAGTATAGGGGTTTTCACAATCATATTTGTATATTGGTATTGTAGCAGGAATTTGTACGTTAATTTCACAAAAATTATTAATTAGTGATAATAAGCGTGTTATTGATTATAAAGAAATAATTCTTGCAGAAGAAAAAATGCAAGAACAGCGAAATGAAAAAAATAGATAAATAGTGAAATTGAAAGAGGTTTATTTTGAAAAATTATCAGATTAATTTAAAAAAAGAGTTAAATAGTATTTATCCAACTTTGGAGCATTTACAAGGTGTTAATCCTAATGGAGAACATATTAGTTTTACTAATCATTATATGATGAAAGATGAACAACCATTTTTTGGTATTTGTGGTGAGTTTCACTTTAGTAGATATGATTTTCATAAATGGGAAGATGAAATAGTTAAAATGAAAATGGCAGGGATAAATATTATTCCTACTTACATCATTTGGAATCATCATGAAGAAATAAAAGGACAATTTAGATGGGATGGCTCATTTAATATTCGTTACTTTGTAGAACTTTGTAAAAAACATCAAGTAGAAGTTATTTTGCGTATAGGTCCATTTGTACATGGTGAGGCTAGAAATGGAGGACTTCCAGATTGGTTATATGGTGAGCCTTGTAATGTGCGTTCTAATGATGAAAGATATTTATTTTATGTAAAAAGATATTATCAAGAAATTGGCAATCAAGTACGTGGATTATTTTATAAAGATGGTGGTCCTATTATTGGTGTTCAGTTGGATAATGAATATTGTCATGCTGGTGCACCTTGGGAGATGACTACAGGTACTAGCAATGAATGGATTAATAATGGTAGCTATGATACAAGTGTAGAAGAACATCATCATCATATAGAAATTTTAAAAGAATTTGCTATTGAAGCAGGAATGATAGCACCTATTTATACAGGAACTGGTTGGGGTGGAGCACAAGCATCACCAGATACTGTACTTCCATTGTGGGGTGGTTATGCTTTTTGGCCATGGATTTTTTACGATGAAAGTATAAAAGAACATCCAGTAACTCCAGAATTTATTTATCGTAATTATCGTAAGCCTACTTATAATTTTGAACCGACTTATGATCCGACTACAGTGCCTTTTGCTTGCTGTGAAATGGGTGGAGGGATGACTGTATTTTATAAATATCGTTTTCAATTACCATATCATAGTGTAGAAGCTATGGCTAATATAAAAGTTGCAGGGGGTTGTAACTTTGTTGGTTATTACGTATTTCATGGCGGATCTAATCCTTTGGGATTAAAAACACCATACTTAAATGAAAATGCTACCCCAAAAATTTCTTATGATTATCAAGCTGCAATTGGAGAATTTGGTCAAGTTCGTGAATCTTATGCTAGACTAAAGAGATTGCACTATTTCTTTAATAGTTTTCAAAAGGAATTTTGTCCTACTCAGACTATTTTACCAGAAGGGGCAGAAGACATTTTACCTACTGATGTGGAACAGTTACGTTATGCCGTACGTATAGATAAAAATAAAGGCTTTATATTCATTAATAACTATCAAGATCATTTAGTTTCTCCAGATAAAAATGATTTTAATTTAACTTTATCTTTATCTGATGAAACATTAACTATTCCAAAAAAGAATAATCTGAGTTTAGCTTCAGAAGAAAGTTGTATATTGCCATTTAATTTGACTTTAGCAGGATTGACTCTAAAATATGCTACTACACAATTAATTACAAAATTTGCTAAAGATGATGTGGAAAATTATTTCTTCTTTATGCCACAGGGTATGAAACCAGAATATTGTTTTGTTAATGATAGTATCAGCAACATAGAAATTTCTCAAGGAACAATTATTAAAGAAAATAATAAATTATTTATTGAACCGATTAGTACAGATTTATCTAAATTAGTAATTACTACAGTATCTGGTAAGATAATTAATATATATACTTTAACTAATTATCAAAGTTTAAATTTCTGGAAATTTGAAGTAGCAGGAGATACTAAGGTACTTTTATCTGAAAATCCAATTCTTGTAGATAATGATAATATTCGTGTAGAAGCAAATACAAATGCTATTATTATACAAACTATTGATGGATTAACAGACGATTTAATGAGAAATATTTGTAAAATAGATGAAACTGATTTATTAAAAACATATAAATTTACTAAATCAGCTAAATCTATACCATTTACTACAGAAAAAATTGGCAAAGGTAAGGTTTTATTGCATATAGATTATGCAAATATGCGAGATCTAAAAGAGGCTATTTTAAAAATAGATTATCAAGGTGATATTGGATATGCTTTTGTAAATAATGAATTAGTAGCAGATAATTTTAATAATGGTGCAAGTTGGGAAATTGGTTTGGATAATATCTATAGAAAAATTCCAAATAGCGATATTTATATTAGTATTTCTCCATTAAAAGAAAATCAAGTAATAAAAAGTGATTCACCAATGGCTGCTCGTAGTGAAGAAACTAGTAATGAAATTGTATCGATAGATAAAATTAGCATAGAAGCTATTTATGAATTTATTTTATAACTTTGAGCATAAGAATATATTTGCTTTAGAGAGGTTTTAACTTATGAGTTATATATTAAATAAAAAATTATTATGTTCATTAGCTATAGCTGGAACAATGATTAATTCTACAGCTTTTGCTAGTGAAAACCCTTTTGCTACAGTACCTAAAGATTATTGGGCATATACAGCAGTGGAACATTTAGTAGAAACAGGTCTAGTAGATGGTTATAATTTGACAGATTTTCATGATAAAAAAGTGGTGGCTCGTTATGATTTAGCACAATTTGTAGCTAGAGCAATGGCAAATGAAAATAGAGCAACAGCAGAAGATAAAGTAATACTCAATAAATTACAACAAGAGTATAGTAATGAATTAAAGATTATGATGGTAATGCCAGCAGAACCAGCGCCAGTAAAAGAAGAGCCACAAGCTACAAATAATTTCTTCGACAATGGAAAAATTAAGTGGTTTGGTGATGCACGTATTCGTTATCAAACAAATTATAAAGCTGATACCCCAAAGGGTTATACAGCTAATGTAGCTGATAAAGATAGAAAAGATAAAAGAAGTAATCGTATTCAAGAACGTTTACGTTTAGGTTTTTATGCAGAACCAGATGAGAATTTATCTGTTTTAGGTAGAGTAAAATTAGAAAATACGACTAATGATGATAATGGATATACTAATAATGGTGATAGTGGAGCACATGGTAGTGCAAATTTAGATTTATTAGCATTGACTTGGAAACAGATGGATACATCTGTAACCTTAGGTCGTCAGAATTTAAATATTGGGCAAGGTCTTATTTGGTGGGATAATCCAGTTGATGGTATTATGGTAACTCAAGATTTGGGAAATAATTCGCTTATTTCTGCAGGATGGGGAAATTTAACTGCGGAAAATTGGAAAGATTATTCTATGAATGCTTTTATTGCTAATGCACAGATTGGAGTAGATGATAATACTAAATTTACTTTAGGTTATTTAAAAACAAATAGCAATGAAAATACATTGTGGAATAATCATAAAAATCAATGGAATTGGATTGAATCAAGTGAAAATCCATATATGTTAGAGCAAATTGCTTATGGTATCAACACACAACTCAGTGATAAATGGAATTTAACAGCAGAAGCTGTAACTAATAGAGCATCAGGTCTTCCAGATGGAGCACAAAAAAATGGTTGGTGGACTAGACTTACTTATGGTAATTTGAAATGGGATACCAAAGATACTTGGAAAGTTTATGCTGATTATATGAGCTTAGGAAATTATAGTGTAGATTCTACTGGTTGGGCACACATTTTAAACACTCCAGGTGGTGATGGTCTTGGTGGTAATGGTGAAAAAGGTTATGGATTAGGTATTAGTTATATGCTTGCGGATAATACTAATTTGGAATTTAACTGGTATAAATTGCGTCCATATGATAGTAATTACTCAGGGTTCTCTGATTATTATGATATGTATAATTTAGCACTTAATTATAGTTTCTAATAAAAGGTGTGTAGTTTATGAAAAATAATAAATTTAAAAAAAGTAATTTTGTCAGCAATAACAGCTACAATGATTTCTTGTTCCTTACCGTTTACAGCACTAGCAGCAGTACAAGTAAATCCTATAGAAAATTTATCTACGGATTTTATCAAGGGTGCGGATGTTTCTATTATGCCAGAATTAGAACGAAATGGTACTAAATTTTATGATAATGGCATAGAACAAGATGGACTCACTAATTTTTAAAAAATCATGGTGTAAATTGGATTCGTGTTCGTATTTGGAATAATCCATATGTCGTAGGACCAGAAGGTGTCGGCGGTGGTAATACAGATGAAGCTAAGGCTATTGAAATGGCAAAACGAGCTAAAGCTTTAGGTATGAAAGTTCTTGTAGATTTTCATTACAGTGAATTTTTGGGTGGACCCAGGTCAACAGAAAAAACCGGATGCTTGGAAAAATGATAGTGGTGATAAATTAGTAGATGATGTTTATGCTTATACTGCTAAAGTAATGCAAAATTTTAATGCTCAAGGTGTAACACCAGATATGGTACAAGTGGGCAATGAGCTAAATAATGGGATGTTATGGCCAGAAGCACAACTTACAGAGGATAATCCTAATGGATATAAATTTTTTAGCAAAATTATTAAATGCAGGTTTACAAGCTGTACATGATAATGATAAAGATAATAAAGTTAAGACAATGATACATTTAGCTGGTGTAGATGTAAATTTATATCATACTTTTTTTGATAATTTAATTGTAAAAATAAAGTGAATGACTTTTGATATAATTGGTATGTCATTTTATCCATTTTGGCATGGTACAATGGACGATTTAAAAAATACAATGAATGATGTTAGTGCCAAATATAATAAAGATGTAATAGCTGTAGAAACTGCTTTTGGTTATACTTTAGAAGATGCCGATTTTGAGAAAAATAATTTTGGAACAAATGAAGAAAAAGTCGGTGGTTATAAAGCTACAGTGCAAGGACAAGCAACAGGATTGCGTGACGTTATGGCAACTGTTGCTAGTGTAAATGATAATCGTGGGTTGGGGATATTTTATTGGGCTCCAGATTGGGTTATCAATGAAAAAGTAGGTTGGAAGTCTAATGGTGGTGGTAATGGTTGGGATAATTTAACATTATTTGATACAAAGGGAAATGCACTTGAATCTATGGATACATTTAACTTAGTATCAGACCCAAATAATCAGTATATAGAGCCACAAGTTACAGCGATAAATACAGTTGATGTAAAAGATGTTAGTTTATATAGTAATGTAGATTTACCACAGACAGTAGGTGTGGTTTATTCTAATGATGCAGTAAAAAATATGTCTGTTAAATGGGATGTTGCCAAACCAATTTTTGCAAAACCTGGTAATTATATGATATCAGGAACTGTGGAAGGATTAGCACAAAAGGCTATAGCTAATATTGAAGTAAAAAATAAAATGAATTTAGTCTTAAATGGTAATTTTGAAAATGAAACATTAAATGGCTGGGATATTGTAGGTGATAGTTCAGCAATAAATTTAGCTTGGAATCAAGGAGATGTACGTGATAAATGTGCTATGCACTATTGGAATAATAAACCATTTAATGTGATTATTAAACAAAAATTAAAAGGTCTTTCTGATGGAAAATATACTTTATCTTGTTGGACACAAGGAAATGGTTTAGCTTCCAAATATCAATTATTTGTAAAACAAAATGGTGTAGAAATGACTACTGATATCAAAGATGATGGCTGGAATAGATGGCATCAGACTTCAATTAAAAATATTGAGGTTAAAAATGGTGAAGTAGAAATTGGCTTCATTTTAAATGGTAGACCTGACACATGGGGTTCTATAGATGATATAGAATTTTATGTTCAAAAATAAAATCCTAATAAAATTATTTTTGGAGAAGTTAGATAACTTCTCCTTTTTTTGTTTCTAAATCTTATAATTTATAGTTCAACATCTTATATTTTTTTGATAATATTAGTATATAATTAAATGTATAATAAGAAAAAATTTTTTGATAATTTAATTATTTTTAGTTTAAATTTCAATGTAAACGTTTACGATAAAAATATTTTTCGAAAATAAAAATGAGGTGTTATTTATTTATGGAAGAAAAGATTTTTGATATAAGCAAATTGGCAGACTCAACATATTTTGCAGATAATCGTCTACCTGCACATAGCGACCATCATTATTATGCTAATGAAGAAGAAATGCTCAATGAAGAAATGTCCATGCGTCAATCTTTAAATGGATTATGGTATTTCTCTTATGCAAAAAATTTAGCATCTCGTATTGAAGGTTTTGAAAAAGCAGATTATAACTGCAAAATTTGGGATACAATTCGTGTTCCTGCACATATTCAAATGGAAGGTTACGGTAAACCTCAATATACAAATGTAGCTTATCCTTGGGACGGTCATGAAGAATTAAACGAAGGCGAAATTCCTACAGAAAATAATCCAATCGCATCTTATGTAAAATATTTTACAGTGCCACAAGGCTGGAATGAAGTATTTGTATCTTTCCAGGGCGTAGATAGTGCAATGGCTTTATGGCTCAATGGCAAATTTGTAGGTTATAGCGAAGATAGTTGTACACCATCAGAATTTGATTTAACACCTTATCTCGTTGAAGGCGAAAATAAATTAGCAGTACAGGTTTATCGTTTCAGCTCTGCTAGCTGGCTTGAAGACCAAGATTTCTGGCGCTTTAGCGGTATTTATCGCGATGTATATCTTTATACAAAACCACAAGTTCATGTTGATGATTTATTCATTCATGCAACTCCTTGCAATGATTATAAAGATGGTAAATTATCTATTGATTTCAAATGGAACAATGAAAAAGCTAAAAAATTAGCAGTTAAATTAGTAGATAATGAAGAAAATGTAGTAATTGATACAGTTCAAGAAATTACAGGTGCTACAAGCGTATTTACAGCAGATGTTGAAAACGTAAAACTTTGGAGCGCAGAATATCCAAATCTTTATAAAGCTACTTTCACTGTAAAAGATGAAAATGATAATGTAGTAGAAATCATTCCACAAAACATTGGTTTTAGAGAATTTAAAATGGACGGCAATATCATGAAAATCAATGGTAAACGCATTGTATTTAAAGGTGTTAACCGCCATGAATTTGATTGCTACTATGGACGTGCTATTCCTGAAAGCAAAATCGCTCATGATTTAGATATTATGAAATTAAATAATATCAATGCTATCAGAACATCTCACTATCCAAATAACAGTAAATTATATGAACTTTGCGATATCTATGGTTTCTATGTAATTGATGAAACAAATATGGAAACACATGGTTCTTGGCAAATTCGCGGAAGTGTACGCTGTGATAAAAACACTGTACCAAATGATCATCCACATTGGCATGAAGCTGTATTGGATAGAGCAAAATCCATGCTTGAACGCGATAAAAACCATGCTAGTATCATTATTTGGTCTTGCGGTAATGAATCTTATGGTGGTAAAAATATCTATGATATGTCTGAATACTTCCGTAAAGCTGACCCATCTCGCTTAGTTCACTATGAAAGCATTTGCTGGGACCGCGTTAATGAAGCAAGTGGAAAAATGGTATTGGCTATGCCTGATGAACGTCGTTATGATGGCACAAGCGACATGGAAAGCCAGATGTATACAAAAGTAGCACAGATAAAAGAATTCTTATCTAAATATAGAGAAAAACCATTTATTTGCTGTGAATATACTCATTCCATGGGTAACAGTAATGGTGGTATGCATAAATACACTGATTTAACTGATGAAGAACCATTATATCAAGGCGGATTTATTTGGGACTTTGCAGACCAAGCTATTTGGACTAGAGATTTATATGGCAATGATGTAATGAATTATGGTGGCGATTTTGGCGATAGACCATGTGATTATAACTTCTCTGGTAATGGTATCGTATTTGCAGATCATGCACCAACTTCTAAATTACAAGAAGTTAAATTCAATTATCAAAACTTCACACTCGTTCCAAGTGAAACTGGTGTAAAAATCATCAATAAATCTTTATTCACAAATACAAGTGATTATGATTTAATTATTGCTTTAGCTAAAAATGGTAAAAATGTTTGGCAGAAAAAATTAACTGCTGATATCAATGCAGGTCAAACAGGTGAAGTAGCTTATACATTACCTACATTTGGTGCAGGCGAATATGTAGTTACAGCTTCTTTAGTATTAAAACAAGCAACTATTTGGGCAAATTGTGGTCATGAAGTAGCTTTCGGTCAATATGTATTCACAAAAGAAGGTAAAGCAGATAAAAAAGCAGTGGCTCCAATTAAAGTCGTTAAATCTGATTTCAATATTGGCGTAAAAGGTGAAGGCTTCAGCGTTATGTTCTCTGCTGATAGAAAAATGCTCACTTCTTATAAATATAATGGTGTAGAACTCATTGAAGAATTCCCTAAAATGAATTTCTGGAGAGCACCTATCGACAATGATAATGGTTGTGGTATGCCATTTGATACAGCTCAATGGAAATTAGCAAGTATGTACACTAAATGCGTAGATATGCAAGTATCTGAAAATGGTACTGAATCTGCAACTGTAAAATATACTTATGAACTCGCAACAAGACCAGTAGCTCATGTAGTAGTAACTTATACTGTTACAGGTGATGGCGTTGTTAAAGTTGATATGGATTACAAAAAAGTAGAAGGTCTTCCTGCTATTCCTGATTTTGGTATGCTCTTTACACTTCCAGTTGACTATGACCAAATCAAATACTATGGTTTAGGTCCATGTGATAATTATATCGACCGTAAAGAAGGTGGCAAATTAGGCATCTTCACTACTACAACACAAGATGAAATTCAGCCATATTTAGTACCACAAGAATGTGGAAACCACTGTGATGTTCGTTGGTTTGAAGTAACAGATAGACGTGGTAGAGGTGTTAGAATTTCCTCTGCAACTCCATTTGAAGCTTCCGCTCTTCCATATAATCCACATGAACTTGAAAATGCTAGACATCATTATGATTTAGCTAGACCACATCATACAGTAGTTAGAGCTTCTGCTGGTATGTACGGTGTTGGCGGTGATGATTCTTGGGGTGCACCTACTCTTGATGAATATATCACAAAAAATGAAGATAAACACTTCTCCTTTGAATTTAAAGGTATTTAATAAAATCTAAATAAAAAAAGACGATATCTTGATGAAAAATCATCTTGATATCGTTTTTTTTAATGAGCATTTTTTACAAATTTATGACTATGAGTTGTTACATATACGCCAAATATAATAAAAATACCACTTATAATTTTTTGCATGGTAATTGGTTCATTCAAGGTAAAATATGCAGAAATAATACCTACTACAGGTAATAAATTCAAAAATATAGCAGAATTACTAGCTCCTACTTTTTTAGTGCCTAAATTCCAACAAATCATAGCAGTTATACCGCCACCTAAAATAATAAATAAGAATGAATAAAGAGCGATAGGAGATAGCGGAACTATTTGTAAGCCTACACTATAATGGGCAAATATTGCTGTTAAGATAGAACCAAATAATCCAGACCAGGCGGTAGCGGATAAGACTGATATTTTTTTGAGTATAGGAATGCTGAGTAAAATATAAATGACCCAAGCTACTTCACCGATGAAGAAATAAATATCTCCTTTATTAAAATTCATTTGGGTAAAAGTAGTGATATTTCCTCCACTTAATAAATATAATGTACCTAAGAAAGAAATAATTATACCTGTTACTTGAATTGAATTTAAATGTTCTTTAAGAAAAATTCTGGCTAAAATAACAGTGATAACAGGAGCTGTAGTACTGATTAATGTCATATTACCAACAGAGGAATATTGTAGTCCTGTAAACTGAATACCATTACTTACTGTAATACCAAAAAAGCCCATTAAACATAAAGTTAATAGACATTTTTTTGGTGGTAAAAAATTTTTTTCATTTGTTATTTTCATGATAATGAATAAGATTATACTGACAATAAGAAATCTAAGAGGAATTATCGTTAAGATATTCATTTCTTGCGTTACTATTTTTATAGTAACAGGTTGAAATCCCCATAGAAGACAAGCGATAATTAGAAAACTATAAGCTTTGTGTTGCATTTTTCACCTAAATTAAATCATATTTGTCCTTTGTTTCTTCTAGTATCATATCGCGTCTTGTTTTTGATTCAACAAAATAATCATGAATGGCTTGGCGGTCTTTTTTGGCAATAGAAGTGATTACTCCGCTTAATAGTGATTGAAGTTGTGATAGATGTTCGATAATAGGCTCACTGTTAGAGATACATATATCTGCCCACATATCAGCATTAGAGGAAGCAATGCGCGTAGTATCTTTAAATCCACCACCAGCAAGAGTGATACAAGATTCTAAATCGTTAGGGTTTTTATCTAAAAGATTAACTAGTGCAGCTGCTGTGATATGAGGAATATGACTGATGATAGAAGCACATCTGTCATGTTCTTCTAAAGTGAGAGTTGTAATATTAGCATTAGTTAATTTTATTAGATTGACGATTTTTTCAACTACTTTGGCTGGAGCACCTGTATCTTTGACGATTACATAACATTTATTATTAAATAAATCTTTATGGGCAGCTGTTACACCGCTTTTTTCACGTCCTGTCATAGGATGACCAGCTACATAATAGATATTTTCAGGAAGTAAATCCATGATTTGTTTGGCAATGAAGGATTTTGTACTGCCTGCATCTGTTAAAATTGCACCTGGTTTTAAATATGGTAATATTTTTTTTACTAAAGGTACAATTTGTAATACAGGAGTGCTGAGGTAAATAATATCAGCACCTTGTACACATTTTATTGGGTCTAAAAAACCTTCATCAATTGCCTTTAAAGCTTTTGCTTCATGTAAAGATTTTTCAGTGCGAGTATTACCAGTGATGAAGATATCATCTTGTAATTTATCTTTTAGTGCCATACCGAAAGCACCACCGATAAGACCTACACCTAAAATGGCTAAATGTAATTTTGGTGTTTTTTCTGTATTCATAATGTTTTCCCCATCATTTGTGCAATCTGACGAACTTCCTGCATAACAACTGCAAAATTATCTGGTTTAAGTGATTGGTCGCCATCGCTTAGAGCTACTTCAGGATGTGGATGTACTTCAATCATTAAGCCATCAGCACCAGCAGCGATAGCAGCACGAGCCATAGGGCGAACCATTTGCCAACGACCAGTACCATGACTTGGATCTACGATGATAGGCAAATGAGATAATTCTTTAACAGCAGCTACAGCACTTAAATCTAAAGTATTACGAGTGAATGTTTCATATGTTCTAATACCACGTTCGCAAAGTACGATATTGTAATTACCACCGCTAGCGATGTATTCTGCAGCATTTAACCATTCACTGATTGTAGCACTAAGACCGCGTTTTAAAAGTACAGGTTTATTTGTATGACCGACTTCTTTTAATAATTGGAAGTTTTGCATATTGCGAGCACCGATTTGAAGCATATCAACGTATTTGCAAATCATATCTAAATCGTTGATATTTACGATTTCAGTTACAACATTAAGACCTACTTCATCAGCTACTTCACGAAGCATTTTTAAACCTTCTTCAGCTAATCCTTGGAAATCATATGGAGAAGTACGAGGTTTAAATGCACCACCGCGTAAAAATTGTGCGCCACAAGCTTTTACAGCTTTAGCAGCTTCAAGCAATTGTTCTTTGCTTTCAACAGCACAAGGGCCAGACATGATAGCGAGATGACCACCACCAATTTTAACACCATTTACATCAATAATGCTATCCTCTTTTTTGAAATCACGGCTTACTAATTTATATTTTTCAGTGATGGAAACAGTTTTTTCTACACCACCGAAACTATTCATTTGTAGTGTAGCAACTTTTTTTTCTTATCACCAATAACACCTACGATAGTACGAGAAGAACCTTGAGAAAGGTGAAAATTTAAACCTGCATCAGTAATTTTATTTTTTACAGCCTCTAATTCAGCAGTTGTAGCTTCTGGTTTCATAACGATAATCATAATATATATTCCTCCTAAATTGCTAAGTAATTGAGTAGTTTTATTATTTAAAAATAAATGCAAAAAGCTCGTCCCTAAAATAGGGACGAGCTGTAATTAACCCGTGGTACCACCCTTCTTGCTATTAGCAAGCCACTTTATTCAGGTACTAACATACCCTAGCCTATGATAACGGTGGCATTCCGACTAAGCCTACTAAATAAATGTTCAGCCAGTAGCTCACAGGTGTATTTCTATTTGCTATATTATTATGTCGCACCAAACCATAACTCTCTGAAAACTTCACAAATATACTTTTCCTGTTCATTGCATTTGTCTTTGTCTAATACTATAAACATAAAATCTTTTTTTGTCAATACTATTTTTATAAAGATGATTTTATAATTGTATAGTTGTAAATAGTATATTTTTTATTATCTATTCGTG
>ENA-OQET01001092-OQET01001092.1-human-gut-metagenome-genome-assembly--contig:-NODE-1092-length-12653-cov-5.202140_pt1 | contig 12653 bp, 5 predicted proteins | sample MGYA00242800_ERZ504645 | MGnify/ENA primary metagenome ERZ504645 (study PRJEB26092, sample SAMD00036308) | human gut metagenome | host: Homo sapiens | study: EMG produced TPA metagenomics assembly of... | reverse complement strand
TACATCTTCACAGGCACGCACTGGGGATTTACTGGTCATGATCTGTGAAATAAACTTCTGCTTGTTTTCCAGAATCTGCCACATGTACGAATCAAACGTATTTTCCGTTACATACCGGAAGATTTTTACCTTGTCATTCTGGTTTCCCTGCCTGAGAATACGTCCCTCCTGCTGTTCCAGATCTGACGGTTTCCAAGGGCAGTCCAGATGATGCAGTGCAAGTAGTCTGTCCTGGACGTTGGTACCAGCACCGAGTTTTGGAGTAGAACCCATCAGGATTCTTACCTGCCCGGCCCGCACCTTTGCAAACAGCTCCGCTTTTTTCACCTCCGTATTGTACTCATGGATAAATGCGATCTGCGCTTTCGGGATTCCCCGTTCCACCAGCTTATTTCTCACATCATCATAAACATTGAATGTTCCGTCAGTTTTCGGTGTGCTGAGGTCACAGAAAATCAGCTGGGTAGCCTGTGTATCTTTTCCGTCCTCCCATACCTGAAAAGCATTCTCCACGCAGGCATTTACCTTGCTTTCCCCTGCATCTGGCAGCATATCATTTAAAAGCCTCTGGTCTAATGCACATTTTCTTCCATCATTGGTAATTTTAAGCATGTTATCTACCCTTGGATCTACCGCACCTCCCCTAACCTGCTCTGCACGTTCTGAAAATGCTTCCACCATTTCTTTCTGCTCATCGCTCGGTTTTAATACTTCATTGATATATTCTGCTTCCGGTACAGGAAGATTCAACATGTCCGCAGTCTGAATATCTGCTGTTTCCTTAAATATGGAAATCAGTTCCGGAAGATTAAAGAAACGGGCAAATCGTGTTTTTGCACGATAGCCCGTCCCTTCCGGTGACAATTCGATTGCCGTAACAGTTTCTCCAAAAGTAGCTGCCCACGAATCAAAATGCCCCATTCCCATATTCATTAAAGTATCATACTGGAGGTATCTCATAATGGTGTATAATTCGGTCATACTGTTTGATACAGGTGTTCCCGTTGCAAACGTGATTCCCTTTCCCCCGGTAATCTCATCCATGTACCTGCATTTCATAAACATATCTGAACTTTTCTGTGCATCGGTCTGTGAAATGCCTGCCACATTCCGCATTTTAGTGTATAAAAAAAGATTTTTGTAATAATGTGACTCGTCCACAAACAGCCTGTCCACGCCTAACTGCTCAAAAGTCACAACATCATCCTTTCGTGTCTGGTCATTTAATTTTTCCAGTTTTGCTTTCAGGGTTTTCTTCGTCTTTTCCATCTGTTTAACGGTATACTGCTCTCCTACCTGCGTCTTTGCTGATTCAATAGAAAATGTAATATCTGCAATCTGATCTTCAAGCAATGCAATCTGTCTTTCCCTAGAAAGCGGGATTTTTTCGAACTGGCTGTGTCCAATAATGACCGCATCATAATCCCCCGTTGCGATTCTGGAACAGAACCGTTTTCTGTTTGCCGGTTCAAAATCTTTCTTTGTTGCCACCAGAACATTTGCTCCCGGATACAAGCGTAAAAAATCGCTTCCCCACTGTTCCAGCAAATGGTTTGGAACCACATAAAGGCTCTTTTGTGCCAGTCCCAGACGCTTGCTCTCCATACCGGCTGCGATCATCTGGAATGTCTTGCCTGCACCTACACAGTGTGCGAGCAGGGTATTATTTCCATAAAGAATATGTGCCACCGCATTTTTCTGATGCTCCATCAGCTTAATTTCTGGATTCATTCCGACAAACTGGATATGACTGCCATCATATTCTCTTGGTCTTACACTGTTAAACCGTTCATTATAAATCTTGCAGAGCGTTTCCCGTCGGCTCATATCCTTAAAGATCCACTCTTTAAATTCCTCCCGGATCAGTTCCTGCTTCTGCTGCGCCAGAGTAGTTTCCTTTCGGTTCAGTACCCGGTGTTCCCCATCCGCATCATGTGTTGTGTCATAAATTTTTGTATCACGCAGATTCAACGCATCCTCCAACAATCTATAAGCATTTGCCCTTTGTGTTCCATAAGTTGATGTGGAAAGTGGATTATTGCTGCTATCCACATTCTTTCCCTTTACATTCCACTGTCCAGTCACTTCCGCATACTGCACTTTAATACGCTCATAATTGATATGGTGTCGTGGTGTATGGAATGTTTCTGCCATGAACTCTGTAATATAGTCCGGAGAAATCCATGTTGCACCAAGCCTTGCTTCAATCTCGGAAGCATCCAGGTCTTTCGGCTGTACCCGTTCCAGTGCCTGCACATTGACCATATATTCCGGATGGTTTTCTGCAAACTGCCTTGCAACGTTCAGCTTCTCCCTGACATTCCCGGAAAGATACTCGTCGGATGGCTCCCATTTATCTGTAAGCGGATTTTTGAAGATAACACCTGTAAGCTCCTCTGTGACCTCTTCCTCTGTTTTCCCTGTAAGCTCCATCATATAAGGAATATCCACTTTCGCCTTTTCCCCGATAGATACCGCCAGTGCCTCACTTGCAGTATCTACCGATGTTACCGGCTCTGCCCTGCGGATCGTCCTTTTCGTAAATATGTCTGCTTTCCGCTTCAACTCGCCCTTTTCATCCAGAAATTCAGGAAGTCAAAGGCAATAGCTGCTGTCCATGCTGAACGCTCTTTTATTTGCATTGCTGCTGAGTAGTCCATACTTGGCAGTAAAACTGTCATAACCTGATTCACTCAGCTGTAAGCTGGCAACCTCTTCATCACTGCATTCATCCAACTGCCGTTCCAGAAGCCTGTTTGTTGCATCCCGGATGGCAACCATACCTCTGACACGTTCGCCTGTCACAACGGGAAGTTCCATCTTATTCATAACAGAATTTTCCCTGTAATAAATATCCTCTCCGACAAGTGCAAAGCTGAAGTTCTTAATATCCGGATCTGCCGGTATGGATACCACCTGTTCTTCCAGTTCCGTGTCCGAAATCTCCTGCTCTGTGATGGTTCCCTGGATATGCTGTACCGCATCTTTTAACTGTTCTGCCAGATCTGCTCCCTCTTTTGCCTTTACCGTCACTTCCTGTTTTCCGTACTGGGTACTTTCTGTTTTGAAATCTCCAAGCACCATTTCTGGGTGGTCAGCAAAATAGGAATTGACTGTATAACCTTCTGGTGTGGTTTTCAACTGTACCCAGTCTGGTTCTGTGATTGCAGCCCTGTCCCTTTTCTGGAAAAACAGAATATCCGCAACCACACTGGTATTGGCATTTCTCTGGAAAGCATTGTTCGGTAAGCGGATTGCCCCAAGCAGATCTGCCCGATTTGCAAAATACTGTCGGACTTCCGGATTCTGCTTATCCATCGTACCGCTTGATGTAACAACTGCCACCACTCCGCCCGGACGTACCAGGTCTAAGGATTTTGCAATAAAATAATCATGGATCATAAAATGGTATCTGTCATACTTGCGGTCACTGACCTGATACGCCCCAAACGGTACATTTCCAATCACACAGTCAAAAAAACTGTCCGGGTAACTGGTTTCCTCAAATCCCTGTACTGCAATCCTGTTCTTCTGGTAAAGCTGCTTTGCAATCTGCCCGGAAACCGGATCAAGCTCTACACCATACATATTTGTGGTACTCATACTTTCCGGTAAAAGTCCCATAAAGTTTCCTACTCCACAGGACGGTTCCAGGATATTTCCCTGTTTCAGTCCCATGTTTCCAAGTGCTTCATACATTGCCTTGATGACTGTTGGAGAAGTATAAAAAGCGTTCAGCGTTGATGCCCTTGCTGCACTGTATTCTTCTGGCGTAAGGACTCCTTTTAACTGTGTATATTCCTCTGCCCAGGCACTGTTTCTTTCTTCAAAAGCCTGGGGAATACCGCCCCATCCAACATACCTCGACAACACTTCCTGTTCTTCCGGTGTTGCTAATCTCTGATCCTGTTCCAGTTCTTTCAGTAGCCGGATAGCTTCCATATTTGCTTTAAACTTTGCCTTCGGACCGCCAGCACCAAGGTCATCGTCCGTAATATGGAAGTTATGAGGTTCCTGTTCCTGCACCTGTTCATTCTGCAGATATGGCAAAAATTCTCCCTCATAGCCAAACAGTTCGTTCTCCCCTGGAATATAATTTCGTCCAGTTTCCATACACCGGAAAATATCAGCTTTTGATGAACCACTTGCTTCGTAAAATCCTGCATAGGAATATAAAATATCATCTTCTCGCTCGTAGGTAGTCAAATGTAATTCTGTATTTCCTCTTGTCTGGTTTACCAGTTCTTTCCCTTCCAGACCTTGCGGAAGAATCCCCACTGGTTCAAAATGATACCCCTGATATTCAAATACATTCTCGTCCCACTGTTCCTGTACAACTACATCTTCTGGCTCAGACTCTGATTCTTGTAAATCCAGTTCTTGTCGTACTCTGGTAATTTCTTCTGGATTCATGACATGATCTGTATATGGCTCGATCATATCCTCCTGCCATCTGCCATTATCATTCCAGAGTTTTTCCGAAATGTCAGAAACCAACTGCATCTGTTCCGGTGAAAAGTCTGGATTCAATACTGGTTCTAACATACGCTCCTGTTCAGCCAGCTTTCGGATAACCGCCATCTGTTCCTCGGAAAAATCCTCTACAGATTTTCCAACTGTATCCATACTGTCATAGATCAGTTCGCCTACACGACTTTTTAATACATAATCATCCTCATAAAAGCCATCTTCCCACAATTCTTTTGCTTCTTCAAAGGACATATGCGGATCCGCCTCTGGTTCTTCATTCTGTATCTCTTCCACTTCTGCAGCCGATTCTTCTACTTCCGGTTCTTCCGTAATTTCCTCTGGTTCAGAATTACTCATAATGTCAAATAAAGACATCTGGTATCCTGTCAAGCCTTCCGTCTGCTCTGCTACTTCCTGTGCCGGGAAAATCGTATAGCTGCCCTCCACATACTGATGTACTTCTGTTAAAAGCTGTAATTTCTTCTCATAAGTTTCATTTACTGATTCAAAATCCAATGGCAGCATTGCCAGTGCATCGTCCATCGCCTGTAACAGTTTCTGTGCCTGTTCCGAATCATTCAGCATAACAGGTAATTCTTTTTTTGCTTCTTCATTGAAGAAATCCTGTTTAAATGGACGCTCAATTTCTTCTGGCAGTCTTGCATAAAAGCTGATCACTTTCCCTGCAATTCGTTCCCTTTCATAATCTGGCATACGGAAATAATCAGCAGAATGTAAAAACTGTTGATTATCAATCAGATAACCGACTCTTTTCGCCACTTTTGCCCAGGGAAGCAACACCGACGTATCTGGATTCCCATAGGTTCCTCTCTCCAGTTTCAACCCTTTTCCGTCATAATCTGCATGGGAATTATCTGCACCACATAAAGCGTGGCTACAACCACCTGTACCGTATTTTGCCTTAATAAAATCTGTTCTCGCTTTATCATCTTCATTCAGAAGATAAAACGAATAGGTAGAAAGCCTGCCATCAGAATAAGGACCTCCACCGGCAAGAAAAGAGTCTATTTCATCCTGAGTAATAAACACCTTATGTTCCTGCCATGCAAATTCCTCCCTGGCACTGTATGGAACCACTTCTGCTGCAAATTTCTGGAACTGACTGTATATTCTGACTGGGTTATAGGTACGGAACCGCATAATGCTTCTATCTTCCTCATAAGCCATTGCCAGTCCTTCCAGACGCTCATTCATATCTGACAGCCACTGCGAATCTGACAACTTTTCTTCCAGATAATCTGTTATTTCCGGATAAATACTGCGAAGATATGGTAAATCCTCTTCATCAAAAACAAGTTCCGCTACACCCTCTGCCATATCCGCTTTCATATAGGCAAGTGCCTGGGCATGTTCCTTTACTGCGTTCTCCCTTGCAACATCGAGTACAGACTGCGGTGCATATTCACCCTGTTTCAAAAGCTGATGGATACGTCCACTCACATCTTCCCAGGATAAAAACGCCTTATCCAGAATCTGATCCGTAACCGTATGTCCTACTGCAATCTGCAATCCGGTTTCATCAAACCAGACCGAATACTCCATACCATTGATTTCAAAGCCTTTTCCACCAGTCCCATACTCCCGCTTCACAAACTCCGTATATTCCTCCGGTGTCTGTTCGCTCATAAAATTATAGATAATACGAAGCTGGCTCTTGCTTCGGTTTCCTCCGGTTCTTAAAACCTCATCGACCACTTCACTTGGAATGGCAATCTCTCCTGCATAAAGGGCAGCTACTCTGTTTTCAATTTCTCGTTTCTGTTCATTTACAGACGGAAGTTCTGGCAAAGATAAAGCAGAGGCAATTTCTTCCTCTGCTTTACTTAACTGATCTTCACTTGTATCTTCAATTAACTGTATACCAATTCCGTCAAGATGCTCTCTTCCGCTGTTGCCGTCAGACTGTTCATATGTGCTGTCCACGCCATCGGGTTCTCCTCTTTCGACGGTGCCGGATTCTTCTCCAACAGTTTCTCCATCAGTACTTCCAATCTTTCCTGTGCCGCTTTCTCGATCTCCTCCAGATGGCTGTTCAATTTCCCGGTCAGCAACAGGCTCTGGTACAGGCTGTTCTTGTACTCCTTCAGAAATGTCCTCCGCAGCATTCCGTATTTCCCGATTTGTGCTTCTGTTTCCTGAATTGTCAGGTTTGGAAACAGATAATCCCCTTTTCGATGATATGTCAGTGCCATTCTCATTTCCTCCTTCATTTTCCTGTGAATATTCTTTTTCTGTAATAGTATCGTTGTTTTCTTTACTTTCACGAATTAATGTGTTGAAGTTATTATAATTCCTTTCTTCTGAATTTTCAATACCTTTTTTCATTTCTTCTAATGAAATGCGATGTACATATCTTCCAATATCCACCAGAACTGATTCACTCGCTCTGCTTGTGGCATTTCCAATGAATGTCAGCACAGAGAGGCGATTGTAATCTGTAATATGTACAAAATCCATTTCCTCCTGCCGTTCCATTGGATCAAGTCCGCATCTGGAAGCAAGTGTATAATAAATGCTGTCCGTCAACAGACTTCGGAACTCACTGCGGATGGTATCTTCCTCCAGTTCTTCCAGATAGGTTCCCTCTGTCACATACAACAGACCATCCAGATACTCCTCCAGATTTTCCTCCACCATATACCTAGCGGTTGCCATCAAAGCGTCAGAAAGATTTTTCGTATCTTTCGCTTCCAATCCATAAACTTCTTCCAGGTGAAGCAATACCTCTTCCTGCTGTTCTTCCTGTAGTTTCCACAGATACGGTGTTCTTCCACCATTTACCATATGGGTATCCTGAACATCGAATACATATCGAAGTCTTGTTTTCTGCGTGGTTTCATCTATAAGGGCAATTCCTTTTGCCCCTCTGTTTACCCACCGGAACATTTTTTGATTCCATAATTCCAGCGACGCACAGGCAGTTGCCTGTGGACGCTGTGCATGAATCAGAAGCTGATCCATAAATGGGTATCGGTATAATCTGGCTGCGGTATCCAGATAGTTCATCCAGTCCCTGGGCGAACTGCTGATACTGGATGCATGTGCTTCTGCAAGATCTCTTATATCTTCCAATCGAGCCATAACCTTATTCCTCCTTCCGTCAGTTCTTTATTATTTTTGTTTGTTGCTGTTTGTTTTCTTTTTAGGAAATTCCAGACTGAATCTGGCTTTTCCATCTTCCACCCCAAGTACAAGATCAGCATCAAATTTGCTGTCTTTTTTCTTGGAATACAGTCCTTTTACATGAGTACGTCCCCTTTTCAGAAGCTCCACAGCCATCTTTTTAACCATTGAATTTTTTCATACTTTCCAGAAACCTATTTGACTTCCATAAAGCAAACGGACAGCTTCTGTCAGAACAGTAATAATTGCTCTTACCCTCATATACATCGGAACCGCATATTGGACATTTCCCGATTACTTCCCTTGCAGTCTGAAAACGACTTCGTTCTTCTTCCGGAATCGCCCTGCATACAGAAAGGATCTCAGTAATCATAGATACAATCCCATCCATAAATTCATCAACCCGAATTTTTCCCTTTTCCATCATCAGAAGCTGATTCTCCCATTCTGCTGTCAGGCTTGCAGATTTCAGATTCTCCGGCATTACATGAATCAGCTCACAACCTGCCGCCGTAGGAAGAATCTGTTTTCCTTTACGTTCTGCATACCCGGAAGATACCAGTTTCTCAATAATATTAGCTCTGGTTGCCGGTGTCCCAAGTCCCTTTTTCTCTGTTTCAGAATCAAATTCCTTATTTCCCGCTGTTTCCATCGCAGCAAGCAGAGTATCTTCGGTAAACATCTTCGGTGGGGAAGTGTAATGGGTACTCTTCTCTGCTTTCACAGAAACAAGAATCATTCCCTCCTCATACCCTTCTGGAAGTCCTGTCTTATTATCTGGTTCATCAGATTTCTTATCCTTCACACAATATTTCCGAAAGGCTTCTTCCACTTCTTTAAATCCCATCTGCACAGGCAGCTTTCCTTTCGTAGCAAATTCATGTTCTTTGCACTGTACAGAAATTTCAGTCTGCTCATAAAGGTAATCTTCTCCGGTTGCCTGTACAAGCTGCTGTCCGATCAGCATCATAAGATTTTTCTTTCCATCTGAAAGTCCTCCCATACCTTTTTCTACTGCCTCTTTTGTCAGCAGGATTGCATGGTGGTCTGATACTTTTGTATTATTGATTACACGCTCTGCATTTCCTCCAGACTGTTCAGATTTCAAAAATGGGAGAAAATCTGTCATTTCATCTGCAAGTGTTTCTACCGTTTCTTTCATATCTTCCGTTACATACTGGCTATCCGTTCTCGGATATGTAACCATCTTTTCCTCATACAGTTCCTGCAGCATATCCAGTGTTTTCTGAGCGGTGTATCCAAAATAACGGTTCGACTCTCTCTGCAGACTGGTCAGATCATAAAGTTTCGGCGGTGAAATTCGTTTCTGCGCCTTTTTTACTTTTGTAACCATTGCTTCTTCCCCATCACAAAGTTTTCTTAATTCGTCTGCTTCTGCTTCAGACTGGATATTTCCTGATGTTACTGTAAGTTTCCCATCTGACAGAGAAACCTTATAATAGGCTTCTTTCTTGAAATGCTCGATTTTCTCTTTTCTTTCTTTCAGCATGGAAAGCGTTGGTGTCTGTACCCTGCCGACCACCAGGCGTTTAAAATATCTGGTTGTATAGGCTCTCGTTGCGTTCATTCCGATCAGCCAGTCTGCCTGCGCTCTGCACACCGCAGCATTACAAAGACCTACGTATTCTTTCCCGTCCTTTAAGGTCTGGAAGCCTTTCTGAATTGCTTCATCTTCCATTGAACTGATCCACAGACGCTTCACTGGTTTTTGACAGCCTGCCAGATCATAAACTCTTTTAAAAATCAGTTCTCCCTCTCGCCCGGCGTCACAGCCATTGACCAGATACGCCACATCTTCCCGATTCATTAAGCTGCACAATACTTCAAACTGCTTCTTTTTATCCTCTGATACCTGCACTTTCCATACTTCCGGGATGATCGGTAAATCCTCAAACTGCCATTTTTCATATTTTTCATCATAAATTTCTGGTGGTGCATATTCTGCCAGATGTCCCAGGCACCAACTGACAATGCAACTGTTCCCTTCCAGATAGCCGTCCTCTCTCTGATATGCAGATAAATTCTTTGCAAGGCTCTGTGCCACACTTGGTTTCTCTGCAATCACTAAAAATTTTGCCATATTTTCCTCCTGTTCCTGTCAAAAAGGCAGTCCCAAAAGAACTGCCCTTTCTCCATACCTTATGATTTTTTGTTATTTCTGCTGATTCTCTGCATTTTCTTCATCTTCATTGATATAACTGTCATCAGCAAATTCCAGACCTTCCTCTACAATGCCGTCCTCTTTTTTCTTTCTCAATTTTCCAAAAGCGAACATGCCAAGACCACCCAATGCCAGCGTTGCAACTGCTCCCAAAGCAATCCATCCAATCATCTTGTTAATGCCAGATTCCTGCTTTGCCTCTGTTTCCGGCTGTGCTGTAGTTTCCGGTTCTGGTGTTGTAGTCGTTTCTGGAAGAACAACCGCAGATTCCTCTTTCTTTTCCGTTTCTTTGGTTTCATCTAAGAACTCTGCCAGGTCATTTTCATCCACAAGTGACATCATGTACACATTTTCAGAAGTACCGGAACGGTCAATGACCATATAAAAGGTATTTCCATTCTTTGTCTGTACAGTCAGAAACTGCTTGGTACTGTCATTCTCCTTATCATCCACAAGCTGTCCGTTTCCCGGTGTAGAAAACGGTGTTCCTTCTGTGGCAGGCTGCTCTGCAGGCTGTTCTTCTATGACCTGCTCTGTTGCTTCGGTCGGTTCTGCATTTTCATTTGCCTGTGCAAAAGCAGTCACACTGGCAGAACCAATCAGCATCGTAGCTGACAGCATGACCATCAAAATTTTTTTCATTACCTTATTCTTCATCTTCCAAATCCTCACTTTCTTCTACCTGTCCGGTTGCCACATTTCTCTCCAGACTCTCTTCTTTCTTTGCATCTGTTTCGGAACTGTCCATAGAGAGATTGCCCTCCTCATCAAACTGCATGGTAACTGTTCCGTTCTGAATCCCATCCAGAAAAGTCAGCATCTCCCGGCTGTCCATTTTCATGGAACGGATCGCCTTGATGATTTCTGCATCCTCCATCTGCTTTTTCTGGATTTTCAGTTTCTTTACATATTCCTGTAACTCCAAAATCTTATCTTCTGTTTTCTGAATATCATCCAGAACCTTTTTCAATCGCATATTCATGTTTGTCTACTCCCTTCTAATGAATCCTGCCAAATGCCATAAAATGCTGCTGCCAGTAAGAACTTGCAATACTTGTATACTGAATCGGATTTCCACAATGGATCATCATATTATTTCCTACATAAATTCCAACATGGCTCGCTCCCGGCGTATCATAAGTTCCCTGGAAAAAGATCAGATCTCCCGGCTTTGCATCAGATGGAGATACATAGGAACAATAAGACCGAAGCCCATCTGCCGTTGTTCTTCCTACATTCCAGCCATTTCCGCAGTTATTGATTACCCAACATACGAAACCGGAACAATCAAAACTGGTAGATGGAGATGCACCGCCCCACACATACGGATAACCCAGATATTTTTCTGCTTCCCGAATCATCTTGGCAAACTGCGGATCAGAAAGTGCTTCTGCCGGAATATCATATCCAAAGCCCGCCCCGCCTGTCGGAATACTGTTAATGTCAAACAGATAATCACGATTTCCATAGTATTTGTTGTAAGCGTCATACTGCTCCTGCTCTTTATCCGTCATACGGTTTCTTAAAACTGCATCCAGATTATGGTTCGTGAGTGTTACATCCAGACGGTTCACTTCTCTTGTCGTTGTTACTTCCACTTCCTGACTTCCGTTGCTGTCTGCTATGTATGCTTCCCAGGTCTGATGCCCATGTGCTGATGCAGAAGCATGATCGCCATAATATACATCAAACTGAACACCATATCTTGCAAATGCTCCCGTATCTTCTACTACATATTCCACTCCATTCATAATGACATGGGTTCCCATTGGCACAAATGGATTGGAAGCATCTACTGCAATCGTATGATTAGCCTGTGGATATGCGCCACTTGCAGTCGGACCACCACTCCACTGCCCGCAACAGATTGAACAGTTACAATATCCGCTGGTAACCACCTGTCCCAGTGATTCCCCAACCCTGACCTTTTTCTTTTCTGTTACAGTTTCTCGTGTCGAGTCCGTATACAACCCATACTGTTCCTTAAAAATCTCCTGAATCTCATCTGCAACCTCTGCATAGGTAAAACCGCCATACTTGACTGTCAAGTAAGAAATAAGCTGATACGGGTTGTGTCCAATCTCATCAATCTGGAACTGGAACTCAATCATAGTCGGAATGGTTTGCCATTCATCTGATTGATCTGCTCATTCAGTGCATTTTCCAATGCTACATAAGCGTTTTCCGCAGCATAAATATCTTCATCCTCACTGGAATAACTGGTAGAAATAATGGCATTGGAACCTCCCTGGAATAATGCAGCGCAACTTGACAGACTCGTTGCCATCAATGCAAAAATGCAGAACCATAACTCCTATCGTCAGAAGGATATTCCGGTTCTGCGCCACAATCTCCTTGACTGCTGCCTTGGCTTTCTCCGTAAATCGCTGTGCATTTACAAACACTGCGTCTTTCGCAGCCTTTCCCTGTTTCGCAGCCTGATACTGTTTCTGGTAACGCTTTTCTGCAGTAATTTCTTTAAGGCAGACTGTTTTTTCTGCTCTGCTTCTTTCGAACCGCCCTTTTTTTGCCTCATTGGAAGCACTAGTTCCGAACTGCAAGCGGGATTTTTCCATTTCTTCCAGCACAGATTCCCTTAACCGGTTATTTCTCTGCCGGTTCTCTTTTAACCGTTCCCGGACGTAAATTGACTTTCTTGCAAGACTTTCTCCCGCAAGTTCCATTTGCTCTGCTGCATCAAGAGCCGCATTATCGTCGGTATCCTCTCTGATCTTTTTCTGACCATAGGCAGATGCCGTTTCAGAAACAACGGTTGCACCCTTTCTTGCCATACCACTGCCTGGAATCATACCTTTGCCTTCATCTTCAAAGGAAAGACAGGATTTTGATTTCTTCT
>ENA-OQET01001091-OQET01001091.1-human-gut-metagenome-genome-assembly--contig:-NODE-1091-length-12662-cov-5.653849_pt1 | contig 12662 bp, 8 predicted proteins | sample MGYA00242800_ERZ504645 | MGnify/ENA primary metagenome ERZ504645 (study PRJEB26092, sample SAMD00036308) | human gut metagenome | host: Homo sapiens | study: EMG produced TPA metagenomics assembly of... | reverse complement strand
GTGCAGCGTTGGGACTGGTGATGCTGTTCTTCTAAAAAAAAATCCTGATTCCGGTACAAACCAGACGATTTTTTTTGTTGTATCCTCTTCCAGCAAGAAGACTCCGACCTCTAAGGGACGCCACTGAAAAACTGTTTTTGCATACTGATGTACTAAAAAGTATCCAGCAGGTGTACACTTTTTGGTAGAATGTATCAGAAAAAGATGTTCTGCGGGCTGCGACTTTCTTGTTTGGGAGATATGTTCTGAACGTGCCGGGAGTAAAAAGACGGCGCGGCAGATTTGCAAAGTTCGCTCTGAAAAACGTTCGATATTCCGTAAAAGATGGGGGAAACTGATCGAAAAGAAACTCTTGCCGATACTGCAATCGGTCAGATCAAAGAGAAACAGTACGATACAGGAATGGCAGGGAAAATTTGTTATATTGGAATGGCACACTACGGAAAAAGAGTTTGTGTCAAATGGGAATACAAAACAAAATAGACAATAGCCTCACGGGTCGGAAGCCCGTGAGGCTATTGCGGTTTTCAAGCATGATAAAAAAGATTTTTCAATCATGCCCGGAAATGGGAGACAGATTTTTCTGCGACGATGCGCGCGGGACGATCGTCACCGGAAGAATGATTTTTTCCGTTTCGGCGGCAGGATTTTTGAGGGCGGCAAGCAGAATCCGTCCGACTTCGCGTCCGATTCCGGCAAAATCCTGATGAATGGAGGTAATGCCGAGGCTTCGGCTGACATTTGTATCGTCGAAGCCGCAGAGGCAGAGATCCTCCGGAATGCGAAGACCGATCGTGCGGCAGGCGAGGAAAATCAGCTCGGCGATACGGTCGTTTTCGGCGATGATGGCGGTGATGCCGTCGCGGTGCATGGCAAGAAGCTTCTGCTGAAACGGTGTGCGTTCTGTGGAAAGTGCGGCATTATCGGAAAGCTCCTTGCAGCAGGTGACAAGCTGATGCGGGTCCGGCGCGATCCCGGCGGCTTTCATTTCATGCAAAAATCCGGAAAAGCGGTCGCGTACCGATGAAGTCTCAGAGAGTGGCGCCGCGGTGAAAAACGCGATGTTTCGGTGTCCCTGCCCGAGCAGATGGCGCGCTGCCTGTCGTCCGCCGTCATAGTTGTCGCAGACAACATTGTTCAGATACGGGCAGTCCGTCTGCTTGTCAACGATGACGATCGGACAGCCGGAGAACATGAAATCGTTCAGCTTTTCCAGGTGAATGTTGTCGCGCTTCGGATAATAGACAAGCGCGGCAATATTTTGAGACCGGAGCAGTTCCAGTGTTGTGCGTTCCTTCGGTGAGGAAGAGCCGGTGACGTGAATGCTTAGAAAATAGCCACATTCAGCCAGCACAGCGCTTAAGCTTCCGATTGCCTCCGAAATATTTCCCTGTGTGGTGGCGAACGGAAGAAGAAGAGAAATCATTTTCGGCGTATCGGTTGCTTTGCTGTCTGGTGAAAGGCTTCGCGAAACAAAGCTTCCAACACCGCGCTTCCGGTACAGAATCCCCTGCTGTTCCAGATCCTCGATGGCACGCTTTGCGGTAATCCGGCTGACGTGGTACTGATCCGACAGCATTTTTTCGGTGCAGAAGGATTCGTCAAACGAAAAGTCTCCGGCGTGAATGCGTGCAAGCAGGGCTTCTTTGATGATTTCATATTTTGGTTTTGTTTTTCTGGTCTGTGAATCCATAAAATTCCTCTGGGATAAAAAGGTATAAAAACGTTGACTTTGTCTGCGTGTTTCTTTTGTTATTATAACGAATGCAAAAAAGCAAGTCAAATAAGAGCTGCTCGCGCCGGAATTATTTTCCTGCACACCGGAACAGCAAGTGCTCCGGTGCTGCGTGAATTGTAACAGGCCTTTTCAAACACGATTTATTGCCAGATCAGGTGTGACATGAGAAAATGGCAACTTGATATATCATATAGAAAAGAAGTGTAAAATACTTGACAGAATATCGTCTGATTTTTATAATATGATATATCAAATGATATTGGGGTCAAAAGGTATTTTGGCCTATTTGATACCAGATTGCTACGTGCTTTGCACTCCCGCAATCTTCAAAAACATTTGTAATCCACTCATGTTTCTTCGAAAATGGATACCTGCTTATGTTTTTGGAGGGGCAAATCAAATGCGACAAAATGCCGCATTTGCAGAAGGACAAAAAGCAACATCGAGATGCAGCGTAAGCGGAATCGAGATGGGGCTCTGAATAGTTACATAAATTTTATAAAAAAGAAACGAAAGGAAACAGATCATGATGAAAACAACCGTACATATTATTTCCCATTCCCACTGGGACAGAGAGTGGTATCAGTCCTTTGAATCTCACCGCATGAAACTGATTGAGCTGGTAGACAACATTCTGGACAAGGCAGAGAACGATCCGGAGTTCGGCGGATTTTTCCTGGACGGCCAGGTCATCGCAATCGATGATTATCTGGAAATCCGCCCGGAGAAACGTGCGCAGGTGGAAAAATGCATCCGCGAGGGCAAAGTTCAGACCGGTCCGTGGTACATTCTGCAGGATGAGTTCCTGACAAGCGGCGAGGCGTGTGTCCGCAATCTTCAGGTCGGTATGCAGGAAGCAGAACAGTACGGTGCGGTCGGCAATGTCGGTTATTTCCCGGATGCATTCGGCAATGCAGGCCAGATGCCGCAGGTATTAAAACAGGCCGGCATGGACGCGGTTGTTTTCGGACGCGGTGTAAAACCGATCGGACCGAACAACGAGGTGACCGGCGGACAGTATGAGTCTACGTATTCTGAGATGATGTGGGCATCCCCGGACGGAACGAAGCTGCCGGGCATCCTGTTTGCAAACTGGTACAACAACGGCGTGGAGATTCCGGTGGACGAGGCAGAGGCAAAGGTTTATTGGGATAAAAAGCTGGCGGACGCGAGAAAATTCGCAGCAACCCATCAGCTTCTGATGATGAACGGATGCGACCATCAGCCGCTGCAGAAGAACATCACCGAGGCGATCCGCGTGGCGAGAAAGCTGTATCCGGATGTCGAGTTTATTCATTCTGATTTCAAAAAGTATGTAGAGGCAATGGAGAAAGAAATCTCCGAGAATTTCTCTACCGTTAAGGGCGAGCTGACAAGCCAGGAGACCGACGGAAGATGGACGCTGGCAAATACGGCTTCTTCCTGGATCGGATTAAAGCAGGACAACCGCGCGGGTGAGACAGCGCTGGAGCGGAAAGCAGAGCCGGCAGCTGCGATGGCAGATGTTATGGGAAAGGCTTATCCGGAAGACCAGATGATCTACAGCTGGAAGAAGCTGATGCAGAATCATCCGCATGACAGCATCTGCGGCTGCAGCGTGGATGAGGTCAATGAGGAGATGAAGACCCGTTTTGCGAAGAGCAGACAGGTTGCGGATGCGATTTACGACGAGAGCGTGGAGTATCTGACGAACAAGGTGAACACGGCAGCGCTTCCGGGTGACGGCGAGAAGATTCCGTTCGTGGTATGGAATACTTCCGGCGAGACGAAATCACAGGTAGTAGAAAAGGAGCTGCATCTGTTCCGCGATTACAATCTGTTTGTATGGGACGGCTATGAGGCCGCAGAGAAGGTGGAGCTTCCGGCGATGGTGCTGCGCGATGCGGACGGAAATGTGGTTCCGGCGAAGATCGCGGATGCGGGCGTTGCGTTTGGATATGACCTGCCGGACGACCGGTTCCGTCAGCCGTATATGGCAAAGAAGGTTCTGGTAACGTTTGAGGCTGAGGTTCCGGCGCTTGGTTACCGCACGTATTATCTGGAAACAGCGGAGCAGGCACAGGACGTGGATATGGTTTCTGCGGATGAAAATGTGCTCGAGAATGATGCGGTGAAGGTTGTTGTGAATGCAGACGGTTCTTACAATCTTTTGGACAAGAAGACGGGCAGAATGTATGAGAACCTGGGATTCTATGAGGATACCGGGGATATGGGGAATGAGTATATTTATATTCAGGACTCCGGTAAGCAGGTGGTTTCTACAAAAGGCGTGAAGGCGGAGATTTCCTGTGTGGAGAGAAATGCGTTCCGCACGGTGGTTGAGATCTGCCACAAGATGATGGTTCCATCCGGCATGGGCGAGGAACTGCTAAGACAGCGTGAGATGTGTATTGATCCGTATACGCGTGTGGCTAACCGTTCTTCTGAGCTGGTGGAGATGGATGTGAAGACGGTTCTGACGCTGGAGAAATCGGCGAAGGGGCTGCGTGTGGCGACGACAATCTGCAATCAGGCGAAGGATCACCGGGTGCGTGTGATTCTGCCGACAGGGCTGGATACGTCGATGCATATGGCGGATTCTGCGTTTGAGGTTGTGCGGAGAAATAACCGTCATAATGATACCTGGACGAATCCTTGCGGTTGTGAGAGACAGCAGTGTTTTGTGGCTATGGAGGACGCGAAGGGCGGACTTCTGGTGGCAAACCGCGGGCTGTATGAGTATGAAATTCTCGAAGATCAGGGGAATGCGGTTGCGGTGACGCTGCTTCGCTGTGTTGCGGAGATGGGCGACTGGGGGTATTTCCCGACACCGAAGGCGCAGCAGATCGGTACGTTCTGCTTGGAGTTTGAGGTTGTGCCGTTTGCAGCTGGTGAGACCGGGGATGCGTTCCGGGAGGGTTATGCATTCCAGGAGGATCTGACGGTGGAGCAGGCTGGATTGGAGAGAGCGTTCCTTCGGAAACCGGGACAGGTGAAGCCGGAACTGGTTGAAGGGGAACTTCCGCTGGAGATGAGTTTCCTTGCATTTGAGGGCGATGGTATTCATATGACGGCGTTTAAGAAAGGTCAGAAGAAGGACGATTTGTTTGTGAGATTCGTAAATAATATGGAGCACGAAGAAGTTCTTTCCTTTAAGAAAGAAGACTGGATGAAAGAGGTTTACCGCAGCAATGTCATTGAAGAGAAGGGCGACTTGATGATTCCGGATAAGGACGGGGTTTATCATGTGGCGCTGAGGGAGTTTGAGATTGCTACGTTTGGCATCGTGAAATAAGTGGGCGCTCGGCCGCAGGGCTAACGATGATGCCGGGGAGGAAGAAAAAGCGGCTGGATCCGCCCTTGGCGGATCGGCGTGAGATTGTTGTGGGGAAAAAGCAAGAATGTACTGGACTTTAAAGGGGACAAGTCGTATGCTGGGGGTATGAGTAAAATATGATTTTTACAGGAGGGCTTTTACATGAAAAAATGGACAGACCGAATGGAAACTCCAATTCAGGCGGAGCTGATCTGTTATGATGTGAATGGAATTCACATTGTGTTTGGGGTGACAAAAGAGAAGGCGTTAAAGCTGTTTCATTTTTCAAGTGCACCGTTTGATGCAGAGAATCTCTGCCGGAAGCCGGATAACTGGTGGCCGATGGAGGGAATGCGGGAGGCTCAGATCGAAGAGAGCTTCCAGCTGGTACAGGTGAATTTTTCCGGTTATAACCGGCCGTATGAAAAGCACGGAAATAAGTACATTGTGACAGCGCCGGGCTTTATGCTGAAATTTGACTCGATTTCGGAAGAAAGAAACGAAGAAGGCGATCTGCTTCGCATTGTACAGAAGGATGATGTGACGGGCGCGAGGGTAGAGTCGATCATGCAGTTTTATGACGGCCTTCCGGTTGCAAGAATGTACAATACCGTGACGAATGAGGGCAGTGAGAACCAGACACTGGAATATATCTCAAGCTTCAGCTACTGGGGTATCGAAAAAGAGCAGAAAGAGGGCATTCCGGAGTTTATCAGCTCAGATGATAAGATGTCGATGATAGTGGTTCACAATGGCTGGCAGAAGGAGCTGACGGTGAAAAAATACCGCTTTGCAGATCTTGGCATGGCGCAGACGCAGCCGCACAACTATCAGAGGACATCGAAGACGATTGAGATTACAAATACGGGTAACTGGTCGGCGAAGGAATATGTTCCGATGGGATATATTGGGAACAGCGCAGCAGATGCGAGCCTGTTTTTTGAGATTGACCACAGCGGTTCCTGGCATTATGAAATTGGAGATCAGAACTGCCACTTTTACCTGGCTGTGAGCGGCCCGACGGAAATCCAGTCGCACTGGTCGAAAAACCTGAAGCCGGGAGACAGCTTTACAACCGTGCCGGTGGCTGTCGGTGTCGGTCATGATGATTTTGAGGAGGCAATCGGTACCTTAACGAAGTACCGCAGAAGAATTCGCCGTCCGAATAAGGACAATGAGAACCTGCCGGTTATTTTCAACGATTACATGAACTGTCTGTTTGGAGATCCGACGACAGAAAAAGAATTTCCGCTGGTGGATGCTGCCGAGAAGGCCGGATGTGAATATTTTGTTATTGATGCGGGCTGGTATGCGGACGGCAACTGGTGGGACAGTGTCGGTGAGTGGCAGGAGAGTAAAAAACGTTTTCCGAACGGTGTGCGTGAGGTGACGGATTATATTCGGTCAAAGGGCATGATTCCTGGGGTATGGCTGGAGCTTGAGGTTATGGGTATTAACTGTAAGAAGGCTTCGATTCTGCCGGATGAGTGTTTCTTCCTGCGTCATGGAAAGCGTGTGTATGACAGAAGCCGGTATCAGCTCGATTTCCGTCATCCGCTGGTCATTGAACATGTGACGGAAGTCATTGACCGTGTGGTAAGGGATTACGGCGTTGGTTATATTAAGATGGATTACAATATTGAAACCTGGTATTGGTACGGAAGTCGATGCGGACAGTTTTGGAGATGGCCTTCTTGAGCATGAGAGAGCGTATCTGGCATGGCTGGACGGCATTTATAAAAAGTACCCGGATCTTGTGATTGAGAACTGCTCGAGCGGCGGTCTCCGCATGGACTATGCGATGCTGGCGAGAAACAGTATTCAGTCGACGAGTGATCAGGAGGATTACCGGAATTATGCGACGATCTCGGCGAATGCAGCCATCGGCGTGACGCCGGAGCAGGCGGCGATCTGGTCGTATCCGCTGCGGGACGGCACCGAAGAGGAAGTTATTTTCAATATGGTGAATGCGCTGCTGCTTCGTATCCATCAGAGCGGCCACCTTGCAGAGATTTCGCCGGAGCGGTTTGATCTTGTAAAAGAGGGAATTGACTGCTACAAGGAGATCCGCAGCGGCATCAAGGACGGCGTTCCGTTCTGGCCGATGGGATGGGCGGATAATGAGGACAAGCACCTCGCAGCCGGCATCCGCGTGCCGGGGGATGTGATTTATCTTGGTGTATGGAGACGCGGCGGAGAGGCTGATTTTGAAGTTCCGCTGAACCGAGCATTCCCAGGGAAAGAGCTGGAGGTTTCCTGCATTTACCCGAAAGCATGCGGTGATGTGTTCCATTACGATGACTACAGCAAGACGCTGCAGATTCACTTCCCGGAGACGTATATGGCGCGTCTGTTTCAGATTAAAGTGAAATAAAATTACATAAATCCCCGCCCGCGGAATAAATTGTATCGGAGTGTATCTGATAGGATTTTTCCGGGGAGGGGATTTTTTTGCGTATTCTTTCGGCACTTTCGGATCTGATGGTTCCCGTGCTGATTTTTTATGTGGTCGGACTGGGGCTTTTGATGAAACAGGATGTGTTCGGCGATTTTCTGAACGGGGCGAAGGACGGCATGCGGACGGTGATCGGAATTGTGCCGACCTTAATCGGGCTGATGGCGGCGGTCGGTGTGCTGCGGTCATCGGGATTTCTGGAGGATTTTGGAAAGCTGCTCGGAACGGTGCTGGAACCGGCGGGGATTCCTTCTGCCCTGGTGCCGCTCGGGGTTGTGCGCCTTTTTTTCCAACAGTGCGGCGGTGAGTTTGCTGCTGGATCTCTACAAAGAGGCGGGGTGTGATTCCTTCGCCGGACGGGCGGCTTCGATTATGATGTCGTGCACGGAGACGGTTTTTTATACGATGGCGGTCTATTTCGGAGCGGTCCACATCAAAAAAACGCGGTACACACTGGCGGGTGCATTGCTCTCTTCCCTGGTCGGAATGGCGGTCAGTATTGCGCTTGCAGGTCTGCTCTAACCATCTTTTCTGATCATATCAGTGAAATGTGTTGACATTTTAAAACGATTGGAATAAGATGGAAACAACTTAAAACATACAAACTCAATAGGAAATAGGGAAATAGAGAAAAAGCGAGCAAAAGTAAGGAGGAAATCAACGATGGCAAAGGTATATGACAGCATTCTGGATCTTGTAGGAAAAAACTCCGCTGGTAGAACTGAAACGAATTGAAGAAAAAGAAGGACTGCAGGCGAAACTGATCGCAAAAGTAGAATCCTTCAATCCGGCAGGAAGCGTCAAAGACCGTATCGCAAAAGCGATGATCGAGGATGCTGAGGCAAAAGGTCTCTTAAAAGAAGGTTCCGTTATCATTGAGCCGACTTCCGGAAACACTGGAATCGGGCTGGCAGCGGCAGCTACCGTAAAAGGCTATCGTATGATCCTTACGATGCCGGAAACCATGAGCGTAGAGCGCCGCAACATTGTAAAAGCATACGGCGCAGAGGTTGTTCTGACGGACGGAACAAAGGGTATGAAGGGTGCGATCGAGAAAGCCGATGAGCTTGCAAAAGAGATCCCTAACAGCTTTATCGCAGGCCAGTTCGTGAACCCGGCAAACCCGGCAACCCACAAAAAGACAACAGGTCCGGAGATCTGGGAAGATACCGACGGAGAGGTTGACATCTTCGTTGCAGGTGTCGGCACCGGCGGAACGATCACCGGAACGGGTGAGTATTTAAAAGAGAAAAAACCGGAAGTAAAAATTGTAGCAGTAGAGCCGGCATCCTCGCCGGTACTGTCTGAGGGTGTTTCCGGACCGCATAAAATCCAGGGAATCGGCGCAGGTTTCGTGCCGGAGACTCTGAATACCAGCATTTACGATGAAATCATCAAGGTAGAAAATGAGGATGCTTTCGAGACCGGAAAATATCTGGCAGCCGAGGAAGCTATTCTTGCAGGAATTTCCTCCGGCGCAGCGCTGTATGCGGCAATTCAGCTGGCAAAACGCGAAGAGAACAAGGGCAAAACTATTGTTGTGCTTCTGCCGGACAATGGAGACAGATACTATTCTACCCCTCTGTTTGCAAAATAAAGATTGAGAGCGGTATGCTCTGAATCGAGACATCATGCATAAATGTGTAAACTGCCATCCGCGGAACTCTCCCCTCCGCGAATGGCAGTTTCGTATATCAAATTATACCAGAAAGGGAACTTTACTTATGACACTACAACAGCTTCGCTACGTAATCCAGGCCGCGGATTCCAGATCGATGAATGAGGCGGCGAAGGCACTTTATATTTCACAGCCAAGCCTCTCGGGCGCGATTAAGGAGCTGGAAAAGGAGATTGGAATTGAACTGTTCAAGCGCAGCAGCCACGGAACGGTGCTGACCCCGGAGGGCGAGGAGTTTTTAGGCTACGCGCGCCAGGTTACCGATCAGTATCAGCTTCTCGAAAACCGCTATGTTTACCGCACGAAAGGCAAGAAAAAATTCAGTGTGTCGATGCAGCATTACAGCTTTGCTGTGAAGGCATTCGTGGAGCTGGTGAAGCAGTTCGGCATGGATGAGTATGAGTTTGCCGTTTACGAGACGAGAACGTACGATGTGCTGATGGATGTGAAGAACTTCAAGAGTGAACTCGGCATCCTGTATCGGAATGATTTCAATGCGAAAGTGCTGAACAAGCTGATGAAGGATAATAACCTGGAGTTCCACGATCTGTTTTCCTGTGGAACATACGTCTACCTCTGGAAGGATCATCCGCTGGCGGACAAGACTGAGATCACCATGGAGGAACTGAAGGAATATCCGTGTCTGTCGTTTGACCAGGGAAGCAATAACTCGTTTTTCCTGGCGGAGGAAGTGCTTTCTACGTATGAATATAAGAGAATTATCAAGGCAAACGACCGCGCAACGATGCTGAACCTGATGGTCGGCCTGAACGGGTATACACTCTGTTCCGGAATCATCTGCGAGGAGCTGAACGGCAGCGATTACCGTGCGGTGCCGCTTCACGCGGATGAAAATATGATGATCGGCTACGTTTCCAGAAAAGGAATGTCGATCAGTGCGATGGGACTGCAGTATCTGGAGGAGATTCGGAAGTATAAAGAGTTTGTACTATAAAAATTGATTTGCGTTTGCAAACCGGGTATAGGAAATTCAAAAGAAAGTGCAATGGCAGTAAAGATATGATATAGGAAAAACCTATAACCAGCCATTATTTTTCTGTATTAGACAAAACAGAAGACAGCCGCTATAATATCCCTTGTAAACAGATAGGAAATATCACAAAAGCGAGAGGAAGCGAAGTCAATGAGAGCAGTTTTCGCAGAGAATCGAATCGTGATCTATGATGTCATGTGTTGCAGCGTAAGCAGATAAATCCAGAATCAAAACGGAGCCGCTTCGCAGCAGGGGACAGACAGAATGACGACCGGTTCCGACAAATAATAGAAAAACGAAAATAAAAAAGACAATCAGAACAGGAGAATAAAATCATGAGCAAAAAAACAAGAGCAGAAAGAAATCTTAAATTTGAAACCTTACAGCTTCACGTAGGACAGGAAAATCCGGATCCGGCAACCGGAGCAAGAGCAGTGCCGATTTATCAGACATCTTCTTTCGTATTCAATAACTCCGATCACGCAGCAGCAAGATTCGGACTCCAGGATGCAGGAAACATCTACGGCCGTCTGACCAATCCGACCGAGGACGTTTTCGAGCAGAGAATGGCAGCACTGGAGGGCGGCGTTGCAGCACTTGCAGTAGCTTCCGGAGCAGCAGCCATCAACTACACCATCATCAACCTGGCGCAGAAGGGCGACCACATCGTATCTGCAAAGAACATCTACGGCGGTTCCTACAACCTGCTGGCACACACCCTTCCGCAGTACGGCATCAGCACCACATTTGTTGATGTATTTGATCTGGATGAGGTTCGCGCAGCCGTTCAGGAGAACACAAAAGCCATCTACATCGAGACCCTCGGAAATCCGAACTCTGATGTTGTCGATATCGAAGCACTTGCAAAAATTGCACATGAAAACAAGATTCCGCTGGTTGTCGATAATACCTTCGCAACTCCATACCTCGTTCGTCCGATCGAGTACGGCGCAGACATCGTTGTTCATTCCGCAACCAAATTCATCGGCGGCCATGGAACTACTCTTGGCGGTGTGATCGTAGACAGCGGTAAATTCGACTGGGAGGGATCCGGAAAATTCGCATCCCTGACCGAGCCAAACCCGAGCTACCACGGCATCAGCTTCACAAAAGCAGTTGGACCTGCTGCATTCGTTACAAAAGTACGTGCGATCCTTCTTCGTGATACCGGAGCTACGCTTTCTCCGTTCAATTCCTTCCTGCTTCTGCAGGGACTTGAGACACTGTCTCTCCGTGTAGAGCGTCATGTAGAGAACGCGCTGAAGGTTGTAAAATATCTGGAGAGCCAGCCACAGGTAGAAAAAGTACATCATCCGTCTGTATCCGATGATCCGGAGCAGCAGGCACTGTACGCAAAATACTTCCCGAACGGCGGCGGTTCCATCTTCACCTTCGAAATCAAAGGTGATGCACAGAAAGCAAAAGATTTCATCGACAATCTGGAGCTGTTCTCCCTGCTGGCTAACGTTGCCGACGTAAAATCTCTGGTTATCCATCCGGCAACCACTACACACAGCCAGTGCACCGAGGAAGAACTGCTGGATCAGGGAATCAAACCAAACACCATCCGTCTTTCCATCGGTACCGAAAATGTCGATGATATTATCGAGGATCTGGATGAGGCATTCAAGGCAGTTCAGTAAGAAGTAAGAAACAGGTTATAGTAAAATAAAACGTACGCCTCTGGCACAAGGTTTCGTGTCAGAGGCATATTTTTTGAATTACAGGAAACTTCGTTGAAATTTCCTATTTCCCATTGATTATGTAGAGAATGTGGGATACAATAAATCATAGGATAAAGATTCGGAGGAAATGTGAATGAGAGTTTCAACAAGAGGACGATATGCGTTGCGCTTAATGCTGGATCTGGCGATGAACAATACCGGAGAGCCGGTGCGCCTGAAGGATGTGGCAAAGCGGCAGGAGATTTCCGAGAAGTATCTCGAGCAGATCATCTCGATTTTAAATAAGGCCGGTTTTGTAAAAAGCGTCCGCGGCCCGGCAGGCGGCTATTCCCTGAAACGAAAGCCGGAGGAGTACACCGTAGGCATGATCCTTCGGCTGACCGAAGGCAGCCTTGCCCCGGTCGACTGCGTCGAAGACGGCACCGACTGCGGCCGCGCCGACCAGTGCGTCACCGTTCTGCTCTGGAAGAAACTGAACGACGCCATCAACGGCGTCGTGGACAACATCACCCTGGCAGACCTCGTGGACTGGCAGATGCAGAAGGCGAATGAATATGTGATCTGAGATTCAGAGTAAAAGAGAAGGATGTATTGCGGTAGTGGGTAAAAATTACCGCAGTACATCTTTTTTTGATTCGATGATCTGTAGCTGCGGGGAGTAAAGGCCGGGAAATCGTCGGATCCGACATTTACAAGTGAAAAAAATTTTGTTATGATAAAAAACAGCGCCGGAAGCACATTTTTGCGGCGCCGAGAATATGAAAAGTGAGGAGTTTTTCCGGATGAAGAAACAGCAGGAAAGTCTCAAAACATGGTA
>ENA-OQET01001090-OQET01001090.1-human-gut-metagenome-genome-assembly--contig:-NODE-1090-length-12669-cov-3.512996_pt1 | contig 12669 bp, 12 predicted proteins | sample MGYA00242800_ERZ504645 | MGnify/ENA primary metagenome ERZ504645 (study PRJEB26092, sample SAMD00036308) | human gut metagenome | host: Homo sapiens | study: EMG produced TPA metagenomics assembly of... | reverse complement strand
GGAAACGTTTAATCGATATAAATTAGCAATGTATTTCAGTATTAATCTTAATTATCGTTTCTGCTTTTGCCAATGTTTATGGCAGCATGTTCTTAAAAACTTTGATTGATGATTATATTACACCGATGTTATCTCAGGAAACACCTGACTTTAATCCATTGATCCAGCAATTATGACATTAATATGTATCTATATTGTAGGCATTCTTTCTACTTATGCATTCAATCGTATCATGGTTACAGTTTCTTTAGGAACTTTAAAATCAATTCGTGATGAATTATTTGAACATATGGAAACTCTACCAATTAAATTCTTTGATACACATGCTCATGGTGACATCATGTCGATTTATACAAATGATACGGATACATTGCGTCAATTGCTGTCACAAAGCTTACCACAGATGATTAACTCATTGATAACGATGATTTCTGTATTTATATCAATGTTGATTTTAAATATTCCTCTTGCAATTGTAACTTTGATTATGGGGGGAATCATGGTTATTACCAGTCGTGTGATCACCAAAAAATTCAAGTTTCTACTTCCGTCGCCAACAAAAAGATTTAGGTATTGTTAATGGGTTTATTGAAGAAATGATGGAAGGATGTAAAGTTATTAAGGTCTTTACACATGAACAAGACAGTATTAAAGATTTTGATAAACTTAATGAGCAGCTTTTTGAAGCTAGCACAAATGCCAATATGTTTGCCAACATCTTAATGCCTATCGTAATGAATATCGGCTATGTGTCTTATGTATTAACTGCTGTTGTAGGTTCCATTCTTGCAATCAATAACATGGCGGGATTAACATTAGGAACTATTGCTGCTTTCTTACAGTTAAATCGTTCATTTAACGCACCTATCGGACAGATTTCTCAACAATTAAATGCTGTTGTTATGGCAGGAGCTGGTGCACAACGTATATACTCTGTACTGGATGAAAAACCAGAAATCGACGATGGTAAAGTTACGCTTGTAAGTGTATATTACGATGATGATGGTAATGTTCATGAAACAGATAAGAATACCAGCAAGTGGTGCTGGAGACATCCAAGAGCTAATGGAGCTATTGAATATGTCCCTTTAAAAGGCGATGTTCGTTTCAATGATGTTGTATTCGGATACACGCCTAAGAAAACGATTTTACATGATATCAATCTTTATGCTAAACCAGGTCAAAAAGTTGCTTTTGTTGGGGCAACTGGTGCTGGTAAAACAACAATAACGAACTTGATCAACCGTTTTTATGATATTCAAAACGGATCAATCACATATGATGGAATCGATGTTAAATTGATCAAAAAAGATGATCTTCGCCATAGTCTTGGCATCGTTTTACAAGATACAAACTTATTTACCGGCACGATCATGGATAATATTCGCTATGGTAAACTGGATGCAACCGATGAAGAATGTATTGCTGCTGCCAAACTTGCTAATGCTCATGATTTTATCAAACATCTAGAACATGGTTATCAAACACAGTTAACAGCGGGTGGCCAAAGTCTTTCTCAAGGACAAAGACAATTATTATCAATTGCCAGAGCAGCTGTAGCCAATCCTCCTGTATTGATTTTAGATGAGGCAACAAGCTCCATCGATACACGAACAGAAAAGATCGTTCAGGATGGTATGGATAAACTGATGGAAGGTAGAACCGTATTTGTAATTGCGCATAGGCTTTCGACAATCCAAAACTCAGATGCAATCATGGTACTTGAAAATGGTCGAATCATTGAACGTGGAAATCATGATGAGTTATTGAAACAAAAAGGTACATACTACCAGTTATACACAGGAGCCTTTGAACTTGAATAGTTCAAGGCTTTTTTATTTGTTTAGAAAAATTTAAGAATTTATACCATTTTATCCTAAGTTTTATTTTATATCCTAATAATGGTGATAGATATGACAGATACAAAAAGAATTTTTCAAGTGACAACCATTTTAGGAACGCTCTTCTTGATTGGTTTGATTCTTTATTTCTTAAGTCAAGGATATTTTACTGATTCAACAAAATTACAGGCATTATTAAACCAAACCGGTATATTTGCTCCTTTACTATTTATCCTGCTACAAATATTTCAGGTAATCATTCCAATCATTCCAGGTGGAGCAAGTTCAGCTTTAGGAATTGTTGCATTTGGACCTATTGGGGGATTTGTCTATAATTATGCCGGACTAGTCATAGGTTCTATTCTGGCTTTCTTATTAGTCAAAAGATATGGCAAACCTTTATTCTTAAAGTATGTGATCAAAAAACCTATGACAAATATATCGGATGGTTAGATAAAGGTAAGAAATTCGATAGATTTTTTGCAGCTGCTATCTTTTTTCCATGTGCTCCAGATGACATACTGTGCATGATTGCCGGCCTTACCAGCATGACCTTAAAAAAATTCAGTATGATCATTATTTTAGGAAAACCTTTAGCTTTGATTGCCTACTCATTTGGGTTAAGTGAAATATTGAAAATTATCGACCATTTTATTTAGGAGGATTTATGATAGAGATCTTAATTTATACAATTGGAATAGTATGTGCTGGATTTGGCTTTTATATTCATTATCAGAAATGATAAAATAAATAGCGAGGTATATGAAGTATGGAACACACAGTATTAGTTGTTGAAGACGAAAAAGGAATTCGAGAAGCAATCGGAATTTATATGAAAAACCAAGGCTATCATGTAATTTTAGCTAAAAACGGTAAGGAAGGTCTTGAAAAAATCCATGAAAATGATGTACATCTTGCAATCGTTGACATTATGATGCCTGTCATGGATGGAATCACCATGGTCATGGAAGTTCGTAAAAAATATGACTTCCCTATCCTTTTCTTAAGCGCCAAAAGTGAAGACATGGATAAGATATTTGGTTTAAATATTGGAGCGGATGATTATATTACTAAACCTTTTGAATCTATGGAATTGATTGCAAGGGTTCGTTCCCAATTAAGAAGATATGAACAAATTCTAGAACTTAAAAATCAAAATACAAGTACCAAGCATACTGGAAAATACATCGTTGGAGATTTAGAGTTAGATACTTTGACCAAACAGGCAAAGATTCAAGATAAACCAATTCATTTAACCCCCAAGGAATACCAGATCTTAGAACTATTGATCAAACATCCTGGACAGGTCTTTTCAGCCAGCCAAATCTATGAAACCATTTGGAAGGAAGAAGCTATCAATACAGAAACAATCATGGTACACATACGAAAGCTTCGCGAAAAAATTGAAGTCAATCCTAAAAAACCTGTCTATCTAAAAGTTGTATGGGGCATTGGATATAAAATAGAGAAGGTATAACATGAAGCACAGATATTCTTTTATCACCAGCTTTTTTATCTTGATCACAGTTTGTACAATGGTCATTCTTGGACTTTTCAAAAATGTTCAGGAAAATGCTACCTACGATGAATTCGCTCTAGGAGATCAAACAGTAGAAGCTATTTCTTATCTTATGCTGGAAAAAGCCGCTGAATTAGATCCTAATTATGAGATGATCCAATTTGATGAAAGTAATGGTGCAATCTCTGATGAACAAAAAGCCAGTGTCAACAGCAGTCTTCGTTCTATGTTTTCTCAATATACTACGCTATTAGATAACGATGAAAACTTTGGGTATGAAATTCATTACAATGATCAAACGATATCACACAATATGCCAGAAAAGTTAGATAAATCTCAGGCGCTTTATTATAATGAAATCTATTTTGATAATGAATCCGTTCAAGCTTCACAAAATTCCTCCTATTATTACTATGACTTTTTAAATGAGGATGACCTATATTATGTCTATGAGCAAGCCAATGTTGTTTTAAATGGAAACGCGTATAATCAGGTATATATTAACTTACCTAAAAATATATCTTTTACCTTTTATATTCCTAAAGATCTTGAATCCAATCGAAAAATCATAGTGAACTCTCTAAATATACCCGATGCTTTTGCACAATTTTTAATTTTTGCGCTCATTATCGTTGCATTGATAATTCTGGTGTTTGTCTTAATATTTCCAATTGAGATTGAAACAAAAGCACAGCCATTTTGTTCAGCTGTACGCATGAAATTAGAAATTGCGGTTATTTTCTATACAAGTGCTTTAACACTCTTATTGGCAGGAAGTATTTATCTTTCTGGAAAAACAATGAATGGTACTATTTTAAGATGGCTAGAACAATATAAGATCTTTCAACCTCAATTAATTTGTTATTTACTTAATTTTATTGTTTACATCATTACATTTACAACGATTGCCTGTGTTTATGTCTATATTAAAAATATAATCAAGAAAAAGCCTCTGCACTTTTTAAAGACAAACAGTCTGACTGGCATGCTTATTTCTTATATCAAACTCTTTTTGGACAAGACCGCTTCTTTTGATTTAGCAAACGATTTAAATAAGAAGTTATTTATCTTTGTTGGAATCAATACCCTTGCATGCATTATTTTATGCTTATTTGGTCCTTTTGGTATTCTTCTAGCGATAGGTTATGGAATCGTTTGTTTCTTCTATCTAAAAAAACAATTAAACAAAGTTCAGGAAGATTATCTGTCAACGCTTGAACATGCGATGTCTTTGGCAAAAGGTGATTTTGAAATCACGCAAAACCAGGATGCTGGCATCTTCCATTCCTTAGAATATGAATTATCTTCAATTCAAGTCGGATTTGAAACAAGTTTAAAAGAAAAGATCAAATCACAGAATTTAAAAACTGAACTGATCACAAATGTTTCTCACGATCTAAAAACACCTCTAACAGGTATCAAAAATTATCTTGAATTATTAAATGATCCAGATCTGGATTCAAAAACACGAAATGAATATCTAACAACATTGACCAACTATACAGACCGTTTAAATAATTTGATACAAGATTTATTTGAAATTTCCAAAGCAAACAGTGGAAATATCGATTTAGAACCACAAAAAATCAATTTGATCGAATTTATGGAACAGGTTCATGCAGAAAATATGTCTTTATTGGAAGAAAAGAATTTGATCCTTGTCTTTGAACACGATGACGAAGATATTTACTGTACATTTGATCCAGACAAAACAGTTCGCATCTTTGAAAATCTAATTTCAAATATTTCAAAATACACATTGGAAAATACACGTGTGTTCGTAGAATGTAAAAAAGAAAAAAACTATGCGACCATCACATATAAAAACATCTCCAAGACATTCTTAGACTTTGATCCAGAACAGATCACAGAAAGATTTGTACGAGGAGATGCTTCCAGACATGAAAGTGGCAGTGGCCTAGGCCTTGCGATCATTAAAAGCTTTGCGGAAAATTCAAGATGGTCAGTTTAAAAATTGAAATTGACGGTGATGTATTTAAAGCCATCTTAAAGCTTCCATTATTCAAATAAATCTACATGACCAAAAGATTCAATCTGATCATCATGGACAATCAATCCTCCATCCTCATAGATGGCATAGACTGGTTGTCCTTTTTCTTTTAGAACTCGTTCTATACTTTGTTTTTGAATATTGGAAGCGTGATAATGCACTTCTATCTTAAAACCTTCTATACATCCGAAACCTGGTAAATATTGAAAAGTAGGATAATCTTCATCTGGTGTTATATGGTATTCCTTTTAACTGTATCATGGCCCCTGCACTATATCCAATCATCAATCCTTGGTAGTTTTTTAAAATCTTCTTTAGCTTAAACTCCTTGATTCTTTTCATCATAAGATCTGGTGCTCCACCTGTTCAAAAGTAAAATAGAACTGCCAAGCACTTTTTTAACACATCTTCTTTAGAGTCTTTAAAATAATTTACCCAATGTATTTGATTTTCCTTCAATCCATATTTAAAAAGACATCCGTATTTGAACGATACCAGATTCCCTGTCCTTTGGCATATTGTTTGTCCCAGTCATTACAGTTTTTGGTATCGTTAAAAAAGCTGAAAGCTAATACACAGACTTCATCATCTGGGTTGATCAACTTTCTTAATATTGGATAACACCACTTTTCATCAATCATACTGGTGTTCATCAAACAATGTTTAATTCCCTTAAATTGATAAGGTATAAAATCCTTATACGCTTCTTCATCCAGTTTTAAACAGCGATATAATAAACGCTTCTTTTGATCAAAAAACGTCTCAATATTCAATTTTTTGGAATCTAAGATCAACATCCCACCCTGCCATTCATTTACATATAACTTTAATGTATTCCATGAATAAAGGATATATTCTTTCTTTTTCTTCACCAAATGTGTTTCATATTCATTTTTATCAAGTAAATATATTAATTCCATAGATAGATTAAAATATATAATTAAGTCAAAATCAATAAAAGATTAAAACAAAAACGCTGTGCTTTCACACAGCGAAATATTAACGTTTAATTTGAGCTACAAGTTCTGGATCTTTAGCCGTTGTCATGACATCTGTTACACGATCCGTTGCAGCACCGGTTTTGGTTGTCTTAATGTATATCTGACCTTCTGCGGGATGACTGTCATCTGCTATGTAATTGTACACATCAATTTCTAGATCATACATTTTAGCATCTTCACGATTTGTAAAGTACTGATCGATAGGAAGCGTTGCCGCTACAATTTCATAAGCTTGATCACTGGCTGCCTGAATTTGATCTTGTGTATAAGAATCATCCATATTCAAATGAACTCTTAATGTAGCACTCTTTAAATTGATTGTAACTTCTTCGACACCACCAATGCCGGAAGCTTGTTCCTGAATTGAGTTCATCGCTTCTTCTGTAATGCTTGGGTTTAGATCTTCACCGTTAAAACGATTTCCAACAACAGGCTCACCCTGTCCACCCATACTAGTTAATAATACATACGCTACTATCACTACAGGAATAGCGATTATGATCAGAGTAAACCAAACAAGCTTATGTCCTTGTTTAGATTCTGTATTTTTCTTTTGTGTTTTTTTAGGTTTTGTCTTATTTAAAGCCATAAAACTACCCTCCTAGTGATTAGTATACCATAAAATTAACGTTTGTTTAATTCTTCCTTGATCAATTCATTTGTTCGTTTTGGATTTGCCTGTCCTTTGCTGGCTTTCATTACTTGACCAACTAAGAATCCAACAGCTCTATCCTTACCATTCTTGTAATCTTCGATACTTTGTGGGTTGGCATCTAAAACGCTTGTTACCAAGGCAAGAATAGCTCCGTCATCACTGACTTGTTTCATACCCTTTTCTTCAATGACTTTCTTTGGATCTTTATTCAACATAACTTCTTCAAAAACAACCTTACCTTGTTTTCCACTAATATCTCCAGCTTCAATCGAATCAACTAGACTGGCAATATATTCTGGTTTTACTTCAATCGAATCAAAATTTGTATTCTTTTTATTTAGATAAGCACTAACATCTCCTGTAATCCAGTTACATACCTTCTTCGCATTTTTGGTATGCTTACAAACTTCTTCATAATAATCTGCCATAGCTCTGTCATTGACCAACACATTGGCATCGTATTCACTTAAGCCATATTCTTTCATGAAGCGTTCGATCTTTTGTTCTGGTAATTCTTCAAGAGAATCCTGAATTTCTTTTACCCAGTTTGGATCTAATTGAATTGGAAAGATATTTGGTTCTGGAAAATACTTATAGTCAACATTTCCTTCTTTTTTACGCATAAGAACCGTTGTCTTTAAAGATTCATCATATCGTCTTGTTTCCTGCTCAACACTCTTTCCTTCATCTAATAAAGCAGACTGCCTTTCAATTTCTGCCTGAACAGCTTTTTGAACATTGGCAATAGAGTTTAAGTTCTTGATTTCTGTTTTTGTTCCTAAAGTATCTTTATCCTTACTTAAAGAAATATTGACATCACAGCGCATGCTGCCTTCTTCCATTTTAACATCGCTGACATTCAGATATAGAAGATTTTTACGTAAAGTTTCTACATAGGCAGCTGCTTCTTTTGCTGAATGCATATCCGGACAAGAAACGATCTCAATCAATGGAGTTCCTGCACGGTTAAAGTCAATATATGTTCCTGTATCTTTATGAAACTGTTTAGCAGTATCTTCTTCCATATGAATTCTTTCAATGCGAATGTTTTTCTTTTCACCATCTACTTCAATTTCTACATATCCATTCTTTCCGATTGGATGAAATTGTTGTGTGATTTGGAATCCTTTTGGAAGATCTGAATAATAATAGTTTTTACGATCAAATTTTAATAACGTATCCAATTCACAATGCATTGCTGTACAAGCTTTAATGGCAAGTCTTACTGCTTCTTTATTTACACATGGCAAGATTCCTGGATGTCCAAGGTCTACTACGGACGTACAAGTATTAGCCACCTTTCCAAAACGGACTGGTGCTCCAGAAAACATTTTGGTATTTGTCTTTAGTTCACAATGGATTTCAATACCAATCGTTACATAATAATCCATGTTCTTAGACTCCTTTCTTAACCTGGTCTTTTAAACCTGTTATATCTTCCATACCTTGTGCCAAATCAAACATCATTTGTTCTTCAAATGGACGGCATGTTAAATTGATTCCAAGTGGCATTCCATCTTTTTGGGCAAATGGCAAAGTTATGCTTGGATATCCAGAGAAGTTGGCAAGCTGCATATGCTCATCCGCAAAAGAGGTTTCTTTAAAGCGAACATCCTGACTGTCTTCAATCATTGGAGCAATATCTAAAGCTGCCATGCACAAAATACCATCAACACCTTCAAAACATTTCTTATAAGCATCTACGATCAAACGACGAATCTTCTGTGCTTTTCTAAATAAACGATCTTGATTTTCATTAAACAATGAATAAGAACCAATCACAAATCGAGCACGAACATAGCTTGAGAAGCCTTTTGTACGTGAGTTTGTCATTACCTCTTCTACACTTTCACCATCTTCACGCATACCAAAACGAAGGCCGTCAAGATTCGAATGGTTTGCGGTTGCTTCTGCATTGGCAATGGTCTTATAAACCGGTGGAATCAGTTCCATATATTCTCTTGGCATTTCCACCTCTTTGAGGTTAGCACCAGCTTCTTTTAACTTCTCAACAAATTCATAGAACATGTTTTTTACATATTCATCTTCTATTTCATCGATAACTGTCTTTAAAACTCCGATCGTTTTGCCTTTTAGATCTCCATTTAAATTTTTAGAGTATTCTTCAACTGGTTTAAAGCTTGAAGTCATATCTTTATCATCACGTCCAGCTAAAACTTCTAAAGCTAAAGCTGCATCTTTGATATTTGTCGTAAAGTAACCGACATGATCCAAACTTGATGCATATGGAATAATACCATAACGAGAAATACGCCCATAAGTTGGTTTTACTCCAACAACACCTGTATAAGCAGCTGGCTTACGAATACTATCACCCGTATCTGTTCCAATAGCTAAAGAAGCTGCATCACTAGCTACTAAAACAGCACATCCTCCTGAACTACCACCAGAAATACGATCAAGATCGTAAGGGTTATGTACAGCGCCTGTATAAGCATTTTTATTTGTTCCACCCATACCAAGTTCATCCATGCTGGCTTTGCAGACAAAGATAGCTCCTGCTTCATTCAACTTTTTAACAATCGTTGCATCATAAACAGGAACATAGTTATCTAAAATTCTTGAACTTGCTGTTGTACGAATTCCTTTTGTATTGATGTTATCTTTTAAGATGACAGGAATACCGGAAAGTTTACCTTGATTAGGATTGTCTTTAGGTTCGATCATCGTTACAGCTGCATTTAATTTTGGCTGCAATTCTTCAATTCTTTTATAAGATTCAACTGCACTGACACTTGACTTTATTTCCATTTTACTTCACCACCTTTGGTACATGAACATGTCCCATTCTTACATCTTTAACATTCTTTAATGCATCTTCCTGTGACAACACATCTTCTTCTATATCTTCTCTTAAAATGTTGTTGCCTCTTCAAAGGATAAACCATAGGTTCTACTCCCGTTGTGTCGATTTTTTCAAACAATTCAACTTGTTTTTCGACTTCAATAAAATCTTTTTTCAGTTCGTTGATCTCATCATCACTTAAATCGAATTTAAGATCATTTGCCAACTTATGAAAATATTCATTACTAAACTTTTCCATTCTATTCTCCTCTATTAAAAGCGTGTATTAACATTTGTTTCAGTTGAATCGATATCACGATTGATCATCGCATAAACTGTATCATCATTGGTAATTGTAATCTGATATTCACAATCCGTACTTGTAAACACTGATAAACTTGAGTTTGCCGTCTGACATACTGCCAGAATTTCACCCGCTGTTTTACCATGGGAAGTAATATCCAACTGCAGTTTAACTAAATTTTCATTTTCATATTTTGCCTTTCCTGTTACATATGTGTAATCAGGCAAAACATTTTGAATATCTTCTTTAAAAGTATTGAATTGCTCAGCTGTTGTTGGATCATCTGTAGTTAACTGTGTGCTTGGCACCAGGATCCACTCTTCATCTAAAGAATTATAACTTCCACTACTTCCTTCAAACATTCCTTCATAAAAGTATCCACCTAAAGATTCCTGCGAAGAATCTAAAGAATAAGCGGCAATATAAATAGGAATTCTAGCTGAGATATCATTAAAGCGCTCACGCATATAATTAACCAATTTCCCTGTGGTTACCTCAATATAATTTTGTAACTTTTCTTTGGTAATCTCATATGTATTTCCTGCATCATCTTCGACTTCATCATTTACGACCAAAGCTAAGGAAATTCCTCGTAAGTTATCATTAGTGTTATACCAGTCTAGTTCATAGATATCCACAAGAATGGTGGCTCCAGTTACTTCTCCATTCCCGGTATCGAAAGCTTCATCACGAGATGGATTTAAACCATTAGGATTATCATCTCTTAATGTTCCCAAAAGTCCTCTAGAACCATCGGTTGCATCCAATTCATCAAAATCAAGAAATGTATGTGTACGATATCCAACAGACGATGGATCAAAATATTGTTTTGACAGATCCATCAAACCAGATTCAATCTCAATTCGTATATCTTGATCCGAAATCAAACCAACATGTTTGACACGTGTATCGCTCGATTCAAAAGGCAACATTGCGACATAATCTCCTGCCTGTAAAGCTAAAGTATCATTTGTAGATGTCCCCATACAACCACTCAGACATAAAGAAATCACCAAAAAGCTTGTCAATAACTTAACTGTTCTGTGCATTTTCTACCTCCTCTACAAATTCCTCCTCACTCATCGTCGCAACACCAAGATTTTGTGCTTTGGCAAGCTTGCTTCCTGCAGCTGTACCATAAATCACATAGTCTGTCTTTTTTGAAACAGAACCTGAAACATTAGCCCCAAGATTTTCTAATATCTCCTTGGCTTCATTTCGCGTATAGTGTTCTAAAGTTCCTGTTAAAACAACCGTTTTATTCGTAAAGCGGCTTGCCTTGATTTCTTGTTTTTCCTGAATCATGTTCAAGCCCTGTTCCTTTAAAGTCTGAATTAGTTTTTGATTTGATTCATCTTTAAAGAACTCAACAATGCTTTGAGCTGTGATCGGGCCGATATCATTGATGGAAACAAGTGTATCAACATCAGACTTCATCAATGCATCCATAGAGCCAAAGTAGTTTGCCAAGATAGCTGCAGCTTTTTTACCAACCTGGCGAATTCCTAAACCATACAATAACAGCGCTAAAGGCTGTTTTTTACTGGTTTCAATTGTCTCCAACATTTTTATCGACCGATTTTTTTTGATATCCTCTTTTTTTCCAAGAAGCTCTTCACGATGTTCATGTAAGAAATTAAATATTCTTCGATAGAATTTTAAAAAACCAAATTCATGAAGCTGTTCAATTTTCTTATCACCCAAAGTATCGATATCCATTGCATCTCTAGAGGCAAAATGTATCATAGACTCCACAACACGAGCCGGACAATCTTGATTGATACAATAATGGGCTGCTTCCCCTTCTAGTCGTACCAATCTAGAGCCGCAAACCGGACAATGAGTTGGATATACATATGGAACCTGTGATCCATCACGTCTTTCTTTCACACTTGAGACAACTTCCGGTATGATCTCTCCAGCTTTTTGTACTACAACAATATCATTGATCCTTAGATCTTTTGATAAAATCATATCTTCATTATGCAACTGCGCCGCACTAACCGTTGTACCGGCAATGCGAACCGGCTCAAGAACCGCATTGGGTGTGATCTTTCCTGTTCTTCCTACCGTAATTACGATATCCAGCAATCTTGTCTGTACACGTTCGGCAGGAAATTTATATGCCGTGGCATATCGTGGCACTTTGGCAGTTGAACCTAATGTCCTTTGATCAGATAAAGAATTTAACTTAATAACCATACCATCAATTTCATATGGTAGATCATTTCGTTTTTCCTGAATGGACTGGATAAACTCCCAAATCTCTTTTGTATTCTTACAAACTTTAAATAAAGGGTTGACTTTAAAATTTAAAGAACGCATTCGATCCAACGCTTCCTGCTGAGTTAAGATTCCAAAATCCTGTGCATTTTGAAAATAATACCAGTAAGCATCAAGCTTTTATGATTTCTTCGGCGATTATCGTTGTTTTAGCTTATTTATTTGGTGCGAAATTTGCGATTACGCCATTATTTATAATTATATTAATTATAAATTGTATTATTTTTGCTGAAATTGGTTTTTCAGCAG
>ENA-OQET01001089-OQET01001089.1-human-gut-metagenome-genome-assembly--contig:-NODE-1089-length-12679-cov-4.185707_pt1 | contig 12679 bp, 11 predicted proteins | sample MGYA00242800_ERZ504645 | MGnify/ENA primary metagenome ERZ504645 (study PRJEB26092, sample SAMD00036308) | human gut metagenome | host: Homo sapiens | study: EMG produced TPA metagenomics assembly of... | reverse complement strand
GGACCAGAGACAGACTTATCAATATGTGATCATTTCCACAGATTATTCGACGGATGATTCCGCTTTCAATCAACTTTGATCACTAGAATGATCAAGACAACAAGTCTTGTTATGATGATTGGAATCGTGGAGGTGCTCAAAGTAGGACAGCAGATTATAGAAGCAAACCGTAAGACTGCTCCAAATGCAGCATTTGCAATATTTGCAACGGTTTTTTCTCCTGTATTTTATTGCTTGCTGGCCGATCAGCTGCCTTTCAAAATATCTTGAAAAACGATGGGAGAACTGATATGGATGAAATATTACACATCAAAAATCTAAGTAAATGCTATGGAGATACAAAAGTGTTGAAAAACATAAATATTTCTGTGAAAAAAGGAGAAGTGGTTGTAATTATCGGTCCTTCTGGATGTGGAAAAAGTACGCTGCTTCGCTGCCTGAATGGATTAGAAGAAATCCAGGAAGGAGAAGTTCTGCTGGACGATCAGGTTGTAAACCCAAATAAGAAAAATCTGAGTAAAAACCGAGAAAAAATCGGAATGGTATTCCAGAGTTATGATTTGTTCCCACATTTGACTATTTTGCAGAATGTGACGCTTGCTCCAATAAAAGTAAAAAAGAGAAATCGCAGAGAAGTAGAAAAAGAAGCTCTTGAATTGCTGGAACGTGTGGGGCTGCGCTCTAAAAAAGATGATTATCCGAGACAGCTTTCTGGTGGACAGAAACAAAGAGTGGCAATCGTACGTGCCCTGATCATGCATCCGGAAGTATTACTTTTAGATGAGATTACGGCAGCATTGGACCCAGAGATGGTTAGAGAAGTACTTGACGTTGTTCTAGATCTGGCGAAAGAAGGAAGAACGATGGTCATCGTTACACATGAGATGCAGTTTGCAAAAGCAGTAGCGGATCGCGTTATTTTCCTGGAAGGTGGAAAGATTGTAGAAGAAGGAGAGCCAAAGAAACTTTTCGAAAAGCCTGAAACAGATCGCCTTCAGAGATTTTTACAGACATTTACATATGAAAAAGCTGTGAAATGAAAACTATTATAAAATAAGTCTAGCTTTTTTAAATAGAATGTGATAATATAGTAACGTTTGATAGAGGCGCGGTGATATGAGTACCCGCTGACGAGAGTCTTGGGAAGACTGTCAGTGAGAGAAAGGAGAAGCCGCCGAAGGAATGATATTCCCAGATATGATTCCTGGGCCGGATGTAGAAGATACGCCGGACTGTCACAGGTGTGGAGAGCTATCGATGACGCTAGAATTATTATGCCATGGGTGACTCACCAGCAGAGAGTGCCTATGGCATTTTTTGCGTTTAGAGAATCCCAGGCAAAACCCACTATGCTTACACACAAACTTAACAAACATAAGTTTACAGGAAAGGAAAAAAGGAAATGAGAAACAAAAGAAAAATGGGGTATGTGTTTCTGATGTCTCTGCTCATTCTGTGCTGTAGTTCAACAACAGTATTTGCCGCAGATACATCTGCCGAGTATGTACCTCAGCTCTATGCAACAATCTGGTCTCTGGTGCCGCCGGTTGTCGCAATCGTACTGGCACTTATTACAAAGGAAGTTTATAGCTCCTTATTTGTTGGAATTTTGATCGGAGGTGCATTTTGGTCAGGATTTAAACCGGAGGCTACAATCTTACATGTATTTCAGGATGGAGTAGTGGGAGTACTTACAGATTCTTACAATATGGGTATTTTGGTATTCCTGGTAATCCTTGGTGTAATGGTATGTATGATGAATAAAGCCGGTGGTTCCGCAGCTTTCGGACGCTGGGCGAAAGAGCATATCAAAACAAGAGCAGGTGCACAGCTTGCGACAATTGCACTTGGAGTACTGATTTTCATTGACGATTACTTTAACTGTCTGACAGTCGGAAGTGTTATGCGTCCGGTAACAGACAGCCACAATGTATCCCGTGCGAAACTTGCATATCTGATCGATGCTACGGCAGCACCAATCTGCATTATTGCACCGATTTCTTCCTGGGCAGCAGCAGTAACAGGATTTGTTAAAGGGGAGGATGGATTTTCAATTTTTATTCGTGCAATCCATATAACTATTATGCAATTCTTACAATTATAATGATGGTAACACTGGTTTTTGCAAAAGAAGATTATGGCCCGATGAAGGCGCATGAGAAAAATTGCGATTGAAGGAGATCTTTTTGACAACAGGAGACAGACCATTTGAAAATGCACAGAAATGCTATTTACAATTAAGGGGAAGGTAATTGATCTTGTGTTCCCAATCTTGTCACTTATTGTATGCTGTGTAATAGGAATGATCTACTCCGGTGGTTTCTTCTCAGGAACAGGTTTTGTAGAGGCTTTCTCCGGAAGTGATGCATCTGTTGGACTGATGCTTGGAAGTTTCTTCGCAATGGTAATTACAATTGTTTTTATGCAGTAAGAAAAGTTCTTCGTTTTTCAGATTCTATGGCTTGTATTCCGGAAGGATTTAAGGCGATGGTTCCGGCTATCCTGATTCTTACATTCGCATGGACACTGAAAGCGATGACGGACAGTCTCGGAGCAGCTCCGTTCGTAGCTTCTGTAATGAATTCAGCAGCAGGCGGACTGATGAACCTTCTTCCGGCAATCATCTTCCTTGTAGGATGTTTCCTTGCATTTGCAACAGGTACTTCCTGGGGAACATTCGGAATTCTGATTCCAATCGTAGTTGCAGTATTCCAGGGTACGAACGAGACAATGATGATCATCTCAATCTCAGCTTGTATGGCCGGAGCAGTTTGCGGAGATCATTGTTCACCTATTTCAGATACAACAATCATGGCATCCGCAGGAGCGCAGTGTAATCATGTAAATCATGTATCCACGCAGCTTCCATATGCAATGACTGTAGCAGCAGTTTCCTGTGTTACATATGTGATCGCAGGTATCTTGCAGAATGCAGTCATCTGTCTCGTGATCGGAATTGCTCTGCAGATTGGAGTTCTGCTTGCAATCAAAGCAATCACAAAAGATCACACAGATAGGGTGAAAACAACAAACTAAAAACCAGAGAGAAAGCGAGGAGTTGATCCTCGTTTTCTTTTTACAGAAATGTAGTAAAAAAAGGACGAAATGAAAAGCTTGTTAAGCGGTTCATTTCGTCCCTATTTGTTTTATGAAATCTTATTTATCCAGATCTTTTCCTGTCAGCATCTTATATGCCTGAAGGTATTTCTCAATCGTCTTATCTACAATTTCCTGTGGAAGTGTCCAGTCGTTGTCTGGATTTGCTTTCAGCCAGTCACGGGCAAACTGTTTGTCAAAAGATGGCTGTCCATGTCCGGCTTCATAACCGTCAGCAGGCCAGAAACGGGAACTGTCAGGAGTGAGCATCTCATCTCCAATTACCATATTTCCATTTTCATCAAGTCCGAACTCAAATTTTGTATCTGCAATAATGATACCTTTGCTCAGAGCATATTCGGCACATTTCTTATAGAGAGCAATTGTGTTGTCGCGAAGTTTCTCAGCGAGTTCACGTCCTCTTCCAGGGTAATATTTTTCAAGGTGATCAACGCTCTGCTCGAATGAAATGTTCTCATCGTGATCTCCGATTTCAGCCTTTGTGGAAGGTGTATAGATTGGTTCAGGAAGTTTGTCAGATTCCTTTAATCCTTCCGGAAGTGTGATTCCACAAACAGTTCCGTTTTCTTTATAGCTTTCCCAGCCACTTCCAGTGATATAACCACGAACGATACACTCGATTGGAAGCATTTCGAGTTTCTTACACATCATAGATTTTCCATCATATTTCTTCTGCTGGAAGAACTCCGGCATATCTTTCACATCAACAGAGAGCATGTGGTTAGGAAGAATGTCTTCTGTCAGATCAAACCAGAATTTGGACATCTGAGTCAGGACAGTTCCTTTCTTTGTAACTTCATTGTTGAGAATCACGTCAAAGCAGCTGATGCGGTCTGTAGCAACCATGATTAAGCTGTCTCCATTATCATAAATTTCACGAACTTTACCTTCTTTGATTGGTTTTAATTCCTGCATTTTTTCACCTCATAGAATTTTCTTAGAATTTACAACGTAACCGTACACTTTTTAGGGGAAACTGTCAAGCGGGGGGAAAACGTGTCCGGAGAGGTGTGAAAAATCTTTGAAGAAAGAAAATTGTGGATAATTGTGTTTTTTGCATAAAAATAGCAGGAAAATAAAAACTTGGATTGTTTAATACGTTGAGTGAAAAGTGAAAAAAATAGAATGTTTTTGAGGTATCATAAACAAATCAGATATTATTTAATAAGAAATTATTATAGTAGAAAAAGCAATCACACAGAAGTTGGAAGAGAATAGTAAAAAAGAAATATTGACATCTATGACATATTGTAATTAAATTAAATTAGTGTGTGTCTATTTATATATAGAAGAAACGAGGGAATAGAATGATGCAGAATCATAATCAACAGAAAAAAATTGCGCTGATCAATGACTTTACAGGTTTTGGCAGATGCTCAATTGCGGTACAGATGCCGATTATTTCAATGCTGAAAGTTCAGTGCTGTGCAGTGCCTACCTCGATTTTTTCAAATCATACTGCATATGAGGATTATTATTTTACAGATTATACATCAAATATGGAAGCATATATTGAACAATGGAAGAATCTGGATCTGAAGTTTGAAGGAATTTGTAGCGGTTTTTTGGGGTCAGCAGAACAGATTCGGATCGTCAGTGAGTTTATCCAGTATTTTAGAGACGAGAATACAGTGGCTGTGATCGACCCGGTGATGGGAGATAACGGTGAGGCATATTCGACCTATACGGAAGAAATGTGCAGACAGATGATTCGATTGGTCCGTTATGCGGATGTAGTTGTTCCCAATGTGACAGAGGCATGTATCCTGACAGGAACGCCGTATAAGGAACGGTGGACAACGAGAGAGCTGGCAAAGATGGCAGAACAGATTGTGCAGACCGGACCGGAAAAAGTTGTGATTACAGGAATTCCACAGAAGACGTATGTATCCAACTTGTGTTTCGAAAAAGGTAAAGGGTACGAGATGATCCGCACACATAAAGTAGGACATTCCAGATGTGGCACAGGAGATATTTTCTCAGCAATTATTGCAGCAGATGCGGTCAATGGAGTGGAATTTACAAAATCTGTTCGAAAGGCATCTGCGTTTATAAAGAAGTGTATTCAAAAGTCTATTGAAATGGAAATTCCGTTGACAGATGGAGTCTGTTTTGAAGAATTGATGGGACTATTGAAATAAAAGAAAATTAAGGAGTAAACAAAAATGAATTTAGAAGAATGCTATGAGGCAATGGAAAGCAACTATGATGATGTGATGAGAAGGCTTGGAAGTGAAACACTGGTCCGTAAATTTGTATTGAAGTTTTTGGATGATACAAGTTTCCAGGGATTAAAAGAAGGACTTGAAAATCAGGATGCAGAACTCGCATTCCGAAGTGCACATACATTGAAAGGCGTGTGCATGAATCTTGGATTTACAAAGTTATTCGAGGTCAGCTCAGCATTAACAGAAGAGCTTCGAGACAGAGAAATCAAAGAAAACACTACAGAGATGTTTGAAGAAGTAGAACGAGAATATACCCGAACAATAGAAGCAATTAAAGGATTATGTTAAGAAGAAGACAATTGAAAAAATATAAATTTTTCCTGCCAGTAGAAATTTATCTGCTGGCAGTTTTTATAGTTGCACCACTTGCAGCGTATACTCCTTCAGCAAGGCCTGTATCAACGGAAACAACAGGTTTTTTATATGTTTTCATGATAAATTCCTTCAATGCTCTCGTGTATTACATACTATCTAACCACATTATGGAAAAATGTATAGAAATCAAGAAAAAACCTTATAAAGTGAATGACAATTCACCCAAGCAGGGTGTAGAATAGTAAAATAATGGCTGAATAGTGATTGGAAAAGGAGAAAAGGCATGCTTCAGATACAACATATTTGCAAGGAATATCGAACAGGTAATCTGATACAGAAAGCATTGGATGATGTCAGTCTAAATCTCAGAGATAATGAATTTGTTGCTATTCTGGGACCGAGTGGTTCGGGAAAGACAACGCTTCTGAATATCATTGGCGGTTTGGATCGGTATGACAGCGGAGACCTGATCATCAATGGAATATCAACGAAGAAATATAAAGACAGAGACTGGGATTCTTATCGTAATCACACGATTGGATTTGTTTTCCAGAGTTATAATCTGATTCCGCATCAGACTGTTCTGGCAAATGTTGAACTGGCACTTACGATTTCGGGGATTGGCAAGTCCGAGAGAAGGAAACGTGCGACAGAAGCGCTTGAAAAGGTTGGTCTGGGTGCGCAGCTTCACAAGCGACCAAGTCAGATGTCCGGGGGACAGATGCAGCGTGTTGCGATTGCCCGGGCATTAGTGAATGATCCGGATATCCTGCTTGCAGATGAACCGACAGGTGCACTGGACAGTGATACAAGTGTGCAGGTCATGGATCTTCTTCAGGAAGTAGCGAAAGATCGCCTGGTTGTTATGGTTACACATAATCCAGAGCTTGCGGAGCAGTATGCGACAAGAATCGTTACATTAAAAGATGGTGTGATCCGTTCAGATACAGATCCGTTTGAAGTAGATGAAGCAACGATAGGAGTGGCAGAACACAGGAATATGGGAAAATCCTCGATGTCATTTCTGACAGCATTAGCTTTGAGTTTTAACAATCTGAAGACAAAGAAGGCACGAACGCTTCTGACTTCATTTGCAGGTTCAATCGGAATTATCGGAATTGCATTAATTCTGTCTCTATCTACAGGTGTGAATCAATATATTCAGAACGTAGAGGAAGAGACGCTTTCAGAATATCCTCTACAGATACAAAGTACAGGCTTTGATCTGACATCCATGATGGTCGGGATGGACAGTGCTTCTGCGGATGATAAAAAAACAGACAAAGAGAAGTCAGATACAAAGAAAAAGTCAAAGGATCAGGTTAAAGTAATTCAGATGGTGACGAATATGTTTTCCACAATGGATTCAAATGACCTTGGTGCTTTGAAGAAGTATCTTGATACTGGCAAGAGTGGAGTGGAACAATATACGAATGCTATAGAATATAAGTACAGCGTTTCTCCGCAGATTTATAAAGAAAATAAAGACAGTATCCGTCAGGTGAATCCAGATCAATCCTTTTCAGCTATGGGATTGGGTTCTTCTATAAGTACGAACAGTATGATGTCATCTATGATGAGTACAGATGTTTTTTATGAGATGCCGGAGAGCAGTAAACTCTATGAAAATCAGTATGAAGTGGAAAAGGGTCATTGGCCAGAGAAATATAATGAATGTGTTGTGGTTCTGACTTCGAATGGCGGAATGAGTGATTTTATGCTTTATACATTGGGACTTCGTGATCCGCTGGAGCTTGATGAGATGATCCAGTCCTTTATGAAAGAGGAAAATGTTACTACACCGGATGATCTGGGAACTTATTCTTATGATGATATTATCGGAACAAAGTTCAAGCTTGTGAACAGTTCTGAGTATTATGAATATGATAGTCAGTATCAGGTTTGGAAAGATAAGACGGATAATGAAGATTATATGAAATCACTTGTAGCGAATGGGGAAGATCTTACCGTGGTTGGTATTGTGAAACCAGCTGAAGATGCGAAAGCCTCCTCTCTGAGTCCGGGAATTGCATATCCGACATCATTGACGAAACATGTGGCAGAACAGGCAGCAAAAAGTGAGATTGTGAAACAACAGCTGACAAATCCGGATGTTAATGTATTTACAAATAAAAAATTCGGAGAGAAAGACAGTGAAAATGGATTCGCCATGGATTCTTTATTTACGGTTGACGAAGCAGCACTGCAGAAAGCATTTGGATTTGACGCAAGTGCGATGAACAATTTAGGAAATTCTCTGGATTTCGGGAATTCGTTAAATCTCAGTGAGTCTATGGATTTGTCAAGAGCATTTCAGACAGGAAGTAATACGCTGGATCTGTCGGGACTTGTGAATCCAGATTCTCTGAACTTAGATCTTTCCGGAATGCCGCAGATAAATCTGGGAGAGATCGTTTCGAATCTGGATCTGAAGGTATCACCGGATGGTATGAAACAGATGGCTTGTGGACTGCTGACGGGATATCAGGAGTATGCAAAGACACATCCAGAGGCAGATTATTCAGGTCTTGGAGAGGATTTTACAGAATTTCTTAAGACGGATGCAGCAAAAAAGATTATTTCCGATAATATAAAAGATATCATTAAATCAAGCGGAACTGTGACGCTCACAACCGAGAAAATACAGGAATTGATTAAAAATATTATGGCCGGATACGAACAGTATATTACGGAAAAAGGATACACAGATCCGGATCAATTCGATGAATATTTGATGGAATATCTTCAGACAGATGAAGCGAAGAAAATAATTTCAGATTGGATGGCAGAAGTTATGCCGGAAGATCCGGAGATTGAGATAACACCGGAACAGCTTGAGAAATTATCAGATGATCTTGTGAAAGGTTATTTGGCATATGCTTCTGAGAATGGTCTTCCGGATCCGTCTAAGATGGGAGAACATTTCATGGCTTATCTGCAAACAGATGATGGAAAGAAGCAGTTTCAGGAAGGTCTGTCAGCAATGATCGATATGGATCAGCTGGAAAGCCAGGTGTCAAAAATCATCGGAAATTATATGAATCAGGCAATGGGGACTATGGGAAATGCGATAGGCCAGGCACTTGAGACACAGGTGTCCTCTGCAATGACACGGATTATCAGTCAGATGACAACAGAGCTTGAATCTGCAATGAAACAGATGATGACCAACGTAGGAACGCAGCTTCAGAACAGCCTCGGAAATGCAATGCAGATTGATCCGACAGCATTTGCAGACGCATTTCAGATGAATATGACGGAAGATGATCTGGCAGAGCTTATGATGTCGATGAGTGGGAAAGGCTTGGCTTCTTATGATAGTAATCTGCAGAAATTGGGATATGTAGATTTTGCAGTCCCGTCTGCTATTAACATTTATCCAAAGGATTTTGAAGGAAAGGAACAAGTAGTAAAGATTCTGGATGATTATAATAGCAGGATGGGGGCAGAAGGGAAGGATGAGCAGGTTATTACTTATACCGATGTGGTTGGAACTTTAATGTCCTCTGTCACAACAATCGTAGATACGATCAGTTATGTGTTGATTGCATTTGTAGCGATTTCTCTTGTGGTATCTTCCATTATGATTGGTGTTATTACCTACATCAGTGTGCTTGAGAGGAAGAAGGAAATTGGAATATTAAGAGCAATCGGTGCGTCAAAGCGAAATGTATCACAGGTATTTAATGCAGAGACATTTATTATCGGACTTTGTGCAGGACTGATCGGAATCGGACTGACTTTATTACTTCTGATTCCGGGAAATGCGATTATTCACAGTGTGGCGGATAATGCGAAGGTAAATGCAGTTCTGCCGATTGTTCCGGCAATCATACTGATTTTATTAAGTGTTGTCCTTACATTACTTGGTGGACTGATCCCATCAAAGAAAGCAGCAAAGAGTGATCCTGTGACAGCGCTTCGTACAGAGTAGGGGACTGGTGAGAAGAATGGAAAATTTAGTTTTTAGTCTTAATGCAACCGTACCGATCTTTTTGATGATGGTACTGGGAATGCTGTTCAGAAAGCTTGGCTGGATGGATGAAGAGTTTGCAGCAAAGATGAATAAATTTGTCTTTCTGATTCCATTGCCGGTATTGTTGTTTGGTGACCTGGCAAAGGTTGATTTTAAAGAAGTGTGGAGTATCAAATTTGTGATTTTCTGCTTTGTAGTAACATTTATCTGCATTACAATTGCTGCGCTGGTATCTTGCATCTGGAAAGATCGTTCAATCCAGGGTGAATTTATTCAGGCTTCGTACCGGAGCAGCGCAGCACTTCTTGGAATTGCATTTATTCAGAATATTTATGGAAATGCAGGGATGGCGCCACTTATGATCATTGGAAGTGTACCACTTTATAATGTGATGGCAGTTATCGTGTTATCCTTTTTCCATCCGGAACGAAAGGCAATTGATAAAGCTGTATGGATAAAAACGTTAAAGGGAATCGTAACCAATCCAATCATCATTGGAATCGTGGCTGGTCTGATCTGGTCAGCCTGCAAGATCCCAATGCCGGCAATTCTTAATAAAACGGTGACAAGTATTGGAGGAATGTCCACACCAATGGGGCTGATGGCAATGGGAGCTACCTTTGATTTTAGGAAAGCACTTGGAAAGATCAAACCGGCTGTGACAGCAACAATTATGAAGTTGATCGTATTTGTGGCAATTTTTCTTCCGATTGCTGTGAAACTGGGATTCCGTCAGGAAGAACTGATTGCAATCCTTGTAATGCTTGGATCCGCAACAACAGTAAGCAGTTTTGTTATGGCAAAGAATATGGGACATGAAGGAGTTTTATCATCAAGTGTAGTGATGCTGACAACATTGTTCAGTGCATTCACGTTGACAGGATGGCTGTATGTGCTGAAAGCGTTTCAGTTGGTATAGGAATAGGAAATTCACATTTTGTTGCGATGGAGGATAAAAATGGCTGTTGGTCGCACATAGTACGAACAATAACTAAAAAAATGTTGAAAAAATGGGGGGTGTTGTGGGAAAAAGTTCTTGCAACGTCCCTTGTTTTATGCTATACTACGAACGTTGCTAAAAAACACGTATGTGGATTCCTTCCAAGGTGCCTAAGTCGAGACAGGAGTTTCGTCCGGTTGCGAAGGAGAGTAAAACATACGGAAGAAAAAAACCAAATGGAGGAGAATAACATGAGCGTTATTTCAATGAAGCAGTTATTGGAAGCAGGTGTTCATTTTGGACATCAGACAAGAAGATGGAACCCTAAGATGGCTCCATACATCTACACAGAGAGAAATGGTATCTACATCATCGACCTGCAGAAATCTGTAGGAATGGTTGACGATGCATATAAGGCTGTTTCTGACATCGCTGCAGAAGGCGGTACAGTTCTTTTCGTAGGAACAAAGAAACAGGCACAGGATGCAATCAAAGCTGAGGCTGAGCGTTGCGGAATGTATTATGTAAACGAGAGATGGCTTGGAGGAATGCTTACAAACTTCAAGACAATCCAGAGCCGTATCAAACGTCTGAAAGACATCGAGAGAATGGCAGAAGATGGAACATTCGAAGTACTTCCGAAGAAAGAAGTTATCGAACTGCAAAAAAAGAGTGGGGCAAAACTTGAGAAGAACCTTGGCGGAATCAAAGATATGAAGAAACTGCCAGACGCTATCTTCATCGTAGATCCTAAGAAAGAAAGAATCTGTGTACAGGAAGCACACACACTCGGAATTCCGCTGATCGGTATCTGTGATACAAACTGTGATCCAGAAGAACTGGATTACGTAATCCCAGGTAATGATGATGCAATCAGAGCTGTAAAACTGATCGTTTCTAAGATGGCAGACGCTGTTATCGAAGCAAACCAGGGTGCAGCTGAGGATGAGTATTACGAGGAGGCTGCAGAAGCAGCTGAAGCTGAAGAGGCTGTAGAAGAGTAATATCAGTTCTTGATATGAAAGAAAATGCTTCAGCCTGATTATCAGGTTGAAGCATTTTACTTTATAGAAATAGTTCTATAGAGAAAAGCATATGTTACTGCTTATAGTGACACACACATTATGAATAATGGAGGAAAATTATCATGGCAATCACAGCAGGAATGGTAAAAGAGTTAAGAGAAATGACAGGCGCTGGAATGATGGACTGTAAAAAAGCGCTTGCTGAGACAAACGGAGATATGGACGCAGCTGTAGAGTTCCTTAGAAAGAACGGACAGGCTAAAGCTGAGAAAAAAGCTGGAAGAATCGCTGCAGAAGGTATTGTTAAGACAGTTGTTAAAGATGACAAAGTTGCTGCAATCGTAGAAGTAAACTCTGAGACAGACTTCGTTGCAAAGAACGACGAGTTCCAGGGATTCGTAGAAGCAGTTGCTAACCAGGTAGTAGATTCAGAAGCAGCTGATCTTGATGCATTCATGGCAGAGGCTTGGGCAGCTGATACAACAAAGACTGTAAAAGACGCTCTCGTAGAGAAGATCGCAGTTATCGGAGAGAACCTGAACATCAGAAGATTCGAGAAAGTTGCAGCAGACAACGGTGTGGTTGTTCCTTACATCCACGGTGGCGGACGTATCGGTGTTCTTGTTGTTGCAGATACAGATGTTGTTAACGATGAGATCAAAGTAGCACTGAAGAACGTAGCTATGCAGGTAGCAGCTATGTCTCCGAAGTACGTATCCCGTGAGGAAGTATCTCAGGATTACCTTGATCACGAGAAAGAAATCCTTCTTGCTCAGGCTAAGAAAGAGAACCCGGAGAAACCGGAAAACATCATCGAGAAGATGATCATCGGACGTCTGAACAAAGAGCTCAAAGAGATCTGCCTGCTTGATCAGGTATACGTTCAGGACAGCGACCTTACAGTAGGAAAATACGTTGATAAGGTAGCAAAAGAGAACGGTGCAAACGTTAAAGTTACAAAATTCGTTCGTTTCGAGACTGGTGAAGGAATCGAAAAGAAAGTTGACGACTTCGCAGCAGAAGTTGCAGCTCAGGCTGGAATGTAAGCGTCTAGCACAAGCACGATGCATATAAAAAG
>ENA-OQET01001086-OQET01001086.1-human-gut-metagenome-genome-assembly--contig:-NODE-1086-length-12701-cov-3.919357_pt1 | contig 12701 bp, 13 predicted proteins | sample MGYA00242800_ERZ504645 | MGnify/ENA primary metagenome ERZ504645 (study PRJEB26092, sample SAMD00036308) | human gut metagenome | host: Homo sapiens | study: EMG produced TPA metagenomics assembly of... | reverse complement strand
GACAGGCGCATCTGCGCTGTAGACCTTGGTCTCAATACTGACGCCGTGTGCAGCATCATGACTGCTGATGGAACTGTCCTTGCAAGAAAATTTATCAATTTTCCGAGTGAAAAAGACCATCTGTATCATGTGCTTAACCGTATCAAGCGTAAGCAAAGGGAGCACGGTTCCAACAGCGCCGCAGCTATGTGGCGTTACGCCAAAGCCTTGAATAACGATATAGCGAAAAAGGTTGCTGCTGCGATTACCGAATTTGCTGTGCTTTATTCTGTAGATGTGATTGTTTTTGAACATTTGTCATTTACAGGCAAAAAGCACGGCGGCAGTAAAGCACAAAGGCTGACAATGTGGAAACGTAATTCTATACAGGATTATGTGACACAGAAGGCGCACCGCTGCGGTATCCGGATTTCGCGTATCTGTGCTTGGGGCACAAGTAAGTTTGCCTTTGATGGCAGTGGTGCCCTTAAGCGCGATGAAACCAATCGTGCCCTTGCAACTTTTGCAAGCGGCAAACAATACAACTGCGACCTGAGTGCGAGTTACAATATTGGCGCTCGCTACTTTGTCAGAGAGTTGCTAAAACCCTTGCCAGCGATGGTAAGGTCTCAGCTTTCGGCTAATGTTCCGGATGCTGAGCGTAGAATCCAAGTTACACTTGCCACGCTTAAAGTTCTGTATCCTGAGCTTAAAAAACTCAGTACACAGGCAGCGTAAGATGTACAGATGCTAACTGAGTTATTAGTTTTCTTGCGGTGATGGTTTCCATCTGGATGCCTGAGCTGAGGGATTACCGTATCTTTCGTTAGAACGCCGCCACCCATAAAAGGGGCGGGAAGCCCATGACTTCAGTCGTGGGAGGATTCACCCACACGAGCATCATGGGCCTTGTGTACCAGAAACGCTCGACTTGGACAGCTGATGAGGAAAAGGCGCTCCGGGAACGCTTTCCCGTGGAAGGTGCGAGCGAATCTCTGCAGAAAACTCTGAACCGAACGGGTACTGCCATCTACTGTAAGGCGATGCGCTTAGGATGCCAGAAACCTGCCCAAAAGAATCGCAAATAACCTCTTGCGCATCCGTGCGGCTCGAGGTATACTAACGATGTAATCAAAAAGAATTATCTTTTGCGAGGACTCCGCTAATGGCGCAGTTCTCGTTTTCTTTTTGCCCGGAATCCTGCAGAGCCGCAGAGCACCGGCACTACTTGCCGCCCGCAGCCAGCCAGCAGGAGACTCACAGGAAAACCGGCAGAAGGACCCCGGTGCGGATGCCGCTGCGGGATAATGTATGTTCAGAACGGAAAGCAAAAAATGCTGCCGCCCAGATAATGGGTAGCAGCATTGTTTTTTTGTCTAGGATAGTCAGAGATTATCGGTTAAGCATCAGACGCGAACGCCCATCTCGTCAGCCTTGTCATCCTCGATATCCAGATAGTAGTACATGTCACCGAACTCTAAGCCCAACTCATCGGCATACTTTTTCAGAGTGTCAGAGAACACTTTCAGGTTAAAGCCGTTACCGGGATGCTCTTTCTGCCATGCTTCGATTTCACGCTTCGAGGCGGCAACGCAGAGTCTATCATCCTTGTCATCATCGTCAAAGGTGAATCCGTCTACCAGACGACGGTAGGTGTCGTCAGAAGCCTCATTCTGGATAACATAGGCAATGATAGCAGCCTTATTGTTGTAGTCTGAGTTCTCCGCAAAGAAATCCTCGATATCGCCATGGCGCACAACAACATTTTCATAGAAGTCCTTGATTTCGCTGTCGGCATACTCGTTCGTCATGACCTTCTCATGATTTTTGAGGAACTTAATGAAGGTTTCATCGCTCAGATTGTCCGCATAGAATCCGAGAGCGTCCACGCGGACTTTCACAAGGCTGCTCAGGAACTTCTCCATCTTTGCAAGGACATGCTTTGCTGTGAATGCTTTTTTCAGGTTTATGGTGTAGTAAAAAACAGGGAAGTCTTTAATATCAACGCCGCTTTCCCTAAAATTTTCTCCCACTTTGTCGATAGGCTTGTGCAAGAAGGGCGCATATTTGTACAGCGCATCGACATCGGTGATGTAGTCAGTGATGTACAGTTCATCGTTTTTGCTGTAGTGTCCCAAAAGCCCGACGGCCGCAGAGAGGCGAATGCCACGCTGGAAATTTGTCCAATCGAAAGTAACGGGATAAATGACATTCGCAACAGTACCGTCCTCAGAATACTCGACGGGAGCTGAGCAGCGATGAATACCGAAAAGGTCATAGCCGTCCTTGTGGATGCTCATGTACTGATTCTCGAGAATGACCAGATTATACAGCGGCAACGACATCGGAATCTGCGCTTTCAGGAATTCGAGAAAATAGTTTACGTTCTCGTGAATCCATGTGTAGTCGTCCACGGTTTCGATGCGTTTCTTCGACTCCACGACATCCTCACCCGGAAGCGGCTCGTAACCGCATGCCTGACGAAGCTCGTTTTCCGTCACGGCATCCGTTGCCTTGGCGATTTTCTTCAATGTCACCTCGGTAGGCTGAGACTGTGTTTTGCCGTTCGCAAGACGGTTCACATATACGCGACCAAGGTGCGATGTCTGGGAAAACTGCTCCTGTGTCCGCGTACCGATGGCTTTCTTGACGAGTGCCGCTAATTTATCAGGGTCATACCCGGAATTGTTTTTGCCGTCACTCTCGAAAACTGAATCATTCTTGTTCAGCCAGCCGTCAAGAATCGAATACCCGATATCATGTAAGGAGGCGCACACATGTCCGTCAATGTTCCTGTCAGGTTTTGGTGTGTGTTCATTATCCTCGAGAAATTCCACCTTCTTGCATAATAGCGCACGCTCATTAGCAAGAAGGATATCAGGAGCGTTCAATTCAGCAAGTTTCGTAACGCGTTCATTGCTGTCTTTGAGTCTTCTGGTCAAAAACATAATGTCGCCGAGTTGGTCAGGAGAGAATTTCTTGAAAACATCTGTACCGAGTTCGATTTTAGTGATGACAGGGAGAGTAACAGATGTATCGATGTCTTTGGCGTATTGCAGGATAGCATCGACAACAAAGTAGTAGTTATCATATGCTTTGTAATCGATATGGACAATAGTATCCGTTTTCTTTATCGGGACAATCGTACCTTTGCCATCTTTAACTCCATAGAAAGCCGAAACGGATAGAAAATCGTCAAGGACCTTTTCATCAACATGCAATGCCTTGGCAATCACCGGCAGCTGCTTGCGAAGCAGGACAGGGGCGTTCAGCTTGATGGAAAACATACGGCGACTCCTTTCGCGTGTATCATTTTGTAGCTTTGTGTATTATTCTGTAACTATTATACAAGGACGCAAATAGAATTGCAATAGGGAAAACAACAAAAAGATACAAAAAAGTACACGAGAATACAAGAACGAATGGCACGGGAAGGGGTTCGCCTTGTTTCCGTTCTGGACGAAGCAGTTTGGGATAGGCGACGCGCCAGGAAATTTAGCTGCTGCCGCTCGGTAGGCTGCTAACGGGCTGCAAAAGGGAAGGCGGCAAGCCCGGTGACTGAAAAATTTTCGTGTTCGTCGCTTGGCAGTTGCACATTCGTGCGAATTGGATACAATGGAGAATATAAGCTGATGTAGTGTATGAGCCGCAGAGATTCGTTCTCTGCGGCTTGATTTTTCTCGAAAAGAGGTACAAAAGATGTGGAATCGGAAGAAAGCTCAGAAGGCGGCTTCGCTCGTCATGGCGGTCATGATGACGCTGACCCTGGTGCTTAGTACGGTGGTGCCGGTCGTTTTGCAGACGGCAGCAGTTTTCTAAAATCTCATGGTTTGTTCTAGCCCCGCGTGGATGAAATGTCTGCGCGGGGCTTTTTTGTTTTTGCGGAGGAAATCATCATGGCGGAAAAGAAGCGGCAATACTCACGAACGCTCGCACAGAAACGGTGCTTGGAAGCGATTGAGCGGGCAATTCTCATCAATAAGAGCGAGGCGGAAAGACCTTTCGTGTTTCAGGTACAGGAATTGGTCGTGTTCGGGCCTCTGGTCGATACCGATGCGCCCACAGTCCACGGAGTAGATATCCTTGCGACTACGGCGCGGCATCACAGATACCGGAATCGGGACGAGGCATTTCACAGCGACAGTGAGGATTTTATCAATAAGTACGCTCCGTTCAGTATCTGTTCGTGGCGGTTCCGGGAAGAGTTCCCGGAAAAGGATATGCTGAACTACCTCAAAGGCCGGCACATGGGTATCGTGACGATGTACGGGAAGCAGGATAGGACTTTGCTCGATGATGGCAGATTCTTTACCATTATCCGAGACGGCAGGGTTCAGGCTGACCAGCTGGATGCTTTGAAGGAACTGTTCCGAGGTAAAGCATGAGCGCCGTTACGTTGATGCAGGGAGACTGCTGCGAGAAGCTGAACGGAATTCCGGCACATTCCGTGAACCTCGTCTTAGCGGACCCGCCCTACGGTATTACACATCAGGCTTGGGATACGGTATTGCCGTTTGAAGATTTTCTTGAAAAGAACGGCAAACGCCTAAGCCTGACTGAGTTTCTTCTTTCCTGCTACAAGACGGGGATTTCCTATTCTGAAGCAATGTCCGAATGGACCCAAAACAAACAGCAGGGGATTTGGAAGCGGCTGGATAGAATCCTGACCGAGAACGGCGCAGTGATTCTTTTCTCGGCGGGGGCGTACACCAAGACCTTGATGGACAGTAAAGTCATACCGTGGCGATATAACCTCATCTGGCAGAAGACATCTCCGGTAGGGTTCCTCAACGCGAACCGGATGCCGCTGCGAGCACATGAAGACATTCTGGTGTTTTACAGGAAATTGCCGACCTATAACCCGCAGAAGACCTCGGGGCATCCAAGGAAAGTCTCAACGGCGGAGCACAAGCGGAACTCAAAGATGACTGAGGATTACGGGAAATACAAGGCAAAAAGCTACGACAGCACCGAGAGATTTCCCACGAGCGTTTTGACATTTGCCACTGATAAGCAGAAATGCGCAGCGCACGGCACGCAGAAACCCGTAGCGTTATGTGAGTGGCTCATCAGAAGTTACACGAATGAGGGCGATACGGTCCTTGATTTTTGTATGGGAAGCGGCTCGACCGGCGTGGCGGCAATGAATACGAATAGAAACTTTATCGGCATCGAAAAGGATGCCGATTTTTTTGTTGTTGCGAAAGAGCGAATCGCTGATGCGGCGCAAAGCCGTTGAAGATAACGCTATTTGTTTTCGCACAGCGACCAACAAAAAGCATCTTAAACACACGCGTGCGTTCAATAAATGAGCGCGTGTGTTTTTTGTGCATTCCGCGCATTTATCGCTCATTTTTTATAGGGCCAAAATGAATAAGAACAAAGTATACACGCATGTCTCTCTGTTTTCCGGTGCAGGGGGACTCGATATCGGCTTAGAACAGGCGGGGTTTCATACGGTATGGGCGAACGACTTCAATCATGATGCCTGCGAGACTCATAGGCTGTGGAGCAATGCTACGGTGGTAGAAGGCGATATCGGCAAAGTAGACTACAAAACTATCCCGGATTGCGATATCGCGTCTTTCGGATTCCCGTGCCAGGGCTTCAGTTTATCGGGACCAAGGAAAATCGACGATAGCCGGAATGTGCTCTACCGGCATTGTGTCAAGCTGGTCGAGAAGAAGCAGCCAAAGCTGTTTCTTGCTGAGAATGTCAAAGGCTTGCTGACGCTGGGCGGCGGGAAAATCAAGGACGCTATCATCGCGGATTTCGAGAGCAAGGGATATGTGGTGTCCATCAACCTTGTCAATGCTGCGGACTATCATGTCCCGGAAGATAGACAGCGAATCCTTCTTGTGGGCATCCGAAAAGACCTTGCTGAGAAGTATGGCGTAGAGTTCAAGGTTCCTGCACCGTTTCCTGACCGCATCAGTATCCGGCAGGCATTAGAGGGTTTAGCCCCGGCGACGGACGATGAAATCTGCAAAGAAGCCTATTCCTCGCGCTACATGTCCCGGAACCGGAAACGCGCATGGGACAGCGTATCGTTTACGATTCCCGCGATGGCAAAGCAAGTGCCTCTCTGGCCAGGTTCGCCTGACATGGTGAAGGCCGGCAAAGACCTTTGGCAGTTCGGAGAGAAAGGTAGTACAAGGCGCTTGTCCTATAGAGAAGCAGCCGCTATCCAGACATTCCCGAAAGATATGGTCTTTTGCGGGAATCTAACGAGCAAGTATAAGCAAATCGGTAATGCAGTGCCTTGCGAACTTGCAAGAGTCGTGGGCACGGAACTGTACCGTATCCTGAACGAAATTGAAGAGCAAGAAAATCATTGCCCGGCATGAGTGATTCGTGCCGGGTTTTTTATTGGAGTCATTATGCTAGAGACAAGAAAATACACCGTCGTTGACCTGTTCGCAGGTGTCGGGGGACTGAGTTACGGCTTTTCAAGAAACGAACACTATGAAATCATCTTGGCAAACGAGATGCAAAAGGATATTGCGAAAGCATATACCATCAACCACCCTTCGGTCAATATGCTGCAGGGCGACATCAAAGACCTGTCCGAAGATATCCTCCGTCAAGCGATAGGAAACCGTACAGTGGATGTCGTGGTCGGTGGTCCGCCGTGTCAGTCGTACTCTACGCTCGGTAAACGCCAAATGGATGCGCGAGCAAATCTTTTCATGGAATACAAGCGCGTTCTCCGCATCCTACATCCGAGAGCCTTTCTGTTCGAGAATGTCAAAGGTATTCTGAGCATGGATAAAGGAGCCCTGTTTGAGCATGTCCGCAAGGAATTCGAGAATATTGGGTACAGCCTCCAATACAAAATCCTCAATGCCGTAGACTACGGTGTACCGCAGCTGCGGGAACGGGTCATTCTTGTTGGGTTCTTGGGCGAGAATGCCTTTCAGCACCCGGAACCTACACACGGGGAAGGGCTACTGCCGTATGTGACGCTGCAAGATGCACTTAAAGACCTGCCTGCACTCTCATGTGGGGAGGAAAGCACCGTGTATGCCGCCCCTCCCGACAATACGTTCCTTCAATGGGTCCGGCAGGGTACTACCGATACACTCACGGAGCATAAAGCCCCGAACAACAGTGCCCATCTCCGTAGAATCATGGAAACACTCAAAGACGGACAAGGCAAGGATGATTTACCGGAAGAACTCAGACCCAAGAGTGGGTTCAAGAACACCTACGCGAAACTCTGGTGGGAGAAACCCGCCACTACCATCACACGGAACTTTGCCTGCCCGTCCTCATCGAGATGCATCCATCCGAGAGATTCAAGGGCACTCACGATACGAGAAGGAGCACGGTTACAGAGGTTTTCCGGACAACTATCAGTTCTACGGCTCGGATTGCTTGAAACGCTTAGAAATCGGCAACGCAGTCCCGCCGCTGCTTTCGGTGGCATTGGCTGAACAGATGTTGAAAGCACTCGATGCAGAAAAATAACATACCTACAGATTCTCGGCAGAAATAGCCGGGAGTAAGGACTACTCATGAATAACAAAAACGCCGAATGGCAACGAGAATACTACTTGACACATGACAAGTACCGGATGCAGGGGCAGGGTACGGATTGCTATAAGGTTGTCAAGAGTCTTACTCGTATACTGCAGCTACCTACCATTGCGAAACTTACGACCGACAACAAATCGGTCATCAGTGATTTTCGATTGAATCGCGGCGAGTATGGGCTTGAACCCTACGATGAGTACGCTATCAAGGTAGACGATACTTACGGTGCGTCATTATATATCCTTGTCCATAGAAGGGCTGATACGACCTTCCTGTGCCCGATTCTCGTGGGCTTTGAGGGCGAGAACACCTGTGCTATGGTCAAGCCTACCAATAACTGGCGGATGCGGGAAATGGCGGCGTTTGTCGAACTGAGAAGGGCTGAGAAGGAATTCGGCGTGGACGGGCTGATGATGGCGGTGAATACACGAAATGGGGTATACGGCTACCTTTCCGTTCTGAACAAGTCTGGCAATCTGCTGGAACGGTGGCTGCGAACCGAGCGCGATTCCCTACATATACGGAACTCTGTGACGGCTCCGAGCTCAGCGGCTCTGATACTGCAAATCTGGCTGCATACGATATGTCTCTGGAAACGGCGGTGTCTGAGTCGGAAAGTCGAGCAGCGCATCGTACACGCGAACGGGGAGCAGGAATCGGTCAAGGATGTCAGAGAATGCCTGAACACCTCCAAGCAGACCATTGTGGACCTCAAAAAGGGCATCGTTGTCTATGTGAATGACGGTGCTGGGAAACGGGCGTTTGCCGGGTTCTGCGTGCTCCAATCTGAGCGCTGCGGGCATTTCCGGCATCTGCAAAGCGGCAGAGTCGTCTATGTCCGACCTACGACCGTTCACTACAAGAAGCTGAACCCAGAAAAGGCAATCAACCAGACTGCCAAGCCGGTAATCTATCGGAACACAGAGGATTTCCTGCGCGAGAAATCTTATCTCGAAAAACGATGTGCTCATGATGCTCAAATGCAACGGCATCGAGTATCAGCGGGAAAAGATGTTCCCGTGGATGGGGAAGAAGCGTCTGGATTTCTTCCTGCCGGGCAAGAACATCGCCATCGAGTGTCAGGGTGTGCAGCACTTTTACCCCTACGGCAGCGATGACAGGGATTTCGAGGCGCGAAAGCAGCGGGATACCGACAAGTACAACGAATGCACCGGCAACGGCGTACAGGTTATTTATTACATGAGCGAGTTGATTCCGCTGCCGAAAGCGATGGCAGGGAAATACCGCTATGTGACCAGCCTGGATGAGTTGCTGAAGATTTTGAACGACAAATAATTGATTTTGAAACCTCCGATGTTACTGCATCGGGGGTTTTGCTTTTGGGAGGATATTATGAGTAAGGGAATGCGTACAGAGGATGAGGTTCGTGACAGTGCCAAGTTGGTTCTTGGCTTTGATAAGACCGAGGATGGAGTGCAGCAGGGGACTGGGCAAATCACTACCTTCAATCAGCTGGGATTCCGTGGCTGTAATGATAAGCCGGATGGCTGGTATCTGCCGGATGACGCCAGCAAGCCCGCCATCATTCTGGAGACGAAATCGGAAGCAGAAGGTGTTTCCAAGGAAAAGCATGTCAAGGAACTGTTCAAGAACATCGATGTGGTTGCCAAGAAATACTCCAAGACCATCGGTATTCTCTACAGCGGCAGTGCTATCCGTGTATTCAGAAACAAAATCGAGTTGTCGAATGCGTCCAAGCGTTTGGAAAACAAGGACTACTATATCCGCCTGTGTACGAGCCAGATACTCGACAGTAACTACATCTTCGAAATCACACAGAAAATCAACAACAGCCTACATTTCAAGTTCGGTATGACGGACTTGCAGGACCGGATGATTTTCACGGCTTGCGCCCTTGTCGCCCAGCGTTACAACCCTCAGAACGGACTTCAAAAGCTGAAAGACATGGATTACAGTACCTTCCATAACTGGATTTACAGTGCCCTGTCTAAGGCTCTGGAAGATGATAAGAAGCAGAATAACAAGCTGGATGTGCTCTTGGAGGAGTATGCCTCTGTCCGTATGTCTATTACGGAAAATCGGAAGCCATCAACGATTTCATCGACAACGTCTGCCAGATTGCCGACCTCGTCAATTCCGATAACTGGAATGGTGAGGATGTCATGGCAATCTTCTTCAATGAATTCAACCGCTACCGTGGCAAGGCTCAGGCAGGACAGGTGTTTACCCCTGACCATATTGCATCCTTTATGTACCGACTCATTGATGTGAATATGAATGACCGGGTTCTGGATGCCACCTGTGGTTCCGGCACCTTCCTCGTTAAGAGCATGTGCAATATGATTCGTGAGGCAGGCGGCAGCAATACCAGCAAGGCAAAGCAAATTAAGTCTGAGTAGTTGTTCGGTATCGAGATGTACAGGAAAGTCTACGCTCTGGCCTGTGCCAACATGATGATTCACAAGGACGGTAAGACCAACCTTGTGCAGATGGATGCCACTTCGGCTGAGGCGACTGAATGGATTCGGAAACAGAAAATTACGAAGGCCCTGATGAATCCGCCTTACGAGAGACGATATGGTTGTGCAACAATCGTTGCCAATGTGTTGGACAGCGTTCCTGTCGGTACAAAGTGTGCATTCATTCTTCCCGACAAGAGAATGGAGAAGGAATCCAAGCTGAAAGCCTTGCTGGAACGGCATACTCTAACTACCATCATCAAGCTGCCTGAGAACCTTTTCTTCGGTCTGGGCGTTACTACTTCTATCTTCATCTTCGAGACTGGCAAGCCTCAGAATGGACGCAACATCAAGGGCTACTATGTAGCTGATGACGGTCTGGAGACGGTCAAGAACAAGGGCCGGCAGGATGTACACGACAAGTGGCCTGCGCTGGAAAATTACTGGGTCAAGGCGATTCAGGATGACAACGATGACCGTTACAACACCCGTCAGCTTATCAATCCTGCTGAACACCTGTCCTATCAGATGCCGGAGAAGCCTTTTGAATTGTACGAGGAAGACTTCATCAAGACCGTGATGGACTACGAGATGTACAAGCGTGGCATCAACGCCAAGGAGTTCGGGGACAAACTGCTTCAGAAGGTGCTCTACGGTTCGACTGTGACCGGCACTGAGGAAGGTACGAACATTCTGGTGGAGGAAGGAGAGGACAATAATGGGGAAGATTGATACTTCCGGGTGGAAAGAATTCAAACTCGGATATATTATGGTTGGGAATAAGAAGCAAGGTCATGGTCTTTTCGAAATTGTCAATTCAGTTGCTTATCATGGCAAAGATGTTACTGAGACAGATTCGGATGATGGCATCAATTATATTACTCGGAGCAAGTTCAATAATGGGCTGAAGGCAAGGCTTGTGTGTTTGGATAAATTCAAAGTGAATCCCGCAGGAACTATTTCTTTCGGCGCAGAAAATGCAGATTTTTTCTACCAAACGGAGCCTTATATCACTGGCAACAAAATGTATTACATCGACACGGCTGCATTGTCGGAGCGTGCTTGCCGTTTCCTTAAAAGCATTTTGGAAGCGACATTTACTGCCAACTATTCTTTCTCTGATGGTATGATTCCGGCCAGGATTTATGATGAGTGCATCAAACTCCCCGCCACCCCTAACGGTGCCCCCGATTGGGCTTATATGGAATCCTACATGGCAAACCTTGAAATCAAAGTCGCCGAGTCGCTGACCCTGCTGCAGGCTGCGAAAGATGCGGAGAAGAAAAAGGTGGATACGAGGGAGTGGGGAGAGTTCCGGGTAGGGGAGCTGTTTGACGCATTTCTATCAAAAGACGACATTCAGCCCAAGGCCATTGTGGAAGGAAACACCCCCCTCGTGTCGTCTGGGAAAGAGAATAATGGGATTATTGCGTTCATTGATAACAAGAATGCCCGTCTCTGGGAAGCAAACACATTGACCGTGGACATGTTTGGCAAAGTGTTTTATCAAGGGCAACCGTATTACGCTGTATCACATGGTCGAGTTAATATCCTTATGCCTAGAATGTCTATGGCAAAACATTGTATGCAGTTTATCGGATGCGCTATTGAGCGAGTAACTACCGATAAATATGCTTTTTCTGAAATGTGTACGGGAACAAAGTTACTCAAGGATATCATCATGCTTCCTAAGGACAAGACCGGTCAGCCTGATTGGGCGTATATGGAGGAGTATATGAGGAAGGTAGAAGAACGGGTGAAGAAGACAATAAATACATTTTGCGTTATTCGTAAAATCAAATATGACTGTTGAATAAGAGGCGAAAAAATCATGCGAGATGTTAAAAAAATCGAAAGAAAACTCTGCCTAACAAATTCTGCGGCCGCCAAAATTTTCAGTATTGCAAACAAAAAAGATAAAGATAAAAACAAAATTCTCGCCGCAAAACAGATGCTAGTTTATTATCTTGGTGATATATTAGTAATTTTGCGTAAAGATTCCTATACACCTGACGATATACTGCTCTTGATTTTGAAGACAAGTATGTGCTTGAATGCAATTAGATATCTATTTCAAGCTACCTTAGAAAAAGATTGCTTGAATTACCTAAATGACGAGGAAAAGAAAGTAATTGCTCGATTTAGAACATTAAGAAGCATTACAACGGCACATCCGTTTGATACAAGCCGTGGTGCTCCATCTGATTTTGGAAGAAATGGCACGGAATGGTTCGTTGATATTCATCCTTTCTGTAAAATGGATACATTTATGATTGGCAGCAGCTGCGGCTTTTGCGATGATGAAGCTTACGATGGTAAAAAAAAGCCGGATTTTGTAATGATGGTTTGCAACGAAACAAATGATTTTCCACATCGTAGGGCGGTCTATATTTATGATGATGTCATAAATCCTCTTGAGATTACGCTTGGATTGTTGAAAAGAGGCTTAGCCAAAAAACAGCTTAAAGAGTACAGATAATACAGAAAAACGAAATGGTAGTCGTCATTGTAATCGTGCAATGACGACTTTTTTATTTGGGGTTGGAAAAACAATGACAACGGAAGATTTCGTCGCCAGAGCAAAACAAATTCATGGTGACACTTATGATTACTCAAAGGTGAAGTACAAAAACTCTGTATCAAAGGTGGAAATCATATGCCAGGAACATGGCTCGTTTTTTCAAAACGCGGGCAATCATATAAATCCAAAAATACGGTGCGGATGCCCGTATTGCGCGGGAAAAA
>ENA-OQET01001085-OQET01001085.1-human-gut-metagenome-genome-assembly--contig:-NODE-1085-length-12705-cov-3.672523_pt1 | contig 12705 bp, 16 predicted proteins | sample MGYA00242800_ERZ504645 | MGnify/ENA primary metagenome ERZ504645 (study PRJEB26092, sample SAMD00036308) | human gut metagenome | host: Homo sapiens | study: EMG produced TPA metagenomics assembly of... | reverse complement strand
CTTATTGAAAAAAACTTAATGTATTAAACACGTCACATTTTTTAATGTAACAAATGAAGAAGTGTTTTAAAAAATTATTAATTGATAAACAAGGGCATAACAAGCTTTATGCCTTTATTTGCATATTAAATTCAACAACAATTTATTAACATAACAGCAATGTATAAAGGAAAGCTATGAAGATTTAAAAAGATTAAAGAGAATGAAAAAAGAAAACTTTCTCTATGCAGCCATTATTATAGGAAGTATAGATCAAGTTGAAAACGTTCTAGAAGGAGATGAAATGGATATGTGTGAAGGAATGGAAAGAATGGCAGAAGGGTTTAGAAAAGAAGGTAGGTCTGAAGGAATTATTGAAGGAAAATTGGAAGAAAAACAAAATACGATTAAAAAGAACAATTAGAAATTAAGTTTGGAAATCTATCAAATAATCTAACAAATCAATTATCAAAAGCACCTATTGAAAAACTTAATATATTAACACGTCATAATTTTTAATGTAACAAATGAAGAAGATGTTTTAAAAATTATTAACTAATAATTCAATGCATAACATGCAATAGAATTTAGATAGGTTCTTATTGCTTGTTATGCTTTTTATATTTTATTTTCGAAGATGATTGTTTATAAGGAAAGATATATTAGGAATAATTTTCTAACTTTTTGAGTAAAGGTTGGAATTTTTTTTGAGAAATATTTTCTATTTTTGTAAGAGCTTTCTTTAGTGGGCAGGATTATGGTAAAATAATAATAAAGGTGGGATTGAAATGGATGATTATTTAAGAGAGATACAAACTGCCATATTTAGAAAGTGGATCAGTAATCAAAAAAGAGATTATTATTATCTTTATCCAAGTGAAACGGATCCGGATGCGATTATTATTGAAAATGAATACTGTTATAGTTATGTGACTTTTAATCCACAATGTATCATAGAATTATGTGTAATGAATAAAAGAACAGATGAAATGGCTTTTTATCTTCATTTTCAATTCAAAACATTGAAACATGCTATTTCTTTATTTGAAGAAATGGATCAATGTATTCAAAAAATGGTTAATCAACCAATATGTCGTCTTTTACTTTGTTGTAGTGGCGGGATGACAACAGCATTTTTTGCAGATAAAATCAAAAATGGAATAAAAGTTTTAAATTTAAATATGGAAGTAGCTGCTACTTCATATCAAAAAATATATAATGTTGCTCAAAATTATGATGTCATCTTACTCGCTCCTCAAGTTTCTTATGTTAAATTACAAGTGGAAAAAGTATTTAAAAATAAATTGGTTTTAAAGATACCTACACAAATTTTTGCTTCTTATAATGTAGGAGCTTTGATTACTTTTGTTGAAGAGTCTATAAAAAATAAGGAAAAGAAATATGATAGTACAGTAGAACCTCTTGCATCAATGATGGAAATTAAAACAAAGAAAAATATTTTAGCGGTTTCTATTAACGCTAATGGAGAAAATAGTCATATTTCTTATCGTTTATATAATAATCTACAAGAAATTGTATTAGATAGTAATATTATTAAAAGTAATATCAAATTACATGATGTTCTGGATGCTTTAGATACAGTTGTTTTACAAAATGAAATGATTGATGTGATTTCTATTGCTTTACCAGGAGTGATGGTTGAAGGAAACGTTTATTCGGGGATTATTGAGGGTGGAAATCATCAACTTAAGGAATTGTTGGAGAAGAGATATGAAAAGGAAATTTATTTGATTAATGATGTTAATGCTGCTGTTGTAGGCTATTATGCTTCACAAAACCAATATAAATCTATTGCTTTTTTATTCCAACCTATTGGACGTATGGCTGGAAGTGGAATTATTGTTAATGGTCAACTAGTAAGAGGAATGGATCATCTTGCTGGAGAAGTAGCACTTTTACCATTAAAACTTTCTAATGATTATTTTACACTTGCGAATACACCAGAAGGCACATTGGAACTTGTTAGTAAAAATATTATGAGTATTATAGCAATTGTATCACCAGAGGCGATAGTTGTTTATAGTGATTTGATTTTAGATAGTCAAGATGTGAGTGATGAAATAAAAAAATCATTGAGTCAATATTCTTTAAAAGTATATCCAAAGATTATTAAAGTGGAAAATATTTTAGAATATATATTATTAGGTGCAATGATTTTAAGTGCAAAGGAGTGATTTGATGAAAATTATTTGGTATGGACATTCTTGTTTTGAAATAACAGGCAGTGAAGGAACAGTTATTTTTGATCCTTATCAAGAAGGTTCAATTCCAGGATTAAACAAACTTCATTTAAAAGGAAATCTAGTTTTATGTTCTCATGAGCATGATGATCATAATGCTAGAGATTGTGTAGATGTATTGCCTAAAGAATTTAAAGTAGAAAAAATTGAAACGTATCATGACCATCATTTAGGTAGTCGTCGTGGTAAAAATACGATTCATATTTTAACTTATGAAAATATGAAAGTCGTGCATATGGGAGATATTGGCTGTATGATTGATGATCTTTCAAAAATCAAGAATTGTGGTGTTTTAATGATTCCTATTGGAGGTTATTATACAATTGATACAAAGGAAGCTTTAGAATATATCAATCAGATTCAACCACGCATTGTTATACCAATGCATTATCGTAGTGGTGATGTGGGTTATGATGTTTTATCAACCAACGAAGAGTTTATAAAAAAATAGAAAAGATATCTGTTATGTAAAAGATGTTATTGAAGTCAATCAAGAAACGCAAAAACAAACGGTTATATTTGAAAAACCAAGGAACTAATTTTCCTTGGTTTTTGTTACGATAAACAAGAAAGCAAGACTGATCATAATCATTGTTAAAGCGATTATAAATGCATAAAGATAAGAACCAAAGAAATCATAGATATAACCAACCATGGATAAAGAAATAGCAGCTCCCACATTAGAAGCAAAAGAAATTGTTGGGAAAGCTTTTGCATAATTTTCTGTTTTAAAGAAATATTTTGTAAGTAAAGGAACAGCGACAGCACCTAAAGAATAACAAGAACCAAACATAAAAGCTCCGATAATAAGTAGAACCATTGATTTACCAATCATGAGTAAAATAATTCCTAAAATATTAACTCCAATCATCATAAGTGTTGCTTTCATTTCTCCAAAATAATCACTTAAACTACCAATAATCAATTTAGAAACAATATTTCCCATCATTCCAGCAGATAATAACATGGCACATGTTGTAAGTGGGTACCCCAAAGATTCTCCATATCCTGGCAAATGTTGAGTTACACTTGTAATACAACTAATCAACATTCCAAAGATAAAAAAAGCAATAAATGAAACAGAGATAAAATGGAAAGAAGAAGTTGTTTGTTTTTGTATAGTTTCTTTTCTTTCTTGATAACCATAAGGAACAAGTCCTTCATCAAAGGCTTTCATTTTAAAAGGATAAATAAGAGCTGGTAAGCATAATAGTAAAATGAGGATGGCTTTTAATAAATAGCCCATTTGCCAATTAAATGAACTAATGATACTTGATAAAATAGGTGAACAAATTGTTCCGCCTAAACCACTAAAACCAAAAGCAATACTTGTTGCAAGACCATGTTTCTTTTCAAACCAACCATTAATAATGATTGTAATAGGTACGATGGAAAATAAACTTGTCGACATGCCACGAATAGCTCCTAAAATATAAAATGTTAAAGCATTTTTACCTAGAGCCATGGAAGCTGTTGATAGAACAGCAATCACAACACTAAAAGTTAAAACTTTTTTAAAAGCAAATTTTTCATAGATTTTGGAACAAATAACGACATAATTGCGGTTGCAAGAGAAAATAATGTCATATGCATAGAAAATGTTCCTCTTAACATATGTAAACTCTTTGAAACAGGTGTATAGAAAACACCTGATGAATTAATAGAAATTCCAATTGATGCAGCGGCTAAACCACAGCAACAAACTAATACTAACCAATGTTTTTCATAAATATCTTTCTCCTTTTCTGTTTTTATTTATAAATGTTTATAAATAATGTCTAATACTTATAATTAATCTAATATAATGCTTAATAAGCATTATAAATAAATTGATTATATTTCTTTTAATTTAAAATAAATCGTATTAAAATAAATGCAGTAGGGGGATTTAAAGATGAGATTAGAAAAAGTACTCAAAGAAATGCAAAAAGACAATTAACGCATTTAATTATTAGTGATCCATCATCCATTGATTATTTAATTAATTATAAAAATAATCCAGGGGAAAGAATGTATTTACTTCTTTTATCAAGTGATGGACATCATAAATTATTTATGAATAATTTATTTTATTTAGATCGTGAAATTGATATTGAACAAGTATGGTATAGTGATACAGATAATTATCTTCAATTACTTGCTGATGAATTTGATGGCGCTTGTTCAATTGGTATCGATAAAAACTTTCCAGCTAGATTTTTAATGCCATTGATGGATTTAGTAGATGAATGTCATTTTGAACTTGGTTCTGAATGTGTTGATCGTGTAAGAATGGTTAAAGATGAAAAAGAACAACAATTAATGATAGAAGCTTCTAAAATTAATGATTTAGTAGTAGATGAAGTTATTAATATTTGTGCCAAGGGAAACTTAACTGAAAAAGAAGTTTCTGATCAACTTGCTGGTATTTACCAAAAACATGGTTGTACAGGAAATTCTTTTGAACCAATAGTTGCTTATGGTAAAAATGGAGCTGATAATCATCATAGTGGTGATGATTCTACTTTAAAACCAGGAGATAGCATTGTTATTGATATTGGTGGTTTATATAAAGGATATTGTTCAGATATGACAAGAACTGTTTTTTATAAAGAAGTTTCACCAAAACAAAAAGCGGTTTATGAACTTGTTTTAAAAGCTCAAAAGGCAGCAGAAGCCATGATTAAACCAGGTGTTCGATTATGTGATATTGATAAATGTGCAAAGAGATATTATTGCTGAAGGTGGTTATACTGTTGAATTTAATCATCGTTTAGGTCATTTTATTGGACGTGATGTTCATGAATGGGGCGATGTTTCGCAAAACTATGATATTGAAGTTCAAGAAGGTATGACTTTCTCTATTGAACCAGGTGTTTATTTACAAGGTGAATTTGGAGTAAGAATCGAAGATCTTGTACTTGTAACAGAAGATGGATGTAAGGTCTTAAATAGTTATCCAAAAGATTTGAAAGTTATTGGTAATGATTAATAAAAAGCATAGGTTAGATAATCTAATCTATGCTTTTTTTAATACTCTAAAAATAAATCAAGTGTTTTAGAATGATTTTGATGATACAAAGCACCACTTGCCTCTAAAAGACTAAGATTTAATTTATTAGATCATTTAAAACAACTTCATGTAGAATTTACTTTAGAAAGTAAAGTTATCAAAATTGATCAAGATGGTATTGTTTATGAAAAACATAATCAATTAGAAATACTTTCTCATTTTGATACGATTGTTTTAACTTTTGGTTCAAAAGCAAATTAAAACCTTTATTAAGAAATAAAAATTGAACATGTTTATTTAATTGTCGATGCAAGTAAAGTTGGTGACGCTAAAAAAGCTAATTTTTAAAACTATTCAACTTGCTTTAAAACTTTAGAAAGGGATAACCCTTTCTTTTCTTTTTCAAATTATGAAAATAGCATCATCTTTAAAAAAATTATGTTAGAATATATTTTACGACTAGGGAGGAAGAAATATGTCACTAAAAGCAAAATATAAATTTTTTACATTTATTTTATTGGTTTACTGGATGTTGTATTAATGGTTTTATTGCTGTATTTTTACAATCAAAAGGGCTTACAAATACTGAGATAGGGATTGTTACAGGAGGTTCTTGTATAGCAACAATCTTTTTATCACCATTTATGTCATCACTTATTTCTAAAATAAAAGGGATGACTATTAAAAAATTAATGACAATTTTAATGTTAACAACAGTTTTGTTATATATTGCGATGGCATTTTTACCAATACCAGCATTTTTAGTGATGGTTTTCTATGTTGTTATGTATGCTTTAAATATGTCCACAGTACCCATGCTTACAATGATTGCTATGAATTATATTAATGAAGGGACATATGTCAACTTTGGTTTAGCACGAGGAATTGGCTCAGCTTCATGGGCGACAAGTGCTTTGATTTTTGGACAAGTGGTTTCTTTTTTAGGAGCTAATGTTTTATCAATTGCATATTGTATCTTTGCTTTAGTGACATTATTTATTTTATATCATTTACCAGAATCAAAAATTACAGAAACAAAAGAAGAAGTTCAAGAAGAAGGATCTGTGATTACTGTTATTAAAAAATATAAAATTTTCTTTTTCTTACTTTTAGGTTTTTGTTTTATGTTTTCGGGAGCAACAGCAATCGGTACTTATTTAATTAATATTGTTAAAAACCTAGGAGGAAATACTTCTTTATACGGAGTAGCTATGTTTGCAATGGCTTTTAGTGAATTACCAGTCATGATGACAGTTCCTAAGTTAATGAAGAAATTTAATAGTGTAACACTTATTTTAGTAGCTTCTATTTTCTATCTTTGTCGAAATTATACAATTGGTTTAGCTCCTAATTTAATTGTTTTAATTATTGGTATGATGTTCCAAGGTCTTTCTTATGGATTGTTTACAGGAGTTATTACATATTATGTAACTTATAATCTAGAAACCCAAGATCAAATGTCAGGACAAACAATGATTGGGATTATGACATCAGGAATAGGTTCAACCTTAGGAAATGTTCTTGGTGGAGTTTTACAAGATACGATTGGATTGAATGCTTTATTTGTTTTTGTTTATTTAATGACAGCCATTGGTGCGATTATTATCTTTATTTGTAAATTTATGAGTATGAAAGTTAAAAAATAGCTTGATTTATGTCGAGGACTTTGATACTATCAAGCTGTTGAATGAGGGAGTAGTACACGTCTTAGGACGCGGTTTGTCAACATCATGGCGTATAGCCTGGCAAATCTTAAAGAACGAGACTCATGCATATTTTTTATGCATGGGTCTCTTTTATTTTAAGGAGAAAGGAATTTGGTATGAGTTTATTTATTGAAATCTTTTTGATTGGAGTAGGTCTTTCCATGGATGCTTTTGCAGTATCAATTTGTAAAGGCTTATCAATGCAAAAAGTAAAGAAGAGAGATGTTTTTATCATCGCTTTATTTTTTGGTGGCTTTCAAGCATTAATGCCTTTTATTGGCTGGTTTTTAGGTAGAGGTTTTGAAAGTTATATTACAAGTATTGATCATTGGATTGCTTTTATTTTACTTAGTATTATTGGTGGTAAGATGTTGATTGATGGTATTAAAGCAGAAGACGATGAAGATGAAGGAGAATTTAAATTAGATTTAAAGGAATTGTTTTTATTGGCGATTGCGACATCTATTGATGCTTTAGCGGTAGGAATTACTTTTGCTTTTTTAAATTATCCAATAGTTGAATGTATGAGCATTATTGGTTGTACGACTTTTGTTATTTCTTTTATTGGTGTTTATATTGGTAAAGTTTTTGGGTCAAAATATGAACATAAGGCAGAGATTGCTGGTGGTATTATTTTAATTGTGATTGGTTTAAAAATTTTATTAGAACATTTAGGTCTATTTTAAAGGAGAGAAAGTTATGACAAATGTATTTGTATCATTATTAGTTCTTATTGTTGGTTTTATTTTATTAATGAAAGGAGCAGATTTTTTTGTAGAAGGAAGTTCTTCTATTGCTACAAGATTTCATATTCCTTCATTAATCATCGGTTTAACAATTGTGGCCATGGGAACAAGTTTACCTGAATGTGCTGTCAGTATTACAGCTTCGATGGAAGGAAATAATGCTTTAGCGGTAGCAAATGCCGTAGGTTCTAATATTTTTAATTTAATGGTTGTTTGTGGTATTTCTGCTTTATTTGTACCGATTGCAGTACAAGTAAATACGCTTAAAAGAGAATTTCCATTTTCTGTTTTATGTGCTATTTTATTAATGATCTTAGGTTATTTTGGGATGATATTAGGACATATTGATGGAATTGTTCTTTTGATTTTATTTGTAGGATATATTGTTTACATGATTGTTTCGGCTAAAAAAGCCATGAATACATATCAAGAGGAAGAAGAAATTAAAGTTATTTCAATGGGATTAAGCTTGGTTTATATTGTTGGTGGAGCAATCGCTATTAAATTTGGTGGAGATTTTGTAGTAGATAGTGCTTCCAATATTGCTTTATCTTTAGGAATGTCACAAAACTTAGTCGGTCTTACCATTGTTGCTCTTGGAACTTCTTTACCAGAACTTGTTACTTCAATGGTAGCTGCTAAAAAAGGTGAAGTAGATATGGCTCTTGGAAATGTTATTGGTTCAAATGTTTTTAATATTTTATTTGTTTTAGGTATTGCAGCAACAATTAGTCCAATTACTTTTATCTTTGAAAATATTATTGATATTCTTATTTTAACTATTTTTTCTTTAATAGTTTTATATTTTGGATTTACGAAACATAAAATTGATCGTAAAGAAGGAATTATTATGCTTCTTCTTTATGTTGCTTACTTAGCCTATATCATTATACGTTAGAGAGCATTGCTCTCTTTTTTTATTGCTAAAAAGATAAAATATGATTAAAATAGAAACGCTATAAGGAGATATATATGAAAAAAATAGTATTTTTAGATATAGATGGAACATTAGTCACACCAAATTATCCTTTATCAGATTTTGTAAAAAAAGGAATTAAAAAGCAAGAGAAATGGGCATTTGATTTTTTATGTACAGGAAGAAATCATGTCGGTATTGAAAGTATTATGTCAGATGATTTTGATGGTTGTATTTGTTCAGCGGGTGGTTATCTTGAAATTAAAGGGGAAATGATTGAAACAACTTATTTAGATAAAGAAGAAGTTGAACAAGCAAGAAAAGTTTTTGAGCAAAATCATATTCTTTATAACTTAGAATCAACTTATATGACTTTTGCGAGTGAAGAATTACGGCATTACTTTGCACATGCTCTGTTAGGTGATGAAGGAACAAATTCAGAATTTGAAAGATTAAAAGAACAACAAAAGAAAGAATATCATATGGTTGATATAAGCAAATATCAAGATCAAGGAATTCATAAACTTTGTTTTATTGCTTTTAATAGAGAAGATATTGAAAAAACAAAAATACTTTTACCAAATTATCATTTTATTGTTCATGAAATGTTTAGCCAACATTCTATCAATGGTGAAATCATCAAAAAAGGAATGGATAAGGGACTTGCTATTAAAAAGGTCGTTGAAACACTTCATATGAAAATGGAAGATACGATTGCTTTTGGTGACAGTATGAATGATTATGAAATGTTACAAGTTTGCAATTATGGTGTAGCAATGAAAAATGCCTGCCAAGAATTAAAAGCAAGTGCTGATAACATTTGTGAAAGTGTTGAAAATGATGGTGTGTATTATGAAATGGAAAGGTTAGGATTGTTTGAATGTTTGGATTAGGAACAATTGTTAATACCATAGCTGTTGTTGCAGGTGGTATTATTGGTCTATTGTTTAAAAATGGTTTAAAAAATAGGTATCAAGAAACGATTATGCAAGGAATTGGTTTAGCAGTTTTGTTTGTTGGTATTTCAGGGGCGATGACAGGGATGTTAAAGATTTCTAAATCAATAATAGAGTCAACAGGATCTTTAATTCTTGTTTTGTCTTTATATTTTGGTGCTTTAATAGGAGAATTTATTAATATTGAAAAAAGAATTGAACAATTGGTTTTATTAAAAGTAAAGTAAAAGTAATGATTCTAAATTTATTGAAGGTTTTGTTTCTACTTCACTTGTTATATGTGTATGAGGTATGGCTATTGTAGGTTCTTTTCAAGATGGTTTGTTACATGATCCAAGTGTTTTGATTTCAAAAGCCGTAATGGACTTTGTAATCGTTATGGTTTTTGCTTCAACACTTGGGGTGAGAACAATTTTTTCCGCAATTCCTATTTTTGTTTATCAAGGATTGCTGACAGTCTGTGCTTCTTTTCTAGCACCTTATTTTACGACAATAATGATTTCTAATATTTCTTTTGTGGGTTCGGTTTTAATATTTGCGGTAGGGACAAATTTATGTTTTCTACAAAAATTAAAGTAGGCAATCTTTTACCAGCGGTATTTATGCCCTTGTTATTAGCACTTTTTATGTAAGTGCTTTTTTTGTTTGCTTGTCAATTGTCTAAAAAATAATGTACGATAATAACGTTTGAAGAAGGGAGAAATTTATGTTAGACAAGCTTTTTAAATTAAGTGAAAAAGGCACTACAGTAAAAACTGAAATTTTAGCTGGTGTGACAACATTCTTAGCAATGGCTTATATTTTAGCAGTCAATCCAGCAATGCTTGGTGAAACGGGAATGTCTGTTCAAGGGGTATTCCTTGCAACTGCTATTGCTTCTGCTGTAGCTACCATTATTATGGGACTTGTTGCAAACTATCCAGTGGCTTTATCAGCTGGTATGGGTGTGAATGCATTATTTACTTATACAATTTGTTTTGGTATGGGCTTATCTTATAAAGGAGCCTTAGCCTGTGTTTTTGTCTCAGGTATTATTTTCTTAGTTATTTCTATTACAGGAATTAGAACAATGATTATTAATGCTATTCCTGCACAACTTAAATTAGCAATTGGGGCAGGTATTGGTTTCTTTATTGCCTTCATTGGTCTAAAAAATGCAGGTATTATTGTCGCAAATGAATCAACATTTGTCGGTCTTGGTAACTTCCAAGAACCAACAGTTATTTTAGCAGTAGTTGGTATTTTAATTACTTTATTACTTTTAACTAAAAATGTTCCTGGAGCTGTTTTCTATGGTTTAGTTGTTACAGCTGTTGTGGGAATTATTGCTGGAGTTTGTGGTGTTAAAGGAATGCCAGAAATTCCTACTGGAGTTATTTCATTTGACTTTGATTTTTCATTAGTAGGAGCATTTGCTTCAGGACTTGGAGAATTAACTTCACATCCACAATGTTATGTCGCAATCTTCTCATTATTATTCGTTGAATTTTTTTGATACTGCAGGGACTTTAGTTGCTGTATGTAACAGAGCAAACTTAGTTGATGAAACTGGAAATCCAGAAAACGTAGATCGTGCTTTATTAGCTGATTCAATCGGTACAGTTATTGGTTCTATTGCTGGAACTTCAACTGTTACATCATTCGTTGAATCAACTTCAGGTGTTGAAGTAGGGGGAAGAACTGGTTTAACTGCGGTTACTACTGGGGTATGCTTCTTATTATCTGTTTTCTTTTCACCATTACTTTCATGCGTTACAAGTGCAGTGACAGCGCCTGCATTAATTATTGTTGGTATTTTAATGGCACAACAATTAAAAGGAATTGAATGGGATAATATTGTTTATGCAGCAAGTGGATTCATGACAGTTATTTTTATGATCTTAGCTTATTCTATTTCAAATGGTATTGCTATTGGATTTATTACATATACCGTTTCTATGATTGGTGTTGGTAAAATTAAAGAAATTAAGCCAATCGTATGGATCTTAGATATCTGTTTTGTAATCTTCTTAGTGTTCTTACCTAAATAGTGAAGAAGTGAGTTTTACGCTTAGGCGTAAGACTCTTTTTTTATTTAAATGAAAAGGATGTTTTGTACATCCTTTTCAATATGATAGAGTTAGAGTGTAAGCTTACATGCCTCCGGGACTGCGGAAAGTCATATGTGCTTGTGCTCTTGAAATTTCATAGTTGTCACTATGAACATCTCTGGATAAATCATGAAGTTCTTTTGTTTTTAAGTAAGTTTCTTTGTTTTCTTTACCTTTATTTTTTCTATCTTGGATGAATAAATAAAGATAAATTCCAATAATAATGATAATAATAAAAACTACTGAATAAATAAGCTTCATATAGATCACCTCTTATCTTTGTTATATTATAACATTATTATGTGTAAATATTATGTACTTACAATTGAAAACACAAGATTTACCAAATGTTGCCGTAAAGCTCCCAGCTTTAGCTGTGGAGATATAAGGCAACTTTTTTAAGCTTTTATCAATAACATATATCATTAGATAGCTTTTGGTGGTATAATATATTCATGAAGTGCAAATCAAATAATAATGTGACCTATTCCTGTAAATATCATGTTGTATTCTGTCCAAAATATCGACGTCCCGTTCTTGTAGATGGTGTTGATGATCGCTTAAAGGAGTTGATTAAAGAAACCTGTGATCAATTGAATGTCGAAATCATTGAAATGGAAATCATGCCAGATCATGTACATTTGCTTATGGAAGTAGACCCACAATATGGTATTCACAAAGCAGTTAAAAGAATCAAGGGCTATTCTTCTAGAGTGTTGAGACAGGAGTTTCCTTGGTTGAAATCAAGGATCCCAACGCTATGGACCAATAGCTATTTTGTATCTACAGTAGGTGGTGCACCACTTTCTGTAATCAAGCAGTATATTGAAGATCAAAAAAACGTTTAGGTGATATCTATGCAATTAACAGAAACAGTCAAGCTTTATCCAAATAAATATCAGACAGAATTGATCAAGGCAACGATGACAGAGTATATTTCTACAGTCAATCATCTTGTTCTTGATGCAATCAATGGAAGAGCTATTACAAAAATAACAACAGCAGATGTAAATGCTGCTCTTCCAAGTGCCTTATGTAATCAATGTATTCGAGATGCTA
>ENA-OQET01001083-OQET01001083.1-human-gut-metagenome-genome-assembly--contig:-NODE-1083-length-12715-cov-2.223785_pt1 | contig 12715 bp, 12 predicted proteins | sample MGYA00242800_ERZ504645 | MGnify/ENA primary metagenome ERZ504645 (study PRJEB26092, sample SAMD00036308) | human gut metagenome | host: Homo sapiens | study: EMG produced TPA metagenomics assembly of... | reverse complement strand
GCGTGTACTAATAGGTCGAGGGCTTGACCCCATCTTGATCAGATACTCTATTTGCAAAAGCGGTTCGATATTCAGTTTTGAGGGTACATCCTCAACAAAAAGAGAAGCATGACGAAGGTCACGCGTTAGGCCGGTGTCGATGACGGTGAGGTTCCACCTGTTCCCATTCCGAACACAGAAGTTAAGCTCACTTGTGCCGAAGATAGTTGGCTGGAAACGGCCTGTGAAAATAGGTAGATGCCGGGCTTCTCTTATATGCACCATTAGCTCAGTTGGTAGCGTAATTAACTCACACTAAAGCTGTGAATGATGAACTTCGACTGAACTATTCAAATTGAGATTTCACGATGTATCGCGTAAATCTCATATATGCACCATTAGCTCAGTTGGTAGCGTAATTAACTCACACTAAAGCTGTGAATGATGAACTTCGACTGAACTATTCAAATTGAGATTTCACGATATATCGTGCAAATCTCATATATGCACCATTAGCTCAGTTGGTAGAGCAACTGACTCTTAATCAGTGGGTCCTGGGTTCGAGTCCCCGATGGTGCACCAAAAATAGCCTTACGGAAACGTAAGGCTATTTTCATAATGATTGCCGCTTTGTGTGAGTGCTTTCATTTGCCGCTGACTTCTGACCGAGTCAGCGGCTCTTTTTGTTTTGTAGGAGAAATGCAAGAACTTTTAGTGTAAGAGATACGGTAGCGTATATGCAGCTGCCAATAAAAGTAAGCAGCAAAATTGTTTCCTGAAAACTCAAGCGTTCACCTCCCTCGTAATTTGGAGGCGACAATCAAGAGAAAATTATATCAGAAGGGGAGAGGACTGTCAAAATAAGCTCTCCAATTCCTCAATGGCGGTTTGTTGGTACAATACCAATGAACCGCTTTTTTCATGCAAAAATTCCGGAAGCCCCAAAAGGCAACCGTTTATTATAGATTGTAGAATACAAAAATGGAGGTATTTCCCATGAGCATCATTATCGGCATCGACCACGGCTACTATGCTATCAAAACAGCACACTGCTCGTTCCCGGCAGGGCTGACAAGCTACGGAGAACACGAACCCTACACCCGCCAAGGACTCTTAGAGTTTGGCGGGTGCTTTTTTGTTTGTGGCTCCGGTCGGCAGCCTATTCAAAGGGACAAGACCGTAAACGACAACTACTACCTGCTGACGCTGGCGGCGATTGCAAAAGAAATCCGGCAGCGTGGCTTGCCGCCCGAATGCTCGGTGCGCATTGCGGCGGGTCTGCCGCTGACCAGTTTCGGACGCGACAAACCCAAGTTCAGAGATTATCTGCTGCGGAGCAATCAGCCTGTGAACTACAAGTTCGAGGGTGTGGAGTACAGCATCACCATCGAAGAAGTTGCGGTCTTCCCTCAAGGCTACGCCGCCCTTATGACCGAAACCGGGCTTTTGCAGGACGAACCGTCCATGCTCCTCATGGATCTCGGCGGCTGGACGGTGGACCTTATGCGCATCGACAACGCCATCCCTGCGGCTGACACTGCGCACAGCTTGGAGCTCGGCATGATCCGCTGCGTAGATGACATCCGGGAGCAGGTGCGCCGAGAAACCGGGCTGTCCCTCACGGATGCCCAAATCGAAAATATGCTGGTAGGTCACCCCTGCACGGTCAGCGATACGGTGCGCGACATTGTAAACAAACAAGGTCGCAAGTACACAGAGCATCTGCTGTCTGCCACGATGGAAGCCGGCTTTGATTTGCACGCCATCCCCGCCGTGCTATTGGGCGGCGGCGCATCCGTGGTGAGCCGCCACCTCAGCCCCAAGGACGGCCTTTGTAAGACGATTTTCCTGCTGGACGACAAAGTGAACGCTGTCGGGTTCGAACGCGCGTTGACCGCCGTGTCGCGCCGTAAAAGCGAGGCATGAAACGCCCGCAGTATGTTTTCCGCCCGAACCTCAGCGACCCGCAACACCGCCGCGCATGGGCGTTGCTGCAGCAGGTGCCGTCAGCCCGCCGCAAGGAGTTTCTGGTGCAAGCCATTCTTGCAACGGAGCAGACGGATAGGCTGGAGAAAAGCATCCGCAAGGTGGTGCGGGAGGAGTTGCAGGCAGTCAACATAACCAGCGCTGTTCCAAGCCCACCGCCAGAGAATGCTATACCAGACTCTGCGCTCGATTTCTTATCTACACTTTAGAGGGGGTGATTCCAATGTTTTAATAATAGGTAGAAAAGCAGAAGGAAAAAGGAGGTTTATACATTATGAACGGTAAAAAAATCTTGTTCGGTGCAGCCTGTGACGGGCTGCTTTTGTTTTTGATGAGGGGTGCCTATTAAGTACGCCCAGAATAGCACCCAAGTCCATAAGGAGCCGGGTGCTTGATTAAATTCATCGATATGTTCTCCGGCATCGGCGGTTTCCGCGAAGGACTGACCCGTGCCGGAGGATTTGAATGCGTAGGACACTGCGAAATCGACAAATACGCCAACCGTAGTTACAACGCCCTGTTTGACACGAAGGGAGAGTGGTTCATTGAAGATGCCCGAAAAGCCGACCCCAGCACCATGCCCGATTTCCAGTTGCTCTGCGGCGGATTTCCTTGCCAGACTTATCCCGAATAAAATAAGAATCCCGAAGCCCAGCCGGGAATCCTTGCAGCGCAAGGATTTCTGCATAAAAACTTCGGGATAATATTTTAAAGATGGCACCTGCTATAATGTTGCTACGGATTGTAATCCGAATCAACATTGTGAGGTGTATTAGTGTGAACAAAATTTGAAATCACAGTCCTTTCTGCGCGTGTATTAGATGCCTTAAGCGGACGCGGCCTCAAGGCCAAAACGGTACATGAGTTTGAGAGGTATGGAACTCGACGGATTGTAAAGCATTGTTTGGGCAAAGGTCAGATATTGTATTCCAAAGAGACGGTTCAAAATTTTGTCTGGCAGGAACGTGCTAAACAGGAATCCGGAACATTGCCGCACTACCAGTGGGGCATAACTCGGCGTGCCGCAGTTTATCTCGACCAAATGGCGGAGTATGGAAAAATTCAGGATGAACCTATACGGCCTTGGGAGGCTGAACACAACCCATTGTTTCAAGCCATTTCCTGCAATCCGAGCAATTCCATGAAGGTAATAGACATTATCTGTAGAACCAGAGATGCCGTCATGCAGTTGGAACTATCCGATAAGACAAAGACCAATTGTATCTATTGTGGATTTGGTGCTATCTTGAACTTCTTCATTTCTCGCGGTGAAGAGTCCTACTCTCCAGAAACGCTTGCCCTTTTCGTAAAAACGGTCCAAGAAAATTTTGTGAACGGAGCAATACAAAAGGCATCCTTTCAGACGATGCGCAAAGCTGCCCATTGGATCGAGGAATATCTCTCGACCGGACAGGTGTCTCAGCAGAAGTTGAGAAAATATAATTTTGCCTGCGCTCCGCCAGAGTTTGAAAATCTGCTCTCGCAATACCAACTGTACATGGACAATGAAAACTATTTGAAAGAAGGCTCCCGCCAGTTTTATCTTTCATCGGTTCGGACGTTTTTCCGTACCATAGCCACTTTGGGGATATACCGCTATGCTGAGATCACCTTGCCAGACGTCACCAGATGTCTGGCAAAGATTTCAGAAACATTTCCTCTCGGTATATTTAATTTAACCGGAAGTATGCGTTCCTTTGCGCGATTCATGGCCGAAAAACATCCTGAGCTGCCCGATATCTCACCAGCGCTTGTATTTTCTGCTGCAAAACGTCGGCGTGTTTATGTAGGATACACTCACGAAGATGCCCAAAAGATTTTCTCTGCAATAAATCGCAGCAGCACAATGGGGATGCGAGATTATGCAATGATTATGCTTGCGTACACAACTGGCTTACGCGGCTGTGACATTGTAAACCTGAAGTTTGACAGTATTGACTGGGATGCCTGCGAACTGCGTCTGGTACAAGAGAAAACAAACATCCCTGTATCCTTACCGCTTGATACAAAAACCGGAAATGCGATTGCCGATTACATTCTCCATGCCCGGCCCAAGTGCAAATCTGAGTATATATTTTTGCGGGTACTGCGCCCCTATACAAAGATTGGAAGTATGTGGACGGTGATTGCAAAATATGCACACATTGCATTGGGAAAGGACCAGAAGATGAATGGGCCGCATGCTTTCCGGCGAGGAATGGGAAGACAATTGCTGGAAGCAAATATTCCTGCGCCACTAATCTGCGATATTCTAGGACACTCGTCGTCTGTGTCCTTGCGCCAATATACCGCGTCATCCCTAGAGAAATTAAAAGTGTGCGCAGGTACTATTTCTGCAATTCCCATTGCACAGGAGGCCTTGTTATGACAAGACCATCTTTGAAAAGCCGTTTTGGAGAACAGATTCGCGCCTTTGTAGGCTACAAGAACAGTCTTGGTTTTCCTTACAATGAGAGTATCCGTATTCTAGGGAGGTTTGACGATTTCTGTGTAGAAAGGTTCCCTGAAAAAGATTGTCTGGATTGTGAACTCGCACTTGCATGGCTGGAGAAACGAGATACGGAAAACACAGCAGGCCACCGAAATCGTATTATGGTCATACGGGAGTTTGCAAAGTATCTTCGGGCTGTTGGAACAGAAGCATATATGATTCCCATATCCATGACCAGCAAAGGCCCCAGGTATGTTCCACATATCTTCAATGAAGCGGAGATAAAAGCGTTCTTCCACGGTGCTGACAGCTTTCGGCCTCACGGGAAAGCTCCGGCCAGACATCTTGTTATCCCGGTATTTTACAGATTGCTGTATTGCTGCGGATTGCGGCCCGCAGAAGCGAGACTGCTCAAGAAGGAAAATGTGGACTTGGTTCGCGGTTCTGTCTACGTTGTGGAATCCAAAGGGCACAAGGACCGTGTCGTTGCGGTTGCAGATGATTTGCTTCAGATTATGAGAAGCTATTCCACCCTGATCTCAGAAATTTACCCGGACAGCGATTACATTTTTCCGAGATACGATGGGGAGGGGCCGTATACGAAGCGTTGGACAGAAGAAATGTTTTGGAGATGCTTCAGTATGGCCGGAATTACTGCGTTTGAGGGACCTAAACCTAGGGTTTACGATTTCAGACATACTTTTGCAACGGAATGTATCTGTCGTTGGATGCGAGAAGGCCGTGATATTGATGCAATGCTGCCGTTTCTCTCCGCATACATGGGACACGCCCGTTATGAAGATACGCTTTACTATGTCCACATGGTTCCTGATTTTTATGAGCGTGTTGGAACAGTAGACCGTACTGCATGGGAAAAATTGCTTCCGGAGGTGCATGATGAAGGTTAAGGATGCTCAGTTTTTTACGGTTGTAAGTTCGTTTCTGAATGTTTATCTTGTGAAAAACCGAAGCTGCAGTTCTAATACGGTAAAATCCTATGAGGATGCTCTGAATCTGCTTTTTACGTTTTTGGAAGGCACAAAAGATATTCCCAGACAACGAGTAAACTGGAGCCATTTCACCCGCCAAAACATACAGGAATTCGTGGACTGGTTGGAGAAAGTCAGGAACTGCAGTAGACAAACACAGCTGCAAAGGCTTGCCGCAATACGCTCTTTTGTGCGGTATGGCGGCATTGTAGATCTGCGCGTAATTGCAATACAGGCCGACGTGGAGAGAATTCGATACCGAAAACCACCGCCTGCTTTGGTTGGCTATCTCACAAAAGAAGAACTTTCTATTTTCCTCGCGCAGCCGAACTGCAAAAAGCGTACAGGATTCCGGAATATGGTGTTTCTGGTTTTAATGTACGATACAGCTGCTCGGTGTCAGGAAATGTTGGATTTAAGGATACAGGATTTAGTGCTGCACAGAACCTCACCGTGTGTCTATTTCACAGGTAAGGGAAACAAGACACGGGTTGTTCCTATTTTGCCGAAAACAGCGGAGCACCTTCGCAGTTACCTGAAAAAATTCCATCCGGCAGAAAATAGAAAACGAGACGACTATGTGTTCTATGCTTATGGTGGCCCTCAAAGGCCGATGTCTCCTGATACGGTTGCGGCATTTGTAAAGAAATATGGAGAATCTGCACGGCACGTCTGCACATCCATTCCGGAACGGGTACATCCCCACATGCTGCGGCACACACGGGCAATGCACCTATACCAAGACGGTGTTCCATTGGCTATGGTATCCGAATTCCTCGGCCATGCGCAGATTGAAACAACAAAAATTTATGCCCATGCTGATACAGAAATGAAACGGAAAGCCATTCAGCAAGCAGCAAACAAGCTAAACGATACGATTCCGGACGTACTCTGGAATACAGATGACGAGGAGATGATGCTTAAATTAAGAGGCAAACAACAATACAAGTGAAAATATTATCCCGAAGTTTTTATGCAGAAATCCTTGCGCTGCAAGGATTCCCGGCTGGGCTTCGGGATTCTTATTTTATTCGGGATAAGTCTGGTTATTCCGAAATTCAGGATAACCAGACTTTCAGCATTGCAGGATCTCGAAAAGGATTCGGAGATCCACGCGGCACTCTCTTCTTTGAACTGGCCCGCCTGGCTGAAGCCCGGAAGCCTTCGTATCTGCTGTTTGAAAATGTACCCGGCCTGTTATCTCATGACGGAGGGCGGACATTTGCGACGATCATTAACACGCTGGACAGACTGGGGTATGGCGTGGAATGGCAATGTCTTAACAGCAAAGATTTCGGCGTTCCCCAGTCTAGAAACCGCGTGTACATTATCGGATATCTTGATGAGCGATGTAGAGGAAAAGTATTTCCTTTCATCGAAACAGCAGGAAGTTCTCTTATTCAAACCCACGGCGGCCACCAAGGAGAGCGCGTCTACTCCCCCGAAGGATTAAGTTGTACGCTGGCTGCCAATCCGGGCGGGTTCGGCGGCAAGACCGGGCTGTACGAGGTGGGAGTGCCGATCAAGTGCGCCACAAAAACCGGCTACCAGATGGCACAGGTCGGTGACAGCATCGACCTGAGCTACGCCACAGTCAACAGTCGGCGCGGACGGGTTGGTAAAGAGATTGCGCATACACTTACAACGGGCTGCCAACAAGGCACTGTTGAAGTTCGCCCGGTCAAAAATCCCATCAAGTCCGACCTCGCCCGCAACACCGAACGCACCGGTAAGCCCGGCGCACCCATGCACACTCTTACCACGAAAGACCGGCACGGTGTTCTGTGTGAGGGGCGCATCCGCCGCCTGACACCGCGCGAATGCCTGCGGCTGCAGGGCTGGACGGATGACCGCATCGACACGGTGCTTGCCATCCAGAGCGATAACCAAGCCTACAAGCAGGCTGGCAACGGCGTCACGGTCAATGTAATCGAAGCCATCGGTCGCCGCATTGCCGCCATGGACGCGGAACTTCGGGGTGAGGCACTTGCCCCTTGATTTCCGCGACCAGTATTTTGGCTGTGAAATTGAGCTGACCGGAATAACCCGCGCCACGGCAGCCCATGCGCTGGCCAATCTGTTTGGAACCCGCGCCGAGCATTCCGGCGGTGGCTACGATGCCTACCGTGTCAAAGATTTGGACGGTAAAGAGTGGAAAATCGTCCGGGACGGAAGTATTCATCCGGAAGGATATCGGCGCTCCTCTACTTCGGGCGAGTATAAAGTCGAGTTGAACTCCCCCAAACTGGAATACGCTGAGATGGAAAAGTTGCAGGAGGTCATCCGCAGCCTGCGCCGTGCAGGCGGAAGGGTCAATTCATCCTGCGGTATGCACGTGCATGTGGACGCCAGCAAGCACACACCGCAGAGCCTCAAAAATGTGCTGTCCATTATGTATTCCAAGGAAGACATTTTGTTTGCAGCCTTGAAAGTAAACCCCAGTCGAATCTCCAGCTACTGCCAGCCGGTGGATGAACCGATTCTGGAAGAAATCCGCAAGCTGCCCAGCGGTGCGAGTATGGATCAACTGAAAGACCGCTGGTATCAAGGGCGGGATGGGAGTGATTATCACTACCATTCGTCACGGTACAGGGCTTGCAATATGCATTCTGTATTCTATCACGGTACAATCGAATGGCGGTTGTTCAACTCCACGCTCCATGCGGGCGAAGCCAAAGCCAACATCATTCTGGCTATGGCGATCTCGGCGCAGGGCATCAACCAGAAGTACACGCAGTTCCGGAAAACGCCCATCGGGGATAATCCGGCGTTCACCTTCCGCACCTTTCTGCTGCGGCTGGGGCTCATCGGTCCTGAGTACAAAAATGTGCGTATGCACCTGCTGAAGAACCTGCCCGGTGACAAGGCGTGGCGGCACGACAAGTCGCTGTATCCCAGCAATCAACCACGGCTTCATACAGATGAGGTCAGATAAGGAGAAACCCAATGTCTCGAAATGAATACTTTGCCTATGGCTCCAATCTGAATTTTGAACAGATGGCCTACCGCTGTCCCGAAGCAACGGTGGTAGGCACTGCCAAGCTGGATGGCTATGAGCTGGCGTTCCGGCGCGGCTTTCTGACGATTTTGCCAAAAGAGGGCGCAAGCGTCGAAGGGCTGATCTGGTCTGTCACCGACCACGACGAATCCCAGCTTGACTGTTACGAGGGCTACCCGACATTCTATGACAAGGAGACCCTAACGGTCACGGATGCAGACGGAACGCCGCACGAAATCATGGTTTACACGATGAACGCACCGTACCGTGACCAGTTGCTCCCGGTCAGCAGCCGCTACAATGCGGTTGTTTTGCAGGGGTGTCTGGATGCGGGCATCTCTCCGCAGCAGTTCTATGATGCTGACGAAAAATACCGCAAAGCCTACAAGGCCAGAGCCGCGCCCTGTCCAAAGAAACACGCTCCCGAACGCTAACCAAGCCCGCTGCAACCCGCAGCGGGCTTTTTCTTTTGCAACAAAAGGAGAACCAGTATGAAAAACAAACACAGAATAAAGCAGGGATTGTCGCTGCTGCTGGCGGGCGCACTGACGTTTACCAATGTTGGCGCAGCGCTACCCGCCTTTGCAGAGGATGCCCCTGCCACGCCGGAGACAGCTTCAGCGGCCACACCGGAAACCGCTGAAGCCAATGTCCCGACACCGAATCTTTCGCAGATCACTGAAAATCTGTACGACGATCTGCCGGACGCGCCTACCGGCAGTTACCTTGGCAGCATGGGTCTGCCCGTGGCAACCGGCGAAACAAAAATCGGTATCTCCGCGTGGGTTTCTGACCTGTATGACGGCGTAGATGCCCATATGGATGCCGATGCGCTGAACGCAGATGAGAACACGGTCACAATCGGCAAAACTCCCGGTACAGACTATGCCATTGTTCCACTGCTGGCGCAGGTCGAATACCCGGCAGACGGTGCGGTATCCGAAATCATACTGCCGGACGGTGTGGAGCTTTTAAGCTATCTCTCCACCGATTATGAGCCTATCCCGGCAGACGAGCAGGAGCAGACTGAAATCCTGCACCAGACATACTCGGAGCAGTCGGCGGCAGCAACCGGTTTGTATGTGAAAGCCTCTGCCGATTTTACGGCGCAGCTTGTCTATACGGATTCGGACGGCAGTTCGCAGTCAAAATCTATCCAAGTACAGATCAGCGAGGATGCCGCACCTACACAGATGTATGCCGACACCGGCGATGACGGCATTGCCGCCTATGCTGCAGGACCGACTCCGCCGTATGCCACCGGCAAAATCACCAGTATTGCCAAGGAGGGCGGCACATGGCTGATTTGGTTCAACGGTCAGGAAGCCTACTGCTGCAGCCACGGCCTGAACGGCCAGCCCAAGGGCTGCCCCACCTACAGCTTCTCTCATGTGTCCCGTCTTGAACCCGGCCAGTATACGCCGGGCAACCACTATGCAAACCAGGTCAACATCTGGGGTGGTCTTGGTCAGCTGAGTCTGGATATGCTGGATGACCGTCCTGTTGTGGCAAGCCTTGAAGATGATCCTGAAGCGGCGAAGAACAGCCGGACATCCTTGGCAGCCTTTACGATGAAACCCAGCAGTGGATCATGGAAAACTATCCCGACAGCTACGCGGCGCAGACCTATATTGCTGCTGCAGAAGAACTCATAAACGGTACAGATGCGCAGTCCGGGGAAAACGGCTACTACACCTACATCTATAACCCGCCCGCAGGGTATGCGTGGCAGGTTGTGGCGCTGGTCGGTGAAGAAATTGCGGGCGGCACTGAGATTCCGGATGTGCCGAGTGTTCCGGAACCGAAGTACTATTCCGCTGCGTGGACAGCTCCTGCGCAAAGCGCCAGCGGAAGCTTTGATCTGACATTCACAGTCAACACCGACAAGTACCAGCTGAACACGCTGGAAAAGGTGGACGGGGCGGTCATTACCGTCACGCCCAGCCGGACCGGCGGCAGCGTGGACGGCGGCAGCTGGCAGATGACCCCTGCCGGGGCACAAACCATTACCACAGGCGGTCACACACAGGACGATACCTACCACCTGAACGGCGGCGACGGTTCTGCCACATGGACGGTTCACTACGAGGTGTCCAAGACCAGCACCAGTACGCTCAGCGGGCAAGAAGGACCGTTCGCCAGCCAAGCCGAAGCGGATGCCGCTGCCGAAGCCGCCAAGAATGCAGCCATCGGGCAGCTGCAGAACGAAGCGCAGGGCATGGTGGACGCCGCCATTGCCTCGGCGCGGGCGCAGCTTGCCAATATTACATTCAGCTATGACGAGGTCACCATCCCGCACGGCTTTGATTCCACGCCCGGCGCGCTGGGCAGCCACCAGACTATTACTGTTCCGGCTAATAGTTCCAATGACTATAAAATGCAGAACGATGAATGGTCGGTAAAGGTCAGCATCGACAAAATCGACAGCGAAACCAAGCAGCGCATCAAGGGCGATGCCGAGTTTAAGAGTTTTCGAGTGGGATACCGTTCGGCAGTGCTATATCCCGTTTGGCGGATACAACCGGTACAAGGTCGAGCGCCAGAGCGATGGCACTTACAAGGTCATCAACCACAGCAATTATGCCAATGGTTCTGACAATATCTATTACACCCAGCGCAACGAGGGCAAGTTCGTCATCGTGGAGAGCCGCGCACCCAGCGAGTATTACGGCGATTGGACGGATGTGACCAAACCCGGCACGGCAGGCTCTGTTCTGGGCAAGCGGGCGTATGCCTTTGAAATTACCAAAGCACAGGACGGTCAGACGATTTGGCTGGGCAACGCCGATTATAACGCTGACATCAGCACGACCAACAGCGGCGGTACGCTCATCGACACCGGCGAGGGCATCGTAACTATCACTTTTGGCAGTCGCAACGCAGATAAGACCTACGCCACAGACCCCACCGGCATTGCAAACAACGAAGATTCCTACACCATGCACGCCAATGCCGACAAGATGCAGAATGATCGTGTCCTCGGCAATATTCTACTGACAAAAGTTGACTTGGACGCCGCGCGGTATCTGGCTGCGGGCAGCAACGGAGATACCACGCTGGAAGGTGCTGTGTACGATCTGTACGCCGCTGACACGATTGAACACCCGGATGGTGTTTCGGGTGTCGTAGATTACTCCAAGATCACCGATTCCAGCGGCACGCCCATCTGGCACACCACTGTGCTTACCAACGGCGCATGGAAGTCCGACTATCTCCCGGTGCTGAAAAATGGATTACCTTGTAGCCTCCGCCGCCATCAAGGACGGCAAGCTGGCGTTTTCTAATCTCTACTTAGGTCGTTACTACCTTGTGGAGCGCGCCACCGGCATCGTGATCCCGGTGGATTCCAACGGGCAGTATTACCTTTCCGGCCAGTATCCCCTGCTCAACAAAAATGCTGGAGCCTACCGGCAGCTATGCCACCCTTGCCAGCAATGGTACGGAGTACACCGACTATGTCTACTGCAACCAGTATTCTGCTGTTGCCGAAAGCCGCGCCCTGGACGGCAGCAAGACCTATGACGGCTACTACCTATCTTTTGCGAAAGGCTATCTCTGTGATGAAGTCAACCACTATCAATCCCTTACTTATGCAGATGAATCCACTTATGTTGTCCGGCATCGAAGATCAGACGCAGGACGAAGTACTGAAATCCGGGTTCAGTCTGCAAAAGCTGGTGTCCACCACCGGGCAGCCCTCCCCTGCCATTAAGCAGGGCGGCGCCGGGTTCAAAGTGTACCGTGTATCGCTGCTGAGCAAGGCAGACCAGTTTTATCCAAAATGCCGATGGCAGCTACGATGCCGCCGGCATTTTGGATGCCTACCGCAAATCCAGCTACGATCAGAACACACTGAAATTTGATTTTTCCGATGAAGAACAGGCTGTCGCCACGATGTACGAGAGTGACACCGCCACTGTCACTCGCTACAATGCCACCTTGACCGTAGACGGCGATTTTGCCAATGGGCAGGGTCTCGGCTGGGTGCCGACCAACAACGCGCAGGAATATCGCTTATCCGAAATCTTCACGAACGAGGAAGGCATCCTGCGCGTGCAGGGGCTTCCCTACGGCCAGTACATTGTTGTGGAAACCACGGTGCCGAAGGATGTTTTTCAGGCAGAACCGTTTCTTGTCACTGTCAATGCGTCCAGCCCGCAGAGCAGCTTTACTGTTCCCGCCGGCAGCATCACAACGCCCAGCGGCAGCAACATGACCTACAACATTCTGGACGAAGAGTTAGAGGGCTACTTGCAGCTTGTTAAAATCGATATTGAGACGGGCAAGCCTGTCAAAATTGCCGACACTGCGTTCAACCTTTACTATATTGCC
>ENA-OQET01001079-OQET01001079.1-human-gut-metagenome-genome-assembly--contig:-NODE-1079-length-12740-cov-3.838976_pt1 | contig 12740 bp, 11 predicted proteins | sample MGYA00242800_ERZ504645 | MGnify/ENA primary metagenome ERZ504645 (study PRJEB26092, sample SAMD00036308) | human gut metagenome | host: Homo sapiens | study: EMG produced TPA metagenomics assembly of... | reverse complement strand
ATCGTAGAGGCCGCGCTCGTCGAGTCGATAGAAAGCAGAGCACTGGATGCCGTGTTCGACCGACCACTGCGGATCCACCGGGTCGCAGTAGAGCAGGCCATTACGGGCAGCCACATTCTTCAACCCCTGGAAAAAGGCCTCTTAATTTTACTGACCTGTATTATATCACAACGTAATACTTTTGTAAAAACTTTTACTTTATATACACCGCAAAACCTTGTATTTTTTTGCCAACCAGTCTATAATTATCCTGTTTGAGCTAATTTACAAATAAACAAAAAGGGGATGTGATCAATGAAAGTTCAACGCAAATATTTACAACTGGCATGCCTGAATCTGTTTCTTGTCATGTCTGTTATCTTATGTCCTCACCAGACATATGCCAAAGGTAAAAAATTTTAAAATCTATTTTTACCAATGCAGAAAAATCTATCAAGTTACCTTTAAAATCCAGCCAGGCACTATCTGTTCGATACTCTAAGAAGAAAAAAGCTTCCTACAAAATACAAATGGGAATCTTCTAATCCTAAAGTTGTAAAAGTATCAAAAAAATGGTATCCTGACACCAAAGAAAACCGGTAAGTCAGTGATCCGTCAATGTGGTCAGAACAAAATATGGTAAGGTCATTGCAAAAAATCTATTAAAGTAAAAGTAACACCTGAATTGCCATCAAAGCAATTTCCTGTGAAGAAGATGCTGCTTCTGCAACACTGATCAAATATCCAAACAAATATCGTTGGAATATTTCTCTCAAGCCTGCGAATGCATCTCTTGCTTCCGTTACTTTTCGAAGCAGCAATAAATCCATTGCCACGATCAGTAAATCTGGTGTTATCACACCTTTAAAAGAAGGCAACATAACAATGACTGCAAAATATAAAAAAGTTATCTTGAAACGACGTTTTCATGTAACGATTCCATTAAAGAAATTAACAACAAGGCATCAAAAGATCAGTATGCCTTACGGAACTTCCAGGACTTTATCTGTGAATTTCAAACCATGGAATGCATCTGACAAAAAACTTACCTGGAGTACAAACAATGATACCGTTGCCGTTGTCGATGAGAATGGTCAGGTAACTACCCGTGGAGTTGGTGTCGCTGTGATCACCGCAGCTTCTATAAAAAATCCAAGCAGAAAGTGCAATATCACGATCACTGTCACTGCTGAAAATGGTTTATTATCTACTGAAGCTTTGGATTATTTTGACTTAAAAGATGGGGACCGTCTGATGATCATTGCCCATCCAGATGATGACCTCTTATGGGGTGGTGGAAATATGATTCAGGAAATTAAAGAATTAAAAGAAACTGGAAATAACTATTTTGTTGTTTGCCTAACCAATGGCTCTTATGATAGTCGAGCTAGGGATTTTAACTCTGCGATGAATGATATCGGGGCAAAACATGTGATTCTCCGCTATCCTGACCTCTATCGCAGACATCAGGTTGCATGGGATCATTATACTAACTATATCACACAGGATATCCGGCGTGTCATGAATTATCGTAACTGGAGCAAGATCGTAACACACAATCCTGATGGCGAATACGGACATCAACATCATAAAAAAACAGATGAATTGGTCACTGCTGTAAGTCATGAAAATGCTGAGCATTACGATAAATTATATTACTTTGAAAAATTCTACACTCAGGATGCTATTCCAGAAGGTCTTGCAAAACTCCCTTCTGATGTTGCTCAGAAGAAGCATGCTCTGATCTTTAAAAACTATTTTGACCGTGGTGCGATTCGAATGTATGAATATTTTAATGATTATGAAAATTGGGTAAAAGCTACGGATTGGCAATAATACAATATGGTATAAAAAATGCAGCTGTATTTCAAATTATACATCTGCATTTTTCTTTCTAAATTTTTATTGATATACACGAAATACCAGATCTGCTTTTCTTGATCTTTCCTGCATATTTAATTATCTTTCTCATTATCTATTTTGTTTGTGATCAACTGTAATTTAAATTCGAAATCTTGCCTATTTTTTTGTACAATCGTACTTAAAATCAATCCAGAAAAGAATGCCTGCAACGCTGCAAGTGCTATAAATCCACTTACGATCAAAGTTGGGAAATTCGGTACCAGACCTGTATGAAGATATGTCATAAATACGGGTATAAATAATCCTGCCGCAATAATCATAAGCAAGAATGCCATACTTCCAAAAAACTGAAATGGTCTATAACCTTTAAACAGTTTTATGATCGTAAATAATACCTTCATACCATCTGTATAAGTATTTAATTTAGATTCGCTTCCATCTGGTCTATCTCGATATTCGATGATCACATTATCAACCAGCATATTTTTATCTACTGCATGAATGCTCATTTCAGTTTCGATTTCAAATCCCCTGGATAACACTGGAAATGTTTTAACAAACTGATAGCTAAAAGCTCTATATCCAGTCATAATATCCCGGATATTACTTTTAAAAAGATGATTAATTGCAGCTCTCACCATGCTATTTCCAAGATTATGAAAAGGTCTTTTATTTTCCTCAAAATAGGTAGATGATAATCTGTCCCCTACAACCATATCCACCTTGTATTCTAAAACTTTTTCTGCCATTTCTCGTCCAAATTGGGCAGGATATGTATCATCTCCATCAATCATGATATAACATTGCGCATCAATTTCTCGAAACATCCTTCGGATCACATTTCCTTTTCCCTGTTGATATTCATTTCTTACAATAGCTCCTGCTTCTTTTGCAATCTCTACTGTACGATCTGTGGAATTATTGTTATATACATAGATTGTTGCCTCTGGAAGTTCTTTCTTCCAATCCTCCACTACTTTTTTAATTGTCTTTTCTTCATTGTAACACGGAATCAATACTGCAATTTTTTCCATTACGCATTCTCCTTTGTTAAAATTCATTATATTCTTTATATATTATTTCATTTACAAATGCAGCATATAAAATCGTACTCGCTGTAATCGGAAGCATATATCGCATATCGCCATTTACAGGTGATGCCAGACATATAAGGAATGATGTCACTACTGGCAAAAATGCAATCCAATATCTGATCGTCTTTTTAAAAGAACATACCATGCCAAGCAATCCAATCAAAATCCATAAATATATCATCGGTTTTGTAAATAATGTCAATGGAGTTTTCTGATATATTGTATCTAAAACCCCATGATATATATCTCTGATATATTTTGTTTTTTCCTGAATAATATATTTTATATTCTTTTTGGTATATATCCATACTTTCTGGCTGAACATAATATCCATATGGATATCTTATTTCTGTCATATAACCCCAATATCCATATGTCCCATTTAACGTTGCCTGAATATACGCCGTCGGATGCTTCTTAAGCATTTCAAACCATATGTTAAATAATCTTTTAAATATTCGTCTTTCTGTTTGTAAGTATTCTTTACTGGGTCAGAAAGATCTGGATCATAATTCTTTCCAATCGTATCGTAATCTAATACTTTTCGAATCACTTTTTCCTCTTCCGTCGAAACATCATTTCCATAATATTTTACATATCTCGCTGTCTGTTGAAAAGGGATGGAGAGCATCTCCTGCTTTCCGCCAGGCTTCACACCTGCCATGGGAAGAATTGCGTTTTGGTAAACCTCCCAAAACGCCACCATTATTATAAATAAAACTATCAATTGTCTTCGATATTTTTTTACACCTACAATACAAAACGGCATCGTAAAAATTAATATATAAAACCCGTTGTGTCTGACCAAACATAATAATAAAGAGACTATTAAAAACAAAATACTCTTAACTTTTGAATCAAATATCTTCTCTGGTTCTAATACTATATCAAATATAAATAACACAAATAAAACAAATATTGGATAAAATAATGTGTCTTTTACTGCTGTCCTTGCATATGCCGACCAGATAGGAAACAATCCATAAAATGCCAATCCTGTAAAGCGAATCCAATACTTTGTATTCTTCTTATGCATCCAATAAAAACATATTGCGAAAACACCACTTGTAAATAACAATGTAAATAACAGATACACTGCGATTCCTACATTTTGACATCCAATGTTTCTTCCAAATTTGACAAACATCCCTTCAAACAATGTCGTCAATACAGGATGATGATTCGTCAGATTTCCACTGAAAAACTGCTCATACTGTCGTATAATATCATAAGTTAAACAACCCGGAAAATACAAAATATAATTTGGAAGCCATAAAACGATCAGAATGCTCCAAGGAACTGCTATAGGATGATGATCAAATATTTTTTCTCCTATCCCACTGTTTGCTTGAGTCTTTAACCTTATAAAAGACTTCCCCGCTTTTGAATATAATACATTCATGATCATATGTACGATCATTGTAAGAATCATCGTCATGATCAATGCACTGATCATATGTTTTTTATCGCATATGATCAGTGACCAGTTATCTCTCTGATCATAACTTATAGATATAACCATGCATATTGAAAATAAAAATGATATAATCCATGAAATGATTCGATTATTCTGATGCATTGACTGCCTTTCCTCGTTTCTCTTCTTTTCTTTTCCTTAAATAATCCCATCAACTGATAAAATGCCAAGCCAAATACAAATGCCTTTAAATTGTAAGCGGCTGGAAAATATGCTTCTACTCCGCATGCGATAAATCCAATTTCTAAAAGCACCATAGCCCCAAAATATCCCTTTTTATAAAGTACCCATACAGCTATAAGCATAAAAGCACAAAAAAGTCCAAACACAATTGGCCCATATTCCAACAATGTTCTTACAATTCCTAATTCTGTTACGTATCCATCATTGGCCTGTGTATAAATTCCATATCCACAAACCTTTCCACCAATGTTACTTCCAAACAGAGGAATTCCAGCTCCAAGAAAACAGTTCCGTGCAACTGTCAATCGTCCTGTTATCAATTGATCTAATCTCATAAATGTTGGATCTGTCAATTGAGAATAAAGTCCATAATATATAGATAAGAAAATCCCTACAAGATTTCCGATCTCTAATAAAATCAGTGAAATCTTAAATTCATAAATTTTTCTTGCATATCTTAAAATAAAATAGGCAATGATCGCTGCTGATCCACAATAAAATGCTGTTCTTGATTTTGATAGTTGATAAAACTCATAGTTGAAATAGAACATAATCGCAAATGCCCACCATTTCATTTTCTTATAATAAGCATATAAAAAACTAACAATCAAAACCATGATCATAAGATGAATTCGTGTTCGCATGCCATGTGCAAAAACTTATATCGTACTTCTATCATTCCTCGCCCATAATCTTTTACTGTTGTTAATTTGTCTGGTGCATTCACAAAGAACCATGTAAAACCATAGCTTAACCCAACAAATCCACATGCAAATACTGCTTTCATCACTTTCTTAAGATCTACGTCTTTCATTGCCAGAATGATCAGATAATTTGCAGGGTAATCAATTCCTCCAGAGCTTTTCCAACATAAATACATCAAAACAGCTCCTGCTGCTCCAATAATCACTTCTTTCCATTGATATTTTGTTAATATTATTTTGACCACAAAACAGATTAATCCAATATAAAATAGTCTTTGCACTGGAATTTGTCTTGTCGGATCTTTCTCTACATACCAATAGTAAGCTATATAAAAAAAGTAGTATGTAATATAGAGTATTGTTCCTAATAAAAAGAACAACTCTCCGACCCATTGTCTTTTATTTTCAATCTTCATCTCTATTGCTCCTGTTTATTTTTCAAAAAAGCCATCGTATATTCTACGACAGCTTTTGTCTAATGCTATGATAATGAAATAATTAATCTTCTGTTCTATATCCATCCGGATTCATAGACTGCCATTTCCAGGAATCTGCACACATTTCTTTGATTCCTTTTTCTGCAGCCCATCCTAATTCTTCTTTTGCTTTTGTCGCATCACAATAGCATGTTGCAATGTCTCCAGCTCTTCGTGGTTTGATCTCGTATGGAAGTGTCTTTCCACAAGCCTCTTCATATGCATGTAAGACATCTAATACACTATATCCGATTCCTGTTCCAAGGTTGTAGATACGTACTTCTGGTTTTTCTTCAAATTTCTTTAATGCCTTCACATGTCCTTTGGCAAGGTCTACAACATGGATATAATCACGGACACCTGTTCCGTCTGGTGTGTCATAATCATCACCAAAGACTCCTAATTTCTCAAGTTTACCAACTGCTACCTGTGCAATATATGGTACTAAGTTATTTGGAATTCCCTTTGGATCTTCTCCGATCAGTCCACTTTCATGTGCTCCGATAGGGTTAAAGTAACGAAGTAATACGACATTCCATTCTGGATCTGCGACATGGAAATCTGTTAAGATCTGCTCTAACATCCCCTTTGTCTGTCCATATGGGTTTGTGATCTGTCCTTTTGGGCATTCCTCTGTAATTGGAATGAAAGCTGGATCTCCATAGACTGTTGCTGAAGAACTAAAGATAATATTCTTCACTCCATGATTTCTCATCACATCACATAAGATCAGTGTTCCTGTGATATTGTTATGATAATATTCTAATGGTTTCTGTACAGATTCTCCAACTGCTTTTAATCCTGCAAAGTTGATCACAGAATCAATATCTTCTGCATCAAAAATCTTCTCTAATGCTTCACGGTCTAAAACATCTGCCTCATAAAATTTTACTGTTTTCCCTGTGATCTGCTCTACTCTCTTTAAAGCTTCTTCACTAGAATTATATAAATTGTCTACTACGACAACTTCATATCCTGCATTTAAAAGTTCCACACATGTATGGCTGCCGATATATCCAGCACCACCTGCTACTAAAATAGCCATGATCTCTCCTCCATTATTGTATATATTATTTATTTACACTATTTTTTATCATACCACATTTCACGATATCATTAAAGTTTTTCTTGTAAAGTAATTATTGGGCACTCGTCTATCTCTGGATCTTTCGTCCTTCAATATAATAACGTTTTTCACAAGCATGTCCCATGGAAAATGTCTTTCTTGGCAGTGTTCCGTCTGTCATCACACTTGGAAACAGCTGATCTTTCTCCATTGCTGGAAGTTCAATTCCTATCGTCTGCTCTTCTTTTGACAGTTCTTTTAAGACATCTTCTCCGTGAATATAATCAATACATCCTGAATTGTCTTTGAGATATTTATCTAAAAATGTCTGTATTTTATCAACTGCTAATTGATGTTTATGTAAATTCAAATGGAGAACTTCTTCCTTCTTTCCATAATAGCAGCGAATTGTTTGTCCTTCTTCGCTGCAACATTCTGTTTTTAATGCATGTATTAATTCTTCTGGATCTGTTCCAGTAATGACTCTGTGAATTGGTTCAAACTGCTGGGAATCATCATGTAAATTCTCGAGTTCTACCAATGCATATCTCGCTGGATGATCTTTGATATGTTCCCATTGATGATTTTTCTTTAACTTCTCGTAACAGGCTTTTGCTGTTGCCAGAGAATGGTTTCCGTCTCCGACAGCATAGACCATTGGATCATCACTTAAATCTTTATATCTTTCTGTCATTTGTTCTTCATATGATTGTAGTTTTTCTAAAAATTGTTCTTTGACCTCTCCGTCTACCAGCCATCCTGCGATATGTCCGCCTTCCTGCATCAGATCAAATTCATATAGTTTCTCAAGATTCGCCTTCTGCTCTGTCACGATTTCTAATACTTCATTTTTCCAGTCATCGCATAGCAAGATCACGTGTGGCAATTCAATCGGTGCCTGATAACGAATCTTCATTCTTGGTGGGATTCGCTCCATGACTGTTTTCTCTGTGGAACGGATCTTTGCTTCGTGTTCTGGCGTATAACTATATTGTTCCAAATCGATCGCACCTACGATCCCTCTTCGAATCTTTCCATTCTGCAAGGTTCTTTCCACATAAACCAAAGAATTTACATAAGTTTTCAACAGATGATCATCTGCATAATTCTTCATTGTGGATTGAATCTTTCGGATCTTTTCATCTTCTTCCTCACTTCCAAGATATGCTTCTGGAAGCATTAGATGTAACGTTGAAGGCGTATTTCCTACATACTCTTTTACTTCATCCCAGTATTCTGGCTGGGATGAAAACTGGTCACAAGCGATCACGGCCCATTTCTTCATAGAATCTACCTGTGGCATTAAAATATTTGCTGGTAAAAATGTTTCGCTCATGTTTCTTGTTCCTCTTTTCTTATATGACATAAATCTTTATAACTCTTTTTCACACATATCTAACGCTGCTGCAATAACCGCATCCATATCGTAATATTTATATTCTCCGAGTCTTCCTCCGAAGATGATATTTTCTTCTTTCTCGGCTAATTTCTTATACTCTTCATATAATTTTCCATTCTTTTCGTCATTGACTGGATAATATGGTTCATCTCCTAATTTCCACTCAGAGCTGTATTCACGACTAATGACTGTCTTTGGAAGGTCATTTCCTTCTTCGTCTTTTCCGAATTCAAACCATTTGTGTTCAATGATCCTTGTCCATGGTGTCTCGGCATCTGTGTAGTTCACAGCTGCATTTCCCTGGAAGTTTGGCTGGTCTAATACTTCTGTCTCAAATCTTACGGAACGATATTCTAATTCTCCCAATTTGTAATCAAAGTATGCGTCGATCGGACCTGTGTAGATTACTTTCTCTGCTAGTGCATCCAGTTCTTCTTTATGTTCAAGGTAATCTGTATTTAAGCGGACCTCCACATTACCTAACATATTTGCGATCATCTTTGTATATCCGCCCACTGGGATTCCCTGATATAAAGCGTTGAAATAGTTATTATCAAATGTTAAACGTACTGGTAATCTCTTAATGATAAAAGATGGAAGCTCTGTACATGGTCTTCCCCATTGTTTTTCTGTATATCCTTTGATCAGTTTCTCATAAATATCTGTTCCAACCAAGCTGATCGCCTGTTCTTCCAAATTCTTTGGCTCTGTGATCCCTGCTTCTTTCTTCTGCTGTTCAATCTTATCTGCAGCTTCCTGCGGTGTGATCACACCCCACATCTTATTGAATGTGTACATATTAAATGGCAGAGAATATAATTCTCCTTTGTAATTTGCAACTGGTGAGTTTGTGAATCGATTAAACTCTGCAAACTCTGTAATGTAATTCCATACTTTTTTATTGTTTGTATGGAAGATATGGGCTCCATATTTATGTACATGGATCTTCTCAATATCTTCTGTGTATACATTTCCTGCAATGTTTGGTCGTTTGTCGATGACTAAGACCTTCTTTCCTTTTGCTGTTGCCTGCTGTGCAAAGACGGCTCCGTATAAACCGGAACCTACGATTAGGTAATCATATTGTTTCATTTTTGTTGTTTCCTTTCTTGTAAACTTCTTATCTATATTATCAAGGTATCTCCCAATATCCATTTTAAAAATAATATTTCTCTGGATAATTATAATCGTTGTAACGTGTGTTCACAATAATATATGGTACATCAACACCACGAAGCACTTTATTCTGCGATGCAATCCTTTGGTATTCTTCTTGTGTAATATGATTATATATCATTGGATATTGCGTTGCCGTATTTTGGTTCTTCCATGGCATACACTGCATAACTCTTGGAAAATTCTGAAACGTACAATCCTTGATATTAATCTCTGAAACACCTCCTCGCACCAAGATTGCTCTAATCTTACGATTCCTGTTATAGGAAGTATATTTTCCTTTACTGTTTTTTCCAATATTCATAAATCTCGTATTGGTCAAAGACACTCTTTGCCAGTTCATCATCTCAATCCCACCGCTGACACAATTTTTTATCATGCAATCAGAAATTGAGATATCTGTGTGATATTTTTCTACAGAATACTGATGTGTTCCTATTGCTTTTTCAAGATTTGAAAATATACAGTTTGTAATCTGCACATTCTGATTTGGCGTACAGTCATACTGACTCCAGCCATGAGTAAACCCTCTTGTTTTCTTATCTGGAGTATCTAGATTGATTGCCTCGGATGTATGACGTTTACTTGCTTTATATCCTGTAAAGGTACAACGATTGACATTTACATTCTGTGATGCATCCATCTCGATAAAATGTCCATATTTCATATTTTTAAATGTGATTCCCTCAATCGTAACATTTCTGTTATGACACATAACAAGTGCAATACAATTCTGACCAGTTTTTCCCTGATAATCCTGATCGATCACTGCCTTTCCTGTTGAATATATCTTAACATCATGAACCCCATTATATCGTCCATGCACACCCTTTTTCTTCGCTTTCGATGGTTCTAACAATTCAAAAATACCACCACCTGGTTTCATTTTCTTTGCTTTGGTTTTCATGATCTTTTTAATCGTTACACCGTCTTTGAGTTCTATCGTAACATTGGATGGAATATATAAAACATTTGGTATCTTATAAGTCCCCTTTTTTATGACTAATTTTCCTCCACCCTTTTTTTTCGAGCAGTTCTAAATAAGAGCGGATTGCAAAATACTGTTTTGTTGTGGAATTGTAGTATCCTTTTGCTTTTTTGTACTTTCCTTTATATGGTGATGACTTTGGTGTGATCGTGTATGTCTTCTTTGCTGCAGCTTGCGCTTTTGTGTTTGATGTTAACATCATCGCTGAAAATACCGTGATGGCTGTAATTGCAAACACTAATTTTCTTTTTTTCAAATTTATTTTCTCCTTAGTTTATTTATACTCTTTTTCAAATCCGATTTTGCACTATTAATTGATTTCTGTGTTGCCGCATTACTGTATAATATTTTCTTTGACTTCTTTAATTGCTTCTGCATATACCTCCACTTCCTCTTGTTATACTTTTGTGCTTTTAACTTTGATGCCTTATGAATCGTTTTATAAAGATCCTTAGTTTTCAACCCATCACTTTTTACAACCACTCTACTTGACAGCTATGTTTTTTCGTTTTTCTATCATAACTTATACCAATTCCAAGAATTTTTTTCACTGTAACTTTCTTTTCAGCTAATTTCCCTTGAAAACGTAATTTATAATTTTTATTTTTTATCTGTTCTAGGGCTTCTTCTGATGTATGATCTACTTTTAACTCCAAAATCATTCCTGGATCACACTCTCTTTTGGGGTAAAAAAACAAAATCTACAAATCCTTTTCCTGCTTTATCTTCTCTTTCTACACGATATATGTCTCTTGCTGACAGATATATCAAATTAACGATTGCTGATAATTCTGTTTCATTATTGTAAGATAGAATCGGAGTTTCTGTATTATGAGCATATTCTAAAATTTCTTCCATGACTTTCGTATTTCCCGCTAATGTTGCTTTTAGCATACGTTCAGATTCCTTTGCAAGCTGATACACATAACCTAATCTTTCTTCTTTCTGAATCATATCATCAAATTTATTCATCAGCTCTTTATTCGGAATTCTTACTTCCCCATTCTCGTAACTTAAGAATCCATATACGATCATTGCAGAAAATATCTCATTTTTTGGTCGTTAAATTTCCATTGAAACTGCTGCATATTCCTGAATCTTTGCTGTTACTGCCTCTCCCGATATCATTAATGCGAGATCATTTTTGTACATCATCTATGTTTTCGTCTGATATAATAAAAAACTCTCATCATATGGTCCTGAACTTGTCCAGTAATTTCCAATATTATATTTGTCAATGCAAACTACAGATCTTGGATTATACATTCTCTCTCCTGATTTTGGTCGTATAACCATCGTACCATTCTTTCAAATCTTCTCTTGAAATGTAAATCTCTCGTGTATTCCTCGTATATTTCTCATACAACTGATCTACTTCTGAATCCGTAAATCCAAAATATTCATTATATTTCGCCTCAGATGCCATTGTATATTCCCAAAACATATTTAATTCCGATCCACTAGAATACTTAACAATCGGAAGAATTCCTGTCATATAAGTCAATTGTACATATGAACGATCCTTCAAAAGGTTACTTAAAAATAGCACATACTGCTTTTTATTTTTTTCTGTAACAAAATCCTTATGAAAAATAAAAATCCCATTCATCCAATACAAAAACAAATCTTTGCTGGTCACATTCTTCGAATATCGTCTCTAATACATCTGCTGCCGAATCATCTTCATAAATTTCGATCTGTGGATATTCTTTTCTTAAATCTCTGATCAGATTTGTTTCGATCCTGTCTATATAGTCTGTATATGAATCGCAATCTCTTGGCATCTTGCTGAAATCTATTGATATTACATTATATTGATTCCTGTATTTATTATACAAATCATTCTGTGATATTTTTAATGATTTAAAAATTGAATCTGACTCCTGTTTTTTTCCTAAAAAAGCAGTGATCATATTGGCCATGACTGTCTTTCCAAAACGTCTTGGACGTGTAATGCATATATGGGTATTACCTGAATCTAAAAATGGAAATAATTCTGATAGCATTTGTGATTTATCTACAAAGTATGGCTGTTCTGTTTGTCCTTTGTATAAGACATATGAAGTTGAACTGTTTAGATATCTGCCCATGATTTTTCCTCCCATTTATACAAAAATTAAACCTTTTTGTTCTTTCAGCATATCTATAAGCAAATTTCTGTTATAGATATAGCAATAATTGTTTTTTATTATACATTATTGTATTCTAAGTCCATTTTTGTTTATGATATCTCAAGCATTCATCCTCCGTGTCTTTTATTTATACACGCATTATATATTAATTACTGTTGCTAAGAAACAAGAAACCATGATTTGTCATTTTAAATCTATGGCAC
>ENA-OQET01001078-OQET01001078.1-human-gut-metagenome-genome-assembly--contig:-NODE-1078-length-12763-cov-3.402501_pt1 | contig 12763 bp, 16 predicted proteins | sample MGYA00242800_ERZ504645 | MGnify/ENA primary metagenome ERZ504645 (study PRJEB26092, sample SAMD00036308) | human gut metagenome | host: Homo sapiens | study: EMG produced TPA metagenomics assembly of... | reverse complement strand
CTGACCAGATGTGCAAAGCAGCTAAACGTAGCACTCGTTGGAACAGAAAAAATCGGATCCGGAACTGGTAACAGTTATGGTTCGTGGAGATGTAGGAGCTGTTAAATCTGCAGTAGAAAGCGGAAGCGCAGCAGCATCCAGACTTGGAGAACTCGTTGCTACACACGTATCCCGAGACCACACACAGACGTAGAAAAAATCCTTCCGGTACTGAAATAAATTTATTTTCCAAATAACGGAAGAAAGCAGGTGTAATCTTGGAATCAAAAAAACATCGAAACTGATTACAAAGATGGTTATCGATGCCATCAATAAATCAGAAGACAAAGGCAATGGCTTCATGGTTCCAATCGGTGTTTCTGCAAGACACGTTCACCTGACACAGGAGCACGTTGAAGCTTTATTCGGACCAGGATATCAGCTCACAAAGAAAAAAGATCTTATGGGTGGACAGTTTGCATCAAACGAAACTGTTACGATCATTGGTCTGAAGCTTCGTGCAATCGAGAACGTACGTGTCCTCGGACCTGTCAGAAGCGCAACTCAGGTTGAAGTATCTGCTACAGATGCTATCAAACTTGGAATGAATGTTCCGGTACGTATGTCCGGCGACATCGCAGGAAGTGCACCGATCGCAATCGTTGGACCGAAGGGTGCTATCTATCTGAAAGAGGGATGTATTGTGGCTATGCGTCACATCCATATGTCTCCGAAGGATGCACAGGCAGCCGGAGTGAAAAACGGCGATATCGTATCTGTTAAAGCAGATAACGAGCGCGGAACAATCTTTAATCAGGTAGCTATCCGTGTAGACGACAGCTTTACACTGGAAATGCACATTGATACAGATGAAGCAAATGCAGCAAAGATTGCCACAGGCAATACAGTTACCATCATAAAGTAAATAATTCCTCAGAATCAGCCGGTGGCAGATACGCCACCGGCATAGAGGGATTACAGATATAATCAATGCGGAGGCACACACATGATAGTAGGTAAAGTAGTTGGAAGTATTGTTTCCACACGAAAAAGTGACAAGTTGATAGGACAGAAATTCATGATCGTGGAGCCGGTGCATCATATGAAGAATGACTTATCCCAGATCGTTGCAATCGATATTATCGGAGCAGGAATCGGGGAATATGTGTTGGTGGCACAAGGAAGCGCAGCAAGAATAGGCTGCGGCGAAGAAACAGCACCGATCGATGCGGCAATAGTCGGAATCGTCGATGATGGTGCAGGATTGGAGTAACGCCATGGAAATCAAAGAATTACAGAAAATTATGCAGGACAATGGTGTTGTAGGTGCAGGTGGTGCCGGATTCCCGTCATATGCCAAGCTTACAGACAAGGCGGACACAATTCTTATGAACTGTGCCGAGTGTGAACCATTGCTGAAACTTCACAGACAGCTGCTTGAAAAACATGCATATGAGATCATGAAAACATTCCATACAGTTATGGAGACCGTAGGAGCTTCTCAGGCTATCATCGGAATCAAAAGATCTTATGTACAGACGATCAAAGCGCTGCAGCAGCACATTGAAGAATTCCCTGGTCTGAAACTTCATCTTCTTGATGAAGTATATCCGATGGGTGATGAAGTTGTGCTGATCTATGAAGCTACCGGACGTGTATGCAGACCAGGCGGACTGCCGATTGAGCAGGGCGTCATCGTATTTAACGTAGAGACGATCTACAATGTATACCAGGCAATGGAATCCCAGAAGCCGGTAACAGAAAAATACGTATCAGTCGTAGCAGAAGTTGAACATCCGGTTACAGTTAAAGTACCGCTTGGATGTACTTTAGACGAAGTAGTAGCACAGGCTGGTAATATTACTACCAAAGATCCTGTTTATTTTGTTGGCGGACCTATGATGGGACGCATTGGCAACGGAGCAGATCCGGTGACCAAAACAACAAACGCTGTTCTCGTTCTTCCAAGAGATCATCAGATCGTAATGAAAAAAACAGAGAACATCAGCAATCGATTTAAAACGTGCAGCATCTATCTGCTGCCAGTGTAATACCTGTACGGACCTTTGTCCGAGACATAATCTTGGACATCCGATCGATCCGGCCCGCTTTATGAGAGCAGCATCTGCCGGAGATTTCAGAGATGTAAATCCATACATCGATTCTGCATTCTGCAGTTCCTGCGGTGTATGTGAAATGTATGCCTGCCCGCAGAGTCTGGCACCAAGAACACTTCTTGCAGACATGAAGGGCGGACTTCGCAAAGCAGGTATCAGACCTCCTCAGGGAGTACAGCCGGTACCGGTACAGCCTTCACGAGAATATCGTAAGGTTCCGGAAGAACGTCTGATGGCTCGCCTTGGACTGACCAAGTATGATAAGGATGCACCGATGGATGAGAACGTAGTTCCGGTATCCAAGGTTAAGATCCTTTTAAGCCAGCATATCGGCGCACCGGCACAGGCAATTGTGAAAACAGGCGACATGGTAACCAAGGGACAGATGATCGCACAGCATGCTGACGGATTAAGCGTAAGCATTCATGCAAGTATCTCTGGTAAAGTAACTGAAGTAACAGACCGCCACATCATAATTGCAGCAAAGTAGAAAGGACGTGCAGAAAATGAGTAAAGCAATCGGAATGATTGAATTTAAAACCACTGCCACAGGTATCACAGCAGCGGATGCCATGGTTAAGACATCTGAAGTAGAGATCGTCGAGGCACAGACCGTATGTCCGGGAAAATATATTGCAATTATCACAGGCGATTTAAGTGCAGTAAAAGCAGCAGTTGACGCTGCAGTAACTACTTACGAGGACAAATGCATCGACAGTTTTGTACTTGGTAATCCTCATGAGTCTCTCTTCCCGGCTATGTATGGAACAACACAGATCGAGGGGATCAGCGCTCTGGGAATCCTTGAAACCTATGATGCAGCTTCTATCATCGAAGCAGCTGACCAGGCAGCAAAAACAGCAATCGTAGACGTTATCGAATTACGTATTGCAAAAGGTATGTGTGGAAAATCCTACATGCTTCTTACCGGAGAAGTTTCAGCAGTAGAAGCTTCCATCGAAAAAGCAAAACAGCTCGTAGCATCCAAGGGAATGTATCTGGATTCTTCAGTAATTGCTCATCCGGATCAGAGAATGATCGATTCTATTCTTTAATGAATTAAAAGAAATAAAATAAATGTTCTCAAAAGGGGGCAAAGTAAATGCTGGCATTAGAAAGACGGAATTTAATTCTTGAGAAATTACAGACAGAAAAAAGAGTCGTTGTAAGTGAACTCAGCCAACTGTATGAAGTTTCTGAAGAAACGATCCGCCGTGACCTGGACAAGCTCGAAAAAGAGGGGCTTGCGACAAAAAGCTATGGCGGAGCTGTCATAAAAGAGGATGTGAGTATTGACTTGCCCTTTAATATTCGAAAGAACCAGAATGTAGGCGGTAAACAGAAAATGGCTGAACTTGCAGCCTCCCTTGTAAAAGAAGGAGACCATATTTTCCTTGATGCGAGTACGACAGCAGTTTTTGTTGCCAAAGCGCTCAAAGAAAAAGAACGCCTGACCGTGATCACAAATTTCCATGGAGATCCTTCTTGAATTGTCAGATGTTTCGGGCTGGAATATTATTTCAACCGGTGGTGTCATGAAAGAAGGATATCTTGCTTTCCTCGGTTCCAGAACTGAGGAAGCAATCCGATCCTACTTTGTAGATAAGGTAATTATCTCTTGCAAAGCACTGGATCATGAGTGGGGAATCATGGAGTCACAGGAAGCATTCGGCACAACCAAGAAGGCAATGATTGCATCCGGCCGTGAGAAGATTCTGGTAGTAGACAGCACAAAATTTGATCAGACGCATTTTCCGTTGCAGGAAAACTGCGGGATATAGATGTGGTTGTAACAGACAGGAAGCCATCTGAGAAGTGGCTGGCACATTTTGCCGAAGAAGGCGTAGAGTGCCGTTATCCTGGTATGCAGCCATAGAAAGGAAGCAACAGATATGAAGACCTTTGGAATGAAAACAGTCATTCATTTTGGAGATAATGCTCTGGATCGTCTGAGAGAGATTCCATACAAACGAGTACTCATCATTACAGATCCTTTTGTAGTACAGAGCAAAATGATTGATCTGATCACAGAGCCTTTGGCAAAAGGCGGCATTGAATATGATATTTTCAGCAACGTAGTACCGGATGCGCCTGTAGATAAAATTGCAGACGGAGTTAAAAAGTTCCTTAGCTATCAGCCGGAAGCAGTTGTCGCAGTTGGCGGCGGTTCCGCTATCGACTCTTCTAAAGCAATCCGTGAGTTTGCACTGAAGATCAATAACTACGGTAAAGTAGGACTGATTGCCGTTCCAACTACCAGTGGAACTGGTTCAGAGGTTACATCCTTTGCGGTCGTAAACGACACAGAAGCAAAAGTTAAATATCCGCTTGTTTCACCTGACCTTACAGCAGATGAAGCAATCCTGGATGCAGAATTAGTTAAGAGTGTACCACCGGCTATCACAGCAGATACAGGTATGGACGTATTTACCCATGCGCTGGAATCCTATGTGAGCACAGGCCACAATGAGTTTTCAGCAGCACTTGCAGAAAAAGCAATGGAGATCTGTGGTGTATTCCTTTTAAGAGCTTATCTTGATGGAAGTGATATGCACGCAAGACAGAAAATGCACGTAGCATCCTGTCTGGCAGGACTTTCCTTCAATACAGCAGGTCTTGGAATCACACACAGTATGGCTCATCAGCTTGGTGCACAGTTCCATATTCCTCATGGAAGAGCTAATGCAATGCTTTTACCTCATATTGTTGAGTTTAATGCGAATATCAACAAGAGAAGCAGAAGCCAGAAAACATATCTTCCTGCAGTAGAGAGATATGCATCTGTAGCACATATCCTGGGACTGAGCAATTACAACCAGGTAATGAGCGTTCGTTCTCTTGTAAACTGGATTCAGTTTATGCAGAAAGAAATGAATATCCCTATGACAATCCAGGAGATTGGAACAATCAGCCCGGACGAATACTTCGGAGCAATTGATAAGATGGCAGATGCAGCGCTTGCGGATGCGTGCACGCCAAGCAATCCAAGAACCCCGACCAAAGAGGATATTATGAAGATTTACAAGAAACTCTGGTCTTTCTAATTTTATAAAACATGACTTTTCCAGGAAGGTAGACCTATGAAAAGATCGAAAAGAATAGAGGTTTTGGATCATAGACCGGTCAACAAAGATGGATTCATCGATGAGTGGCCGGAAATGGGATTTGTGTCAATGCACAGCCCATACGATCCAAAACCTTCTGTAAAAATAGAAGATGGTATCATCACAGAACTGGACGGAAAGAAACGCGATGAGTTTGATTTCCTGGACCAGTTTATTGCTGATTATGCGATCCGTGCGGACCGGGCGGAAGCATCCATGGCAATTCCATCACTGGAGATTGCCAGAAAGATCGTGGACATTCATGTATCACGTAAAGAAATACTGGAAATCGTTTCCGGTATTACACCGGCCAAAATGGTTGAAGTAATTAATTATCTGAATGTTGTTGAGCTGATGATGGGTATGCAGAAAATGCGTGCCAGAAAAGTACCTGGAAATCAGGCCCATATCACGAACCTGAAAGATGATCCGGTACAGATCGCAGCAGATGCAGCAGAGGGAGCCCTTCGAGGCTTCAGTGAAGAAGAGACAACAATGGGTGTTGCCAGATACGCTCCGTTCAGTGCCATGGCACTTCTGATCGGATCCCAGACAGGTCGTCCGGGTGTCCTGACGCAGTGTTCTGCGGAAGAGGCAACGGAACTGGAACTTGGTATTCGAGGCCTGACAACGTATGCAGAAACACTTTCTGTATATGGTACCGAGAAAGTATTTATTGATGGTGATGACACCCCATATTCCAAAGCATTTCTGAATTCTGCTTATGCGTCAAGAGGTCTGAAGGTACGTTTTACCTCAGGTGCCGGATCTGAAGTCCTGATGGGAAGCAGTGAAAAGAAATCTATGCTTTATCTGGAATGCCGCTGCCTTTATGTTACAAAGGGCTGTGGAAGCCAGGGAATCCAGAATGGTTCAGTAAGCTGTATCGGTGTTGCTGCCGGTGTTCCGGCGGGTATCCGTGAAGTTATGGGAGAGAATCTGGTTGCAGCGCTTCTCGGACTCGAGTGTGCATCTTCCAATGACCAGAGTTTCTCAAACTCCGATATGAGAAGAACAGCAAGAACCATGCTGCAGTTTATGCCGGGAACAGACTTTATTTTCTCCGGATATGCAGCAGAACCAAACTACGACAATATGTTCGCGGGATCCAATTTTGATGCCGAGGACTTTGATGATTATAATGTTTTGCAGAGAGATATGCAGGTGGATGGCGGTCTTCGTCCTGTTACAGAGGAAGATGTCATCCGTGTTCGTCATGAAGCAGGCAAAGCTGTTCAGGCAGTCTTTAAATATCTGGGCCTTACAGAAGTGACAGATGAGCAGGTTGAAGCAGTTACCTATGCGCATGGAAGCAAAGATACACTCAAACGAGATGTGGCATCCGACCTTATGGCTGCAGATGACATGATGAAGAGAGGTATTACAGGAATTGATGTAGTCAAAGCGCTTGCGGAGAGTGGCTATACTGTTCTTGCAGACAATATTCTCAACATGTTGAAACAGAGAGTAATCGGTGATTATATGCAGACGGCAGCAATCCTGGATAAAAATTTCCAGGTAATGTCCGGAGTAAATACACCAAACGATTACATGGGACCGGGAACCGGTTATCGGGTTTCAGGTAAGCGTTGGGAGGAGATCAAAGCGATTCCTCACAGAATCAACGCAAATGATATTTAAGGAGGTGCACCATGGAAGTAAATGAGCAGCTGGTACGTGCCGTAACACAGGCGGTCGTTGCACAGCTTATGGCATCCGGTGCACAGCCTCAGAATGTGAGCAGTACACCGGCACCGGCAGGAACAGGAAGTTTTGCCGGAAAAACAAGAATGCGTCCGAAACATTCTTATGAAGGTGCGGTAAGGGCCTCAAAGGGCACTGATCCGAAAGAAGTTGTGATCGGAGTCGGCGCAGCATTCCAGACAGAGATCACCAAGACGATGAGTGGCATTCCACTGGAGGAAGTTCTTCGCAATATCTGTGCAGGAATCGAGGAAGAAGGTATGACATCAAGAGTTGTCAAAGTGCTGGATACCTCAGATGTAGGATTTATGGGACTGGAAGCAGCGAAGCTTTCCGGATCCGGAATCGGCATTGGTCTGCAGTCAAAAGGAACAACTGTCATCCATCAGAAAGATCTGTATCCACTGTCCAATCTGGAGCTTTTTCCACAGGCACCACTGATGGATCTGGATACCTATCGTAAGATTGGACGTAATGCTGCCAAATATGTAAAAGGCGAAAAGGTAACACCGATCGAATGTACCAACGATCCAATGGTACGTGCAAAATATCAGGTAAAAGCAGCACTTCTTCATATTATTGAGACAGAGCAGCTGGATCCGGAAAAAGGCATGATTGAATGGGAGGGTACAAAATGAGCAGCTATCCTTTAGGACAGAGTGAAGCGGATACCATTACTTCAAGAACCGGCAAAAAGCTTTCTCAGATCACGCTGGATGAAGTAAAAAAAGGAAATGTCACAGCCGATGACATTAAGATTTCCGCTGAAACATTAAAAAAACAGGGACAGGTTGCAAAGGAAGCAGATAACCCGACAATGGATGCAAATTTTCAGAGGGCAGCTGAACTTGTCAATGTACCTGATGATATTATTCTTGATATGTATAACAAACTGCGTCCGAATCGTTCAACCAAGAAAGAACTGATTCTGATGGCGCAGGAACTTCTTCAGAAATACAGCGCTCCTCATTGCGCCAAACTGGTACTTGAGGCAGCAGAAATTTACGAAAAAAGGGGAATTCTTCGTTGAAACTGATTGCAGGTGTTGACATAGGAAATTCCACAACTGAAGTATGTATTGGAAGCGTAGGAGAGGATGGAAGTTTCCGTTTCCTTTCCAGTGCTTCACGTATTACCACGGGAACAAAGGGAACGCTTCCGAATGTTCACGGAATCAAGGCAGCTCTTGAGGAAGCCATGAGTGCGATTGGCATGCCACTGGAAAAGCTTGATCTGGTGAGGCTTAATGAGGCGGCTCCGGTCATTGGTGATACGGCGATGGAAACGATTACAGAGACGATTATCACAGAATCTTCTATGATCGGCCATAACCCATCCACGCCGGCTGGTGCAGGTGAGGCAGTGGGCAGGCTTCTTTTCATAGAAAATATGGACAGAGGTATGCAGAATACACCATATATTCTGGTTGCATCCTCACAATTTTCTTACGAAGAAGTAGCTGCGAAGCTGAATCAGTATGAAGAGAGACTGGATATCCGTGGACTGATTCTTCAGGCAGATGAGGCAGTCCTTGTTGAGAACAGATTAAACAAAAAAATCCCGATCGTCGATGAAGTAAGACATATCGACAAGGTGCCGGAGGAGAAACTGGCAGCAATTGAGGTCGCACTTCCGGGTACGAGTATCCGGATGCTTTCCAATCCATATGGAATTGCGACACTTCTGGGACTGGATGCAGATGAGACAAGAGCAGTCACACCGATTGCAAAAAGTCTGATTGGCAAAAGAAGTGCTGTTGTGATCCGAACTCCGAACGGGAATATAAAAGAGAATATTCTTCCTGCAGGTGAAATTGTTTTTCATGGACAGCAGGAATTATCCATAAATATAGATCGAGGCGCTGACGAGATCATGGACAGACTGGCAGAAGCCGGAGAAATCCGGGATATCGATGGTCAGCCCAATACAAATGTAGGAAATATGCTGACGCGTATCCGGACAAGTATGGCGGATGTCGCAGAATCTGAGAATCACGATGTGCGGATCACAGATATTCTTGCTGTTGACACACTTGCTCCTGTAGAAATTTCCGGTGCACTTGCCGGAGAAACCTGCATGGAAAAAGCGGTTGGTATTGCAGCAATGGTCAAAACTGCGCATCTTCCAATGCAAAAGATCGCAGAGCGGTTGGAACAGGACCTTCACATCCGAGCAGTTGTTGCCGGTGTAGAAGCTGTTATGGCATCCCTTGGAGCCATGACGACTCCTGGAACAAAACTTCCGCTTGCTATTCTGGATATGGGAGGCGGTTCTACCGATGCAGCAGTTCTGGAACCGGATGGCAGAGTACGTACTACACATCAGGCTGGTGCCGGTGAACTGGTAACTATGCTGATCCAGACAGAGCTGGGACTTAAAAGCCGGACAACGGCCGAACAGATCAAGAAATATCCGATGGGAAAAGTGGAAAGTCTTTTTCATTTACGGCTGGAAAATGGAGCCATGCAGTTCTTCGAGGAATCCATTGATCCAAGATATTATGGACATGTAGTTTTGCTGGCACCGGATGAAATGCTCCGTATTGAAGAAGATATTCCTATGGAGCGGATTCTGGAAGTACGAAGAGATGCCAAACGCAAAGTCTTTGTACGAAATGCAATTCGTGCGCTTCGTCAGGTCGCACCGGAGCATGATCTTCGCTCTATTCCAAATGTGGTACTGGTAGGTGGTTCAGCCGAAGATTTTGAGATACCGGAAATGCTGATGCAGGCACTTTCTGAATACCGTATTGTATGCGGACGCGGAAACATCCGCGGAACAGAAGGGCCGAGAAATGCAGTTGCAACGGGCTTGCTTTTGTCTTATATCGGAAGTACCCAGGAGGGATAAACGTGGTTGTAAATAAACCGACGATCATTATTTATACACAGGAAGCTGATTTAGATCTTCTTCACGAGGTCTGTTCAGGAATTGAAGAAGAGGGGCTGTTGTTTGAAGTGCATGAAAAATCCGGGGAGCTGGATGAACTGGCTCATGCGGCAGCAGAAGATTCCATGCTTGGATCGGGGATCGGAATGAGTGGTCAGAGGATTGCCATGCAGATGAGACGGCTTCCAAAAGGACATAACGTATTTGAACTGAATGCACACGTTTCTGGCAGTGACCGGAATCTAGGGGGCAAAACAGTGCAAGAGCAGTTAAAAAGATGCCAATTTAAAGCAATTTACAGGGGAGAATAACCTGTTGCATATTTTATTTTTCGAGAGTAAAATAGTTACCAGTAAACATTACAGGAGATGCCAAGATGAACATTTATACAAAAGGCGGCGACAAGGGAACGACAAGCCTTGTCCATACAAAAAATGTCTCCAAGTCAGATGACCGCATTCAGCTGGTGGGAACCATTGATGAACTGACCAGCCATCTGGGCCTGGTTAAGACCATGCTGAAGGATGAAGACACGATACAGTTTCTGGAGAAGATCCAGCGTACACTGATCACGGTCATGGCAGGGGTGGCAGATCCTTACAAGAGAGACTACAGGATTGACGACGTTAAAACAGAATATCTGGAAGACGAGATCAACCGGATGGAAGGCCTTTTTCAGAGACCGAAGGAATTTATCCTGCCGGGCAAATGTCGTCTGTCTGCTGAAATGGATGTAGCCAGAACGGTAGCAAGAAGGGCTGAGAGAGCACTTGCAACAGTCAGTGTGAAATTCGGAGCGGACAACGGAGCCAAGAAATATATGAACCGGCTGGCAGATTATCTTTATATACTTGCCAGATATACCGATGCAAAGATGGAGGAAATGTCTGCCGAAGAGGTGGATAAACCGACAGAAAAAAACATCGGACGGTGGAAAAGATGAGGTCAGAACCATGCCAGAGAACCAGAATCAGACAGGAGCAGTCAATGAAGCTGTGATCCAGGAAGTTTTAAAGAGAATGGGCATTCAGGGAAGAATTACACTTGCCAGTGCCAAACGTCTGATCGAGAAGATCGAACAGGAAGCAGAACGTCGCGGTAAGAAGGCTGTTATTGCAGTCTGTGGACCGGATGGAAATCCAATCGCCGTCCATGTAATGGATGGAGCGTTTCTTGTAAGCTTTGATGTGGCAACTAAGAAAGCCTATACATCTGTTGCGGTCAAGATGTCCACAAAAGAATTAAGCGTTCTGGCTCAGCCTGGCGGAACTTTCTATGGCGTAGACAAGATGGATAATGGCAAGATCGTAATCTTTGGCGGTGGAGTTCCACTTAAAGTGGGTGATACCATCATCGGCGGACTGGGAATCAGCGGTGGTACCGGTGAAGAAGATCACAGCCTTGCAGAATATGGATTATCTGTACTGAATGAGGTACTGTAATACAACTGTTTTAAATGTGATAATAAAAAAAGAGCTTTGAAGATTCGCACAGGTGTGAGTCTTCAGAGCTCTTTTTCTATGCTATGCTTTTTTATATTTCCCGGGAGTGATCCCCTTATATTTCTTGAATGTCCGGATAAAATAGCTCAGATCGTTGAAACCATTTCGATATGCGATCTCCGTGATCGAGTCATCAGTGGTGGAAAGCTGATAACAGGCCTGTTCGATCCGCTGGTGATTCAGATAATCCATTGGAGTCTGATGTGTCATCTCGGAAAAGAAACGACAGAAGTATTTCGGTGACATGGATACAGAGGCAGAAAGCTGCTGCAGTGTCAGTGGAGAAGCATAATTGTGCTCGATGAAATCCAGGACCTGCTTCAGCTGCAGGATTCGTTTGTAATCGCGGCGTGCGCGTGTGACACTCTCCAGATAGTAATGATTACCAAAAATCAGACCAAAAAAGTGGTAAAATTGTCCAAGCACAGACAGCTCGTAACCAGAAGGTTTCTTCCATAATGCGTCAAAAAGACTGTTTACAGTTGCACAAATGTCCACATATTTCGGAGTGAAATGATGATAGATCAAAATCTCCTGATGAATGATCTTCTGCATGTATCCGGCGCAGACTGAATTATTTTTGAGAAAAGTGTTTCCATCAAAGACGATACACTGATAGACACAATCCTCAGGAATTCCACTGTGGAGGATTCCACTATGCACAAAAATGATATCTCCGGCAGTAGCAGTAAAACTTTTTTCGTCTAAAGTGACAGTGAGTGAGCCATCCAGAATACGAATAATCTCATATTCGACATGCCAGTGATAGGACATCACGTAGCGGGGATGATTGTGGTCGATATGATGAAATTCAAATGGAAAATCATAAGTTCCTCTTAAACGGTCCTCGTTGCGGTCCAGATCGTGCAAAATAAGTGCCTCCTTATCATAAGTTCACAGATTTTTTACAAAATAATTAAAAAAAGTGAATATTGTACTGTTTTTTTGCTATTATAACACAAGTAATTAACGTTTGGCAATTGTATACTATGAAATATAGGAAACAACGAGATTTTTTAGTAAAAACTTCTCGTATAATAAAGTACTTAATTAAATGGAGGTAATGAATCATGGCAAAGAGCAGATTAGTAGGCAGCTATCCGGTTATCGGTATCAGACCAACAATCGATGGACGTAGAGGAGCACTCGATGTCAGAGGATCTCTTGAAGAGCAGACAATGAACATGGCTAAATCCGCTGCAAAACTTTTCGAGGAAAATCTGAGATATTCCAACGGCGAGCCAGTTAAAGTTGTTATTGCTGATACAACAATCGGACGTGTAGGTGAAAGTGCTGCATGTGCTGACAAATTCCGTAAAGAAGGCGTAGACATCACACTTACTGTTACACCGTGCTGGTGCTATGGCGCAGAGACAATGGATATGGATCCTCAGACAATCAAAGCTGTATGGGGCTTCAACGGAACAGAAAGACCAGGAGCAGTTACCTTGCTCGTTCTTGCTACACA
>ENA-OQET01001077-OQET01001077.1-human-gut-metagenome-genome-assembly--contig:-NODE-1077-length-12778-cov-2.426607_pt1 | contig 12778 bp, 15 predicted proteins | sample MGYA00242800_ERZ504645 | MGnify/ENA primary metagenome ERZ504645 (study PRJEB26092, sample SAMD00036308) | human gut metagenome | host: Homo sapiens | study: EMG produced TPA metagenomics assembly of... | reverse complement strand
ACATCGAGGGCGTAAAGTGACACCGAGGGCCGCTTCCTGCCCTACTTCTTCCCGGACACCGTTCCACGAGGGCGGCGACCCGGTGCGGGAGGCCAAGGAGAACTGGGTCACGGCCCGCCGCGCCATCCTGCGCAAGCCCATCGACCGCATCGGTTACGGCGGCTATCTGAAGCTGGCACTGCAGTTCCCGGAGTTCGTGGACTATGTGGAGAGCGTCTGCAGCGAGTTCCGCGAGCTGTATGAGAACATCAAGGGCACCACGCCCTGACTGCGTCAAGCGGGTGGCCGTGCTGAACTGCTGGGGCAAGATGCGGGCCTGGGGCTGCCACATGGTGCACCACGCCCTTTACTACAAGCAGAACTACAGCTATTCCGGGGTCATCGAAATGCTGTCCGGCGCGCCCTTTGACGTGAAGTTCATCAGCTTTGAGGACATCAAGAAGGACCCCGCCCTGCTGGACAGCCTCGATGTCATCATTAACGTGGGCGATGCCGACACTGCCCACACTGGCGGCATCTGGTGGGAGGACCCGGAGATCTCCTCCGCCATCCGGAAGTTCGTCTGGAACGGCGGCGGCTTCATCGGCGTGGGTGAGCCCTCCGGCCATGCCTATCAGGGCCACATTCTCCAGCTGGCCAGCGTGCTGGGCGTGGAAGAGGAAAACGGCTTCACCCTCAACTACGACAAGTACAACTGGGAAGAGCACCCCGACCACTTCATCCTGCAGGATGCCGACCAGCCCATCGACTTTGGCGAGGGCAAGAAGAACATCTACGCCCTCGAGGGTACCGAGGTGCTGGTGCAGCGGAACCGGGAGGTGCAGATGGCGGCACACGATTTCGGTAAGGGCCGCGCCGTGTACATCAGCGGTGTGCCCTACAGCTTTGCCAACAGCCGCACCCTGTACCGTGCCATCCTGTGGAGCGCCCACAGCGAGGAGGAGCTGCACACCTGGTTCAGCTCCAACTACAATGTTGAAGTGCACGCCTACGTCAAGAACGGCAAGTACTGCGTGGTGAACAACACCTACGAGCCGCAGGACACCACGGTCTACACCACCGATGGAAACCATTTCGACCTGCATCTGGAAGCCAACGAGATCAAGTGGTATGAGATCTGAGTTCTCCGGTTTCATAAGCAAACACCCCTCTGCATTCCGGAAAGGAGCGCAGAGGGGTGTTTGTGTATCCGGGCGGCTCAGCGGGGCGAGCCCAGACGGTATTTGAAATCGTGGTAGCCGAAGCGGGCCAGCGGCTGGGTGGTGCCGTTTTCATGCAGCACCCAGATATCCGGCAGGGGCATCCCGTTGAAGGTGTTGTTCTTGCAGGTGGAATAGATGGCCATGTCGCCGAAGATGAGCCGGTCACCCTCGGTGAGGGGGGCGGCAAAGCTGTAATCGCCCACCACGTCCCCGGCAAGGCAGGTGGGGCCGCCCAGCCGGAAGGTGCAGGGCTTTTCCCCTGGCTCGCCCGCGTCCAGCAGGGGCGGGCGGTAGGGCATCTCGATGACATCCGGCGTGTGGCAGGCTGCGGACATGTCCAGAATGGCAAGATGTGTCTGACCATTCTGCAGGGTATCCAGCACCGTGGTGACGAGGTAGCCCGCGTTCAGCGCCCAGGCCTCGCCCGGTTCCAGATACACCTGCACGCCGTACTTTTCCTGCGTCCCGGTGATGCACTTTTCCAGCGTGGCAAGGTCGTAATCCGGGCGGGTGATGTGGTGCCCGCCGCCAAAGTTGAGCCACTTCATCCGGGGCAGCAGGTCACCGAATTTTGCCTCCAGTGCGGGCAGGGTGGCCGCCAGCGCGTCGGAATCCTGCTCGCACAGGGTGTGGAAGTGCAGGCCGTCCAGCAGGTCGGGCAGGTCAGGGTGCTGCGCCGCAGCGGCATCCCACTGGGCACGGGTGGTGCCCAGACGGCTGCCCGGGGCGCAGGGGTCATAGATCTCGTGGCCCTCCTGGGTGGAGTGCTCGGGGTTCACCCGCAGGCCCACGCTCTTGCCCGCCGCCTTGCGGCCGGGCCGAACTTTGCCAGCTGGTGGGGCGGAGTTGTAACACGATGTGATCAGCGTATTGCAGCAGCTCCTCGAACTGGTCGGCCCGGTAGGCGGCGCAGAACACATGGTTCTCCTTCTCCGGCAGCTCCTCCCGGCCCAGGCGGCTCTCGTACAGGCCGCTGGCCTCGGTGCCCGCCAGATAGGGGGCCAGCACCGGGTAGAGGTCGTAGTTGGAAAAGGCCTTCTGGGCCAGCAGGATCTTGCAGCCTGTCCGCTGCTGCACGCCCAGCAGGATCTCGCCGTTGCGGCGCAGCCGGGCTTCATCCAGCAGGTAGCAGGGGGTGGGCAGGGCAGCCAGTGCAGCCTCAGAAAGGTTCGCCAGCCCCGCAAAGGGCGGGCGGGTGTCGGTCAGCCGCATCAGTCCACCAGAGCCGGGGCGTGGCTCTCGGAGCGGGGCAGGCCGTACTTGTCCAGAGCATCCAGATACGGGTCCGGATCAAACTCTTCTACGGTGTGCACGCCCTTGGTGGTCCACTTGCCGGTCAGCAGCATCAGCGCGCCGCACATGGCAGGCACACCGGTGGTGTAGCTGATGGCCTGAGAGCCGACCTCCTTGTAGCACTCCTGATGGTCGCAGACGTTGTAGATGTAGTAGGTCTTTTCCTTGCCGTCCTTCTTGCCGGTGAAGATGCAGCCGATGTTGGTCTTGCCCTTGGTGCGGGGCCGAGGCTGGCGGGGTCGGGCAGCAGGGCCTTGAGGAACTGGATGGGCACGATCTCCTGACCGTTGAAGTTGACCGGGGTGGTGGACAGCATGCCCACGTCCTCCAGACAGCGCATGTGGTCGAGGTAGCTCTGGCCGAAGGTCATAAAGAAGCGGATGCGCTTTGCCTCGGGGATGTTCTTGGCCAGAGACTCGATCTCCTCGTGGTGGAGCAGGTACATATCCTTCTGGCCCACCTGATCAAAGTTGTACTCCCGCTTGATGCTCATGGCCGGAATCTCCACCCAGTGGCCGTTCTCCCAGTAGCTGCCGGGGGCAGAGACCTCGCGCAGGTTGATCTCAGGGTTGAAGTTGGTGGCAAAGGCATAGCCGTGGTCGCCGCCGTTGCAGTCCAGAATGTCGATGGTGTCGATGGTGTCGAACTCGTGCTTCTTGGCGTAAGCGCAGTAAGCCTGGGTCACGCCCGGGTCAAAGCCGCTGCCCAGCAGGGCAGTCAGGCCGGCCTCCTCAAACTTCTTGGCGTAGGCCCACTGCCAGCTGTAATCAAAGTAGGCGGAGAAACCGGCCTCCTTGCAGCGCTTCTCGTAAATGGCGCGCCACTCCGGGTCGTCGGTGTTCTCAGGCTCGTAGTTGGCGGTGTCCATGTAGTTCACGCCGCAGGCCAGGCAGGCATCCATGATGGTCAGATCCTGATAGGGCAGGGCGATGTTCATCACCAGATCGGGCTGGTAGCTCTTGATGAGGGCAATGACCTCATCCACATGGTCGGCATCCACCTGTGCGGTGGTGATCTTGGTGGTGGTCTTGGGGGCCAACTCGGCGGCCAGCTTGTCGCACTTTGCCTTGGTGCGGCTGGCGATGCAGATCTCGGTGAACACCTCGGGGACCTGGCAGCACTTGTGGATGGCAACGGAGGCCACGCCGCCGCAGCCGATGATCAGAACTTTGCTCATATCGGTTACTCCTTTATCTGTAAAGTTGTCTTTTTACGGTCTGTCCTTATACCTGAAAGCCCGGCCAGCCCTTGTCCAGCGCAATCAGCAGCTCCCGCAGGACCTTGCAGGCTGTGGCCGTGGAAACGCCGGTGGTGTCCAGCGTGGGGGCCAGCTCGTTGAGGTCCGCACCCACGATGTTGGCCTTGGTCACGGTGCGGATGGCCTCCAGCAGCTGCAAAAAGCTCACGCCGCCGGCCTCCGGGGTGCCGGTGCCGGGAAAGCAGGAGGGATCCAGGCAGTCGAGGTCGATGGTCAGGTAAACGGGTACCTTGCTGGCACAGAGCTGCTCGGTGAGCTGGGCAAGGCCCGTGAAATCGAACTTGTGCATCTCGGTGTGGGCAGCCGCGAACTCAAACTCGGTGCGGTCACCGCTGCGGATGCAGAACTGGTGGATGCGCCCGTCGCCGATGAGGTCATGGCAGCGGCGCAGGACACAGGCGTGGCTGAGCTTTGCGCCCAGATAGTCGTCACGCAGGTCGGCGTGGGCATCAAAGTGGACGATGTGGAGGTCGGGGTACTTTTCCACCATGGCCCGCACGGCACCCAGCGTGACCAGATGCTCGCCGCCCAGCAGGAGCGGGAACTTGCCGTCGTGCAGGATCTCTGCCGCGCGGCTCTGGATGTCGGCCAATGCGCTCTCGCTGGAGCCGAAGCAGAGCTCCAGATCGCCGCTGTCGAAGATGTCAAAGTCCGTCAGGTCGGCGTTCTGGTAGGGGCTGTAAGTCTCCAGACCGTAGCTTTCGTGTCGCATGGCAGCGGGGCCGAACCGCGCACCGGGACGGTAGCTGGTGGTGGAATCGTAGGGGGCACCGTACAGCACGATGCTGGCGGCACGGTAGCTGCTGTCGCAGCCGATAAAGGTTTCAACGTTGGGGTAAAGCATCAGTGTTCCCTCCAACTTCCCGCAGCATCTCCTCCAGAAAAGCCGGCGGTAGAATGCTCCGATATGCAGTTTGGTGGTGTAGTACCGGGTGCGCATGTTCAGGGCCTTCCAGGCGTCTGCATCCAGATCATCGATGGGGTGGTACTTCTTGCTGGCAAAGCCGAACAGCCAGTAGCCCGCCGCAAAGGTGGGGATGTGGGCCTGATACACCCGGCTGATGGGGAAGGTGGAAGCAATGCGCTTGTGGCTGCGCTGCATGGCGCTGGCATCCTCGGCGTAGAAGGGGCTGCCCTGCTGGTTGACCATGATGCCGTCCTCTTTCAGGGCGTTGAAGCAGCTGCCGTAGAACTCGCGGGTGAACAGGCCCTCGCTGGGGCCGAAGGGATCGGAGGAGTCCACGATGATGAGGTCGTATTCCTCCTCGCACTGGCGGATGAACTTGAGGGCGTTCTCAAAATTAGATGTGCACCCGGCGGTCATCCATCCGGCAGGCGTTGCCGGGCAGGTAGGCGCGGCAGGCCTCCACCACCTGGGGGTCCATCTCCACCAGGTCGATGCGCTCCACCCGGTCGTAGCGGGTCAGCTCCCGCACCACGCCGCCGTCGCCCGCGCCGATGACAAGGATATCCTTTGCCTCCCGGTGCACGGCCATGGGTACATGGACGATCATCTCGTCGTAGATGAATTCGTCCCGCTCGGTCAGCATCACATTGCCGTCCAGTGTGAGCACCCGGCCAAACTCGGGCGTTTCAAAAATTATCAATACGCTGGTAATCGCTCTGCTTGGAGTAGAGCTGCTTGTTTACCCGGATGCTATGCTTCACATCGGGGGTGTGAAATTCCGAAAACCAAAACTCCATCTGCTTTCCCTCCTTATGCCAGAACGTTCAGGTGCAAAATATCAGGGTCCTCAGGGCCGGTCATGCTGCAGCCCTTGGCCTTGGCGTACTCGATATAGTTCAGGATCTCCTTGGTGATGCGCTCGCCGGGGGCCAGAATGGGGATGCCCGGCGGGTAGCACATGACGAACTCGCTGCAGACCATGCCCTCGGTCTCCCGCAGGGGCAGGCTCTTTTTGGGGGCATAGAAGGCCTCCTGCGGGCTGGCGGCCACCACGGGGTCGATGTATTCCTGGCTCAGCAGGCCGGTGCCGTCGGTGTGGTAGCGGCGCTTGATCTCGGCCAGAGCGCTGACCAGCCGCTCGATCTCCTGGGGGCGGTCGCCGATGGAGAGGTAGGCCAGGATATTGCCGATGTCGCCGAACTCGATCTGGATGTCGTACTCGTCCCGCAGGATGTCGTAGACCTCGATGCCGGCAAGGCCGATGTCCAGCGTGTGGACGCTGAGCTTGGTGGTGTCAAAGTCAAAGACAGAGTTGCCGTTGCACAGTTCCTTGCCAAAGGCGTAATAGCCGCCCACGGCGTTGATCTCCTCCCGGGCGTACTCGGCCATATCCGCCACCTGATGGAACACCTGCCGCCCCCGCAGGGCAAGGTTGCGGCGGGAGATGTCCAGACTGGACATGAGCAGATAGCTGCCGGAGGTGGTCTGGGTCAGGTTGATGATCTGCCGCACATAGCCCTGATGCACATTGGGCCCGATGAGCAGCAGGCTGCTCTGGGTCAGGCTGCCGCCGCTCTTGTGCATGGAGACCGAGGCCATATCGGCCCCCGCTGCCATGGCGGAAACGGGCAGGCCGTTGCCAAAGTAAAAGTGGGTGCCGTGGGCCTCGTCAGCCAGGCAGAGCATCCCGGCCTCGTGGGCCATCTTCACGATGGCGCGCAGGTCGGAACAGATGCCGTAGTAGGTGGGGTTGTTCACCAGAACGGCCACGGCGTTGGGGTGCTCCTTGATGGCCTTGGCCACCTGCTCCCGCTTCATGCCCAGCGAGATGCCCAGCCGTTTGTCCACCTCGGGATTCACATAGACCGGGACCGCGCCGCAGAGCACCAGCGCGTTCAGCACACTGCGGTGCACGTTGCGGGGCAGGATGATCTCATCGCCCCGTTTGCAGGCTGTCAGCACCATGCTCTGCACAGAGCTGGTGGTGCCGCCCACCATTAAAAAGGCATGGGCCGCGCCAAAGGCATCGGCGGCCAGCTCCTCGGCCTCCCGGATGACCGATACCGGGTGGCAGAGATTATCCAGCGGCTTCATGCTGTTCACGTCCACACCCACGCACTGCTGGCCCAGAAAGGCCGTCAGTTCCGGGTTGCCGCGGCCCCGCTTGTGGCCGGGCACATCAAAAGGTACCACACGCATCTGCCGGAACTGCTCCAGCGCCTCGTAAATGGGCGCGCGGCGCTGATCCAGCCGGAACCGTGTACGGTTCTCACTCATCTTTTCTCCTCCGTCCCTGGTTCCGGCGCAGCAAAAAAAGCGCAGGCCCACCACAATGGTGCAGACCTGCGCTTGAAAAAGCGTTCTGAACATGCAGACAAGGCCCCCGGTGACACTGGGGAAAACCTTCGCATGGTTCAAAAAGACGGGATGACGAGAGTCTATATAGCAATTACACTTTTACTACTCTTATTGACCGTTTCACAAGTCTGCGCACGTTCTGCGCAATTTCATGGCTGTAAAGGAACCAACTTATAAAATTTGAGCTTTCAACTCAATCAATAATGGCAGCTTGCGCCGCCGGTCGGCAGTGGACCCGGCTGTCCGTATGGCCTTAGCCCCGATGGGCGGTCCCAGGTAATTTGCTTTGAAAAGACTCTGACACGCTTTGTCTCTCAAAATCGATGATATCTTATCATGCTATGAGGGTGGTGTCAATACTTGGGAAAATAAAGCGGAAAATGGGCAAGCGGTTCGCATTATGACAAGGACACTGTATAGATATGGTAAAACACTTTGCACAGACAGGGAAAAACGCTTTTGCTTGACAAATGAAAGAAATTCTACTATACTGATTCTTACCGGTGCGCCATCGCCAAGCGGTAAGGCAGGGGACTTTGACTCCCCCATCGTAGGTTCGACTCCTGCTGGCGCAACTGAAAAAGAACCCGCAGGGGGCCTGAGCGACAGGTTCCATGCGGGTTTTCTTTTTGTGAAAAGAGGGTGTTTGTGTGAACGAAGAAAATTCTCTGCTGACCGGGGCGGTGCGGCCTGCGCTGCTGCGGTACGCGCTGCCCATTATCCTGAGCATGGTGGCAACACAGTTTTACGCCGTGGCCGATACCATGATCATCGGCCTGCGGCTGGATGCCGATGCGCTGGCGGCAGTGTCCAACGCTTCCACGGTGCTGATGATCTTCCTGTTCATCTCCGGCGGCATGGAGCTGGGCGGCGGTCTGCTGGTGGCGGCGGGCAAGCCCACTGCCACAAAGCATGAGATGACAGAGCTGCTGTACAACCTGCTGTTCGTGGATGAGGTCATCGCCCTGTTGACCACGGCAGTGGGCTTTGTGACCCTGCCGGCTCTGCTGCGGCTGATCAATACGCCTGCGGAGATCCTGGATACCGCTGTGCTCTACGGGCGCATCTATCTGATGGGGCTGCCATTTCTGATGCCCTACGATCTGAGCAAGGAGTGTGTCATGGGATGCGGCGATTCCAAAACGCCGCTCAAGGTCATTGTGGCTACCAGTGCGATGAACATTGTGCTTGACCTTGTTCTGGTGGGGCCCTTCGGGGTAGCCGGTGCAGCGGCTGCCACAGCGGCGGCGCAGGTGGCGGGCGCGGTCTACATGGTGGCATTTCTGCGCCGCACCCAGATGGATGCGGCTTTCTCGCCCCGGATGCTCAAGGCGCGCTATGCCAGGGATATTTTCCGGCTGTCAGCCCCCAACAGTATTCAGCAGGCCAGCGGCACCATCATCACCACGGTCAAGCAGGGGCTGCTGGGCGGTCTGGGTGTGGAAGCCATTGCGGGTTTCTCCTGCGCAGGCAAGCTGTCCAGCCTGTTGATGATGCCGGTGTTCGGCTTTGTGCAGTCCACGGTGTTCTTTATTGCGCAAAACACAGCCGCCCTCCAGCCGGGCCGTGTAAAAGAGGGCCTGCGGGAAGGGCGGCGGATCTTGTTGGTGTATTCGCTTGGGGTGGTGGCGGTCTGCATCGGTCTGCGGGGGCCGCTGCTCCGGCTCTTTACCACCGACCCGGCAGCAGCCAGCTATGGCTGCACCATGCTGGCCTTTGAGTCGGTGACCTGCCTGTTTGTGGCACAGAAGCATCTGTTCGAGGCCCGCCTGCGCGGTGCCCAGAAGATGGGGCTGTATCTGGCCTCCAACCTGGGGCAGATCGCCCTGAACCTGCTGGCCTGTGTGATCCTTGTACCCCGCATTGGTTTTGCAGGCTTCTGGATGTCCAGCTGGATCAGCGCACCCATCGGAATGCTGCTGGCGGCGGCGCTGGCGAACCTCTCAGGTGCTTCGCACCAGCTTCCCTAATAGAAAAGGTGGCATCCCGCCGGGATGACGGAGAGGTTCAGCCGATCACCTCATACTGAAAATACTCGCACTTGACCTTGCTGCCTACCTCGATCTCGGGCGGCAGCAGGGCCAGCGCAACGGGGTTCAGCTCGTCGCTTTCAATGTCGGTGCGGCGCAGGTTGACATAATCGCCGTCAAAGCTGACGACCTCGTAATACCAGGGGCCCATAGGATACCTTCTTTCAGTTGAGCTTTTCTTGAGCTGTCGCTTTTTGGAGCGGCGGCTTTTTTAATGCTTCCGTCTTTTCTTTTCGTCCCAGGCAAAGTACCCGGCGTAGAGCAGGAACACGGGCAGGGCGGCAAGGGTGACAGTCCGGCTCAGGCGGATGCCGTCCGGCTGATAGACAAAGTCGATGGTGACCGTTCCGGCGGGGCAGAGAACGGCCATCAGGCCCTCGTCCACCCGCAGGATCTCGGTCTCCTGCCCGTCCACATAGGCCGTAAAGCCGTCATCGTAGGGCACGGAGAAGAACATCAGATTGGCCCTGTCCAACGTGGCTTCAGCGTGGAAGCCTGCGCTGGTCATCTCAAAGGCGGTGCAGGCAGAGGCCCGGCGGTCGGCGCAGTCCTGAGTGTAGCGGGTGTAGGTCAGATCGTTGAGCTCTGCCGTGGGCAGGGGCGTGAGGTACTGCCCGTAGGCCACCGCATCCTCCTCAGTGAGCACCAGTGCCCGCATGAGCAGGTTGGAGCGGGTGGGGGTCACGGTGTCCTCGTACTGGGTCTCGGTGAGATAGTAATCGTAGGTGAAGCCCATGGGAACGTAGTTCTGGTTCTCGTAGAGAACATAGCCGTCCAGGGTGTTGTAATACGTCCAGCCCTCATCGGCTTCGGCGTGAAACTGCTCCTGATGCGCGAGCGTGGTCAGCAGGTATCTGACGCTGAGCAGACCGCGCAGAGCATAGTTGGAGAGTTCGGGCTGACTGCGCACATCCCGCTTGACCCCCAGCGCCGGGTAGAAGCTGAGGATGCTGGGAGCGGCGGTGCTGCCGAAATACTGCAGGCAGCTCTTGTCCAGCCACAGGCCCAGATTGTCGTGGGTCTTGTAGGTGTCAATGCGCCAGTCGCCCTCGGGCAGATCTTCCTTCAGGGCCAGCGCGTTGATATACTGCTCCACAAGGTCACTGTCGGTGTTCCACTGGCCGAACTTGCCAATGCCGATGTGGACGATGCCGAACAGGCAGCTGAACGCCAGCACACCGGCCAGCAGGCGGCGGGCAAAGACCCTGCGCTGCTGCCAGCGCCTGCAGATGCAATGGTAGACGGCCAGCCCGCCCAGACCAAAGGCAAGCACGGCGCAGTACTGGCCCGGATTCTGCAGCACGCCCAGGCTCCACTCCTTGGTGGCGGCATCCTGCACGGGCACCAGTGCAAAGGCCAGCGTGGCGATCATCACAAAGGCAATGCTCCGGGCGGGGCGGGCGAGGTCGAGGCTGGGGTCCTCCCACGCGCTCACCGTCATGGCCGCAAGGATGAGCACCGGCATATAGAACCACCGGGCATAGTAGCTGGAATTGAGGGCATAGAACGCGCTGTTCAGGATGGGCACCAGCGGCAAATACCATGCAGACGGCAATGATCCGCTTTTTGCTGTCGCCCTGCCGGGCACGCCAGTAGGCCACCACACCGGCCAGACTGCACAGGGGCAGATAGGCTGTCATGCTGGTCCATTTGATGATGCCCTCAGACCAGATAGAGGTCATATAGGGGGAATCCGGGGGCAGCACCCAGCTCAGCAGGATGGCCAGATACTGCTGGGGCTTGGAATAGGTCAGAAAGCCCCAGCCGGAGGAAAGATCGATGGTGCGAGGGTTCTGCAGCACGCTGAGGACAGTGGGCCAGAGCACCACAAAGCCCAGTGCCACGCCCAGCAGGCTCTCAAAGGCCAGCTGACCGAAGAGGCGGCGCGTGAGCCTGAACTCCCCGGCGGAGAGCTTGCAGAGGAAGTAGATGACAAGGAAGAGCACCTGCCCCACAAAGAAGAAGTAGTTGTTGAGCAGGTTCACCGCCACCCAGAAGGCGAACCATCCGTGGCGGTGCTCATAGATGGTCTCATCCAGTGACCAGAGCATCCAGGGGAAGAGGGCCAGCACATCAATGAAGTGGTTGAAGAAGATGTTGTACAGCCCCCAGCCCGAAAAGGCGTAGAGGGCCGCACCCAGCACCGCAAAGTTCGGGTCTTTGACGTAGCGGCGCAGATACAGATACGCGCCGCCGCCCGCCACCGCGAACTTGAGCACCAGCAGCGGCACCATGAGGTAGGGGAGCCAGTTCTGCGGGAAGAGCAGGGAAAACCAGAAGAAGGGGGAGCCGTACAGGTAGAACGAATAGGCGTTCATGGTTCCGCTGCCCAGGTCAGTTGCCCAGGAAAAGGTATTCTTCACGCCTCCGTATCCGGCGGGGTAGCCTGCCCCCTTGAGAAAGCCGTTCATGTAGCGGTAAAAGCTGATCTGCTGGCTGTTGAAATCGCCTGCATAGTGGAAAAAGCCGCCGTCCAGCAGATAGAACGGCAGGAAGATGAGGGCGGCTGTCAGGGCACAGAGCCCCACGGTGAGCCAGAACTTGTCCTGCTTCTGTCCCAGCATCCGGGGCGAAGAATGAAATGCAGTCATGCGTCAGTCCTCTTTTCAGTATCGGAAATTTCCCGCTTACGGGAACGGCACCTCGCGGGTGTCATCGGGGTCCTGCGCGGCCCTGCGCTGCTGCTCGAACACCGCGTCGATGAGGGTGTCGAGGTCAGAGAGGCGGCTCAGCTCACAGCAGTAGCGCCGCAGGCTGGCGGCCCCCTTCAGGCCCTTCATGTAGTGCATGGTCTGGGCCCGGGCCTGGGGCATGGCAACGAACTCGCCCTTCTGCTCCACCATCTCCTCCACCTGCCGGCGCAGGGCGTTCATCCGGGCCTGCAGGTTCGGCTCCTTGGGGGCGGGCAGGCCCTCCAGCGCAGCGTTCACCCGCTCAAAGAGCCAGGGGTCGCCCAGAGCGGCCCGGGCGATCATCACGCCGTCGCAGCCGGTCTCCTCCACCATCCGCACAGCATCCTCGGCGGTGCGGATATCGCCGTTTCCCAGTACGGGAACGTGGACGGCATCCTTCACCGCCGCAATGATGGACGGGTCGGATGCCCGGGTGTACATCTGCTCCCGGTGCGGGCGTGGACGGCGATGAGCACCGCGCCCGCCTGCTCGCAGGCTTTGGCGCACTCCACGGCCGTGACGTGCTCTGCGTCCCAGCCCTTGCGCATCTTCACGGTGACGGGGCGGGAGGTGTTTCTGACCACTTCCTCCACAATGCGGCCGCAGCGGTCGGGGTCAAGCATCAGCTTGCTGCCTGCCCCGCCCGAGACGATCTTGGGGGCCGGACAGCCCATGTTGATGTCCAGAAAATCGAACGCGTACTGTTCCACGGCGGCAGCGGCCTGGCCCATGATCTCGGGCACTTCGCCAAAGATCTGCACGCCGTAGGGGGCACCGTTGGGTCGGCCTTGAGCAGGCTGACGGTTTTGTGGTCGCCGTATACCAGCGCCCGGCTGGACACCATCTCACTGACGGTAAAACCGGCTCCGTGCTGGGCCATCAGCCGCCGGGCCGGGGCATCGGTAAAGCCCGCCATGGGGCCGAATACTGCCCGGTGGGGCAGGGAGATCTCCCTGATCTTCAAAGGGGTGTTGAAAGGTTCCATGATACTCCTTAGCGCTATCTGATTTAGTTGATAACATGATAAAATTTGGATTATAAGTATACCATATTTCCGG
>ENA-OQET01001076-OQET01001076.1-human-gut-metagenome-genome-assembly--contig:-NODE-1076-length-12799-cov-7.109375_pt1 | contig 12799 bp, 12 predicted proteins | sample MGYA00242800_ERZ504645 | MGnify/ENA primary metagenome ERZ504645 (study PRJEB26092, sample SAMD00036308) | human gut metagenome | host: Homo sapiens | study: EMG produced TPA metagenomics assembly of... | reverse complement strand
ACATCGGAGCACTTCTTCGTGGTATTCAGAGAACAGAGATCGAAAGAGGACAGGTTCTTATCAAACCAGGTACAGTAAGCTGCCATAAGAAATTCACATGCCAGGTTTACGTACTGACAAAAGACGAAGGTGGACGTCATACTCCATTCTTCAACAACTACCGTCCACAGTTCTACTTCAGAACAACAGACGTAACAGGTGTTTGCGAACTTCCGGCTGGTATCGAGATGTGTATGCCTGGAGATAACGTAGAGATGACAGTTGAACTGATTCATCCGGTAGCTATGGAAGAAGGTCTTCGTTTCGCTATCCGTGAGGGTGGACGTACAGTAGGATCAGGTACTGTAGCTAAGATCATCGAGTAATCATAATCTGAATATAGATTTGATATAGCGATATGACCCGCAGAGTGTTTGCTCTGCGGGTTTTTGTAATTTCGGAAAAATATTTACGAAAATATTGACATTTAAAAAGACAACTGCTATATTACAAATAGAACAGAACTAAAGATACCCCGGAAATTTCTCCGGGGTGGTTTTATATCAAAGAGATAATTTGTGTAAATAATGATTTTTAGTAGAATGGAACAAGAATAAAATCAGTGATCTTGAATTTGTAATTGTGGGAGGGAAGGAAAATGTCAGTAAAAAGAGATTATTATGAAGTGCTCGGTCTATCAAAAGGAGCAGATGCCGGCTCGATAAAAAAGGCTTACAGAAAGCTGGCGAAGAAATATCATCCTGATACGAATCAAGGCGATAAACAGGCGGAGAAGAAGTTTAAAGAAGTGACGGAGGCGTATACGGTACTGAGCGACCCGGAGAAGAAAAAGATGTACGATCAGTTTGGCCATGCGGCATTTGATCAGGGAGCATCGGCTGATCCGTTTGGCAAAGATACATCAGGCAATCCGTTTTCGGGAGGTTCTTATCACAGAGCTTATACGAACGGAAACGGCGGATATCAGGAGTACCATTTTGAAAGCGGAAATATGGATGATATGTTCGGAGATATGTTTGGAGATATTTTCGGCCGCGGAATGCATGGAAGCAAAGGGGAAGAGGATTTTCGCGGATTTCATGGATTTCGCGGATATGAGCGGCAGAGGGATGCAAAAGGAGAAGACCTGCACGCGGAGATAGCGGTAACTTTTGAGGAAGCTGTCTTTGGATGTGATAAAACGTTTACCTTTAAAGATCCGAATAGTCAGGGCGTTTCTAAGAGTTTGCAGGTTCATATTCCTGCGGGGATTGATACGGGTAAGAGTATCCGTCTGCGCGGAAAAGGAATGCCAGGGGTGAACGGCGGAGAGAACGGAGATCTGTTTTTAAAAGTAAATGTGGGAGTAAAAGCAGGCTACGAACGGAAAGGCAGCGATGTTTATACGACAGTTTTTGTTCCGTATACGACGGCAGTGTTTGGCGGAGAAACGAAAGTGCAGACGCTGTACGGGGATGTTTTATGTAAGATCGCAAAGGGAACGCAGTCGGGGACGAAGATCCGCCTGAAAGGAAAAGGAATCGTCTCGATGAAAAATCCGGAAGTGAGAGGCGATCAATACGTAACAGTCCAGATTGCAGTACCGAAATATCTGAATCCCGAAGCTGAGCAAAAGCTTCGTGAATTTGAAAATGTATGCGCGGGAAGAAGCTCGGAACGCAGAAAAAGCGCATGATTAGAAACCTCTGTTTTGCATATACTGAATACAGTGTAACTAAGCATTGTGAATAAGTATGGCATACAGAGGTTTTTATGTGGAAAAAAACAAAGGAAATGAAATGGAAAACTGCAAAATTATTGTGGGGCGATTTATTTTATGATATTGCGGGGGCGGTATTGTTTGCGGCAGGGGTATATACGTTTGCGGGAAACGCCGATTTTGCTCCCGGCGGAATTACGGGAATATCTCTATTGCTGAATCATGTTTTCGGGATTCCGGTCGGAACACTTACTCTTTTTATAAATCTGCCCCTTATCGTGATCAGTTATCGTACACTGGGGAAACGTTTTCTTTTGAAAACGGCGAAATCAATGGTGATCACAACATTTTTTCTTGATGTCGTTTTTCCGGTGTTTCCGATGTATGAAGGACAGAGGATGATGGCTGCGCTTTGTTCCGGAGCGCTGATGGGAGCCGGGATGGTTATGTTCTATATGCGGGGCTCTTCTTCGGGAGGTCTTGATTTTGTCATCATGCCGATCAAGAAAAAACGCCCTCATCTATCTGTCGGGAAAATTACGATGATCATTGATCTTGGGATCATTCTTCTGGGATGGCCTGTATTCGGAGATGTAGATGCGGCCCTTTATGGATTGGTCTCTACATTTGCATCGGTTGTTGTGATTGACAAAGTGTTGTATGGACTCGGAGCAGGAACGCTGGCCTTTGTTGTAACCGAAAAGGGAGATGAAGTGGCGGCAAAGATCGCAGAGCTGACAAAGAGAGGGGTAACGTCTGTCAAAGCGACGGGAACATACACGGGAAAGAAAAAGAATGTCTTGCTTTGTGCATGCAGCAAATCTGAGGCATTTCTCGTGAAATGTGCGGCGGAAGAAGCGGATGAGAATATGTTTTTAATGTTTATGGAGACGAGTGAAGTGTTTGGAGAAGGGTTTCGGAGCAGTTCGGATTGAAGCGTTTGTTTCTGGCAGGGAGAAAAAATGCGTTTGTGGCGGGTTGAAAAAAACATTTTCATGCAGTAAAATGGAATCCATAATCTGTCTGAAAACGCAGTTTTTGTAAGTGCGGAGAGATTGAGAAGAATTAAGGTGAAATAAAACCGGGAAAGGCGGTCTGCCTATGAATATGATACATGCGGAAAAGCTTGTATATGAATATGATAAACGTGATGAGGAAGGAAATGTGATCGGAACAAACCGCGCCATTGACGGGGTTGATATTGATGTGCCGCAAGGTTCTTTTGTGGCGGTTCTCGGTCATAACGGTTCGGGAAAGTCTACTCTTGCAAAGCATATGAATGCAATATTGATCCCGACAGGCGGTACTGTATGGGTGGACGGACAGGATACGAAAGATCCGGAGAATCTGTGGGACGTGCGAAAGAGTGCGGGAATGGTATTTCAAAATCCTGACAACCAGATCATCGGAACTGTCGTAGAAGAAGATGTTGGTTTCGGACCTGAAAATATAGGGATACCGACAGATGAGATATGGGAAAGAGTAGGGGAAAGTCTGCGTCTTGTCGGGATGACGGAATATCGGGCGTCCTCTCCGAATAAACTTTCCGGCGGTCAGAAGCAGCGTGTGGCGATCGCAGGAGTGATCGCGATGGAGCCGAAGTGTATTGTTTTGGATGAACCGACTGCCATGCTTGATCCGAACGGGCGCAAGGAGGTGCTTCAGGCGGTTGCGCGTTTGAGAAAAGAGAAGAACGTAACGGTCATTCTTATCACTCATTATATGGAAGAAGTGATCGATGCGGATCAGGTGTTTGTTATGGACAGCGGTCATATTGTAATGCACGGGACGCCGAGAGAAATTTTCGGCCGTGCAGATGAGCTGAAATCATACAGGATGGATGTTCCGCAAGTTACGATGCTTGCGGAGGAACTTAGAAAACGTGGTCTTGATATTCCGAAAGGAATTCTAAGAAGGGAAGAGTTGGTGGAAGCGTTATGTCGATTGCGTTAGAGCATGTAAATTATATATACAGTCCCGGCACGGCTTATGAGAAACGTGCGCTCAATGATATCAGTTTGGAGATCGGGCAGGGGCAGTTTGTCGGGATCATCGGTCATACCGGATCAGGAAAATCTACGCTGATTCAGCATTTAAACGGACTTATGAAGGCGACTTCCGGGGATATTCTGTACGATGGACAAAGCATTTATGCGGAAGGGTACGACATGAGAAAACTGCGCAGTCAGGTAGGTCTTGTGTTTCAGTATCCTGAGCATCAGTTGTTTGAAGTCGATGTGATAAGTGATGTTTGTTTCGGCCCGAAGAATCAGGGATTGTCGGAGGAAGAGAGTGAGAAAAATGCGAGGGAAGCTCTGGAATTAGTCGGATTTCCCGAAAAGTATTATAAGCAGTCTCCGTTTGAGCTTTCGGGAGGACAGAAGAGGCGTGTGGCGATTGCGGGAGTGTTGGCTATGAAGCCGAAAGTGCTTATTTTGGATGAGCCGACGGCGGGACTTGATCCGAAAGGGAGAGACGAGATTCTTGACCAGATTGCAAAACTGCATAAAGAGACAGGGATGACGGTCGTTCTTGTGTCGCACAGTATGGAAGATGTGGCGCGGTATGTAGACCGTATCATTGTGATGAATAAGGGGGAAAAGATGCTGGATAGTACTCCGAAAGAAGTGTTCCGGCATTATAAAGAGTTGGAGGAGGTCGGACTTGCGGCGCCTCAGGTTACTTATGTGATGCATGACTTGAAAGACCGCGGATTTGATGTGTCGCCTGATGCGACAACGATTGAAGAAGCTGCGGATGAGATAATGAGGAGTTTTATATGATCAGAGATATTACGATCGGGCAGTATTACCCGGTAAAAAGCCGGATACATAGTTTAGACCCACGGGTGAAGATTATCTGCACGCTTTTATTTCTTGTCTCTTTGTTTGTTCAGAGTTCTTTCCTTGGGTATGTAATTGCGACATTGTTTCTCGGAATGGTAATCTATATGTCGAAAGTCCCTCTGAAATATATTGTAAAAGGGTTAAAACCGATCGTGATCCTTCTGATGTTTACGGTCGTTATGAATCTGTTTTTGACAAGAGGCGGCGAAACGCTGCTGCATTTTTGGATTTTTACGATTACGGAAGAAGGCGTTCGTACTTCGGTGTTTATGGCGCTTCGCTTAATGTATCTTGTGGCGGGATCGTCTCTTATGACGTTTACGACATCTCCCAACGGATTGATGGACGGAATGGAAAAACTGCTGAATCCTTTGAACAAGCTTCATCTTCCGGTTCATGAGGTTGCGATGATCATGTCGATCGCGCTTCGCTTTATTCCGATTCTTTTGGAGGAGACGGATAAGATCATGAAAGCGCAGATCGCCAGAGGAGCAGATTTTGAGAGCGGGAATATTATTCAGAGGGCAAAGGCGATGATCCCGATTCTTGTACCGTTGTTTGTTTCTGCTTTCCGCCGGGCAAACGATCTTGCAATGGCGATGGAAGCGCGCTGCTATCACGGAGGAGAGGGAAGGACGAGGATGAAGCCGCTGAAATATAACGGAAGAGACAAAGCGGCGTATCTGATTACGATTCTCTATGCAGCGGGAGTGTTTGCGGTCGGAAAATTCGTGCCGTTTCAGTTGTGGATTTTCTAAAAGCAGCCTGGTGACGGAGGAGAATACAGAGTATCTGGCGGACTTCGGTTTCAGTTGTGGATTCTCCAAAGGCAGCCCGATGCGGAGGCTGAAAAAGTATTTGGCATGACAGGTCTGTGCAGGTCTGCTTTTCCGGGGATAGACGGCGAAGAAGGAAAAGACACGGTGGAAAGTTGAAAACGCATATGATCTGACAGAATAAAGGGGAACGAATAAAAATATGAGACGGATTAAATTAACTGTCGCCTACGACGGAACGGATTATTGCGGGTGGCAGATACAGCCAAACGGGATTACGGTAGAGGAAGTTTTAAATAAAGCGCTGTCCGATCTGACAAAAGAAACTGTGAAGGTGATCGGTGCAAGCCGAACGGACGCAGGCGTTCATGCGCGGGGGAATGTGGCTGTCTTTGATACAAAGTCGCCGATTCCGCCGGAGAGGATTGCGTATGCAGTCAACGCGCTTCTTCCCGATGATATCGTAGTTATGCGGTCGGAAGAAGTCGGATGTGACTGGCACCCCAGATATCAAAACTCGATAAAAACGTATGAATATACAATAGTAAACCGTGAAATGCCGGATCCGCTCAGAAGAAGAGACTCGTGGTTCGTTTCTTTTCCGCTGGATATTGATGATATGAAAAAGGCGGCGAGGTATTTTATCGGCGAACATGATTTCAAAACATTTTGCAGCGTTCATACCGGTGTAAAAACAACGGTGCGCAGGATCGACAGTCTGGATGTTGAAAAAAAGGGAGAACGAATAAAAATACGCATCAGCGGAAACGGGTTTTTGTATAATATGGTTCGGATCATTGCGGGAACGCTTGTAGAAGTCGGACGGGGTGCATTTGCTCCTTCAGAAGTAAAAGAGATGCTTGAGCAAAAAGAAAGAGGCAGAGCGGGAGCTACTGCGCCGCCGCAAGGTCTTGTCCTTTTAGGAATCGTGTATGACGGGCAGGCTGATACAGAAAGAGGACAGATACAGAAAGATACAGACAGCAGCCGGATGCGGGAAGATGCGGACGGCAGATAGATACAGAAAGATACAGGCATAGACAGGTAGGAAGAGCGTTCTTTCTGCTTGACTTTTATAAGGCAGATTGTTAGACTTAAATGTAGCGATAGGAGGGCGAAAGATATGAAAATTTATGAAACAGAGAATTATGAAGAAATGAGTAGAAAAGCGGCAAATATTCTTTCCGCACAGGTAATTTTGAAACCGGATTGTGTACTCGGTCTTGCAACGGGATCTACACCGATCGGAACATACGATAAACTTGTAGAGTGGTATGAAAAAGGTGATCTTGATTTCTCGGAAGTAAAGACAGTGAATCTGGATGAATACAGAGGTCTGACTCGTGATAACGATCAGAGCTACTACTATTTTATGCATGAGCATTTGTTTGACCGTGTGAATATCGATCCTGAGAATACAAATGTTCCGAACGGTACAGAGCCGGATGCCGACAAAGAATGTGAAAGATACGAAAAACTGATCGAATCAATGGGAGGCGTTGATATTCAGCTTCTCGGTCTGGGACACAACGGACATATCGGATTTAACGAGCCGGACAGCGCTTTTGCACAGACAACACACTGTGTTGATCTGACGGAGAGTACGATTGAAGCGAATAAGAGATTTTTCGCATCTGCCGATGACGTGCCGCGTCAGGCGTATACGATGGGTATCGGAACGATCATGCGTGCGAAGAAAATCTTGCTTATTGTAAACGGAGAGGCAAAAGCCGACATCGTTGCAAAGGCATTTTTCGGACCGGTAACTCCGGAAGTTCCGGCATCGATTCTTCAGCTTCATAACGATGTTGTGATCGTCGGAGACAAAGCGGCTCTGTCGAAGATTCCGAGATAAGGCTGCGCGGCGATGTCGTATTTACTTGAAGTATGTGCCGACAGTGTAAGATCTGCGGTTGAGGCGCAGGCGGGCGGAGCGGATCGCATAGAATTGTGTTCGGGTCTTGTGATCGGAGGTCTGTCTCCGTCGGTCGCGATGTTTGAACAGGTAAAGAAAAATGTCGATATTCCTGTAAGAGTGCTGCTTCGTCCGAGATTCGGAGATTTCTGTTATGACGGATATGAATTCGAGACGCTGAAGGAAGAAGTCTGTCTGTTTAGAGAGGCGGGAGCCGACGGTGTTGTTATCGGTATTTTAAAACCGGACGGAAGGCTTGATACAGATAGGATGAAGGAACTTGTCGAATGTGCAAAGTCCGAAAGTAAAAGTGGGAAACGCCCATGTGCGGTCACTTTTCACAGAGCTTTTGATGTGTGCCGGAGTCCGTATGAAGCGCTGAGGCAGTGTATAGAGCTGGGAATTGATACAATTCTTACGAGCGGGCAGAAAGACAGCGCATGGAATGGCAGGGAACTTTTAAAAGAACTTGTGAGGGAAGCTGCCGGGGAGATTGAGATTCTTGCAGGAGCCGGGATAAGTCCTGAAGTAATCGGAAAACTGGCAGACTATGCAGGCGTGACGTCTTTTCATATGTCGGGCAAAAAAGTGACTGACAGTAAGATGGAGTTTCGCAGAGAAGACGTGCCGATGGGAATACCGGGTTTTCCTGAATTTGACATTTGGCAGACGGATGCCGGGCTGGTCGGGAATGCAAAGCGGATATTGATTGATTTACAAGAAGAGTCGTTAAAAAATGACCGGTGAAGAATTTGTGGTTGATCAATATGTAGTCGGCTCTTGACAAAAGAAGAAGTGTAAGCTAAGATATGCTTCATATTATATAGGCTTTGAAGGGAAGAAGTAACAGGTGAACGTGATGACAGAAAGCAGCCGGTTGATGAGAGGCGCGTGAGACGAATCTGTGAATACATCCCGGAGCTTCGCACTGAAAAGAAGTCTGTCCTGCGGTACAGGAGAAACCATTACCGCGGATGTAAAATGGCAGATGATGAGTAGGCTGTGACGGAGTGGTATACGTTATCGTACCGGAATGAGACTGAAAGCGCCGATGTTCGGCGATTCGGTGAATTAAGGTGGTACCACGGAAATATCCGTCCTTATTGCGTGAGCGATAAGGGCGGTTTTTTTGTATAGGCAACGAGCCAAAGTCCGGGCTTGCCCGAGACCTTGGCGACTGCTTACAATCCCGGAATGTGCCTTTTGGCACTTCCGGTGATTTAGAAACATTTGATATTTTACAGAGAATAAGGAGAAAGAAAATGGGAATTTACGAGGAACTTCAGGCAAGAGGTTTGATTGCGCAGGTGACGGATGAAGAACGAATCCGCGATTTAGTAAACAGTGGAAAGGCTGTATTTTATATTGGGTTTGATCCTACGGCAGATAGTCTTCATGTAGGACATTTTATGGCGCTGTGTCTTATGAAACGTTTACAGGAAGCGGGAAATAAGCCGATCGCATTGATCGGAGGCGGAACGGGATATATCGGAGATCCGTCAGGAAGAACAGATATGAGAAGCATGATGACGCCGGAGCAGATCTGTCATAACTGCGATTGCTTTAAAGAGCAGATGAGCAAGTTTATTGATTTCTCAGAAGGAAAAGCGCTTATGGTAAATAATGCGGACTGGCTTCTTGATCTGAATTATGTAGAAGTGCTTCGTGAGATCGGACCGCATTTTTCGGTAAACCGTATGCTTACGGCAGAGTGTTATAAGCAGAGGATGGAAAAAGGATTAAGTTTCCTTGAGTTTAACTACATGATCATGCAGGCTTATGATTTCTATGCATTGTTCCAGAAATACGGATGTAATATGCAATTCGGCGGCGACGATCAGTGGAGCAACATGCTTGCGGGAACAGAGCTTATCCGCAGAAAATTGGGAGAAGATGCAGGCGCGATGACTATTACGCTGCTTTTGAATTCCGAAGGAAAGAAGATGGGAAAAACACAGTCAGGTGCTGTATGGCTTGACCCAAATAAAACATCGCCGTTTGATTTTTATCAGTATTGGAGAAATGTTGCGGATGCAGACGTTTTGAAATGTATTCGTATGCTTACGTTCCTTCCGCTTGAGGAAATAGATAAGATGGATTCGTGGGAAGGAGCGCAGCTTAATACTGCGAAAGAGATTCTGGCATATGAGCTGACAAAACTTGTCCATGGAGAAGAGGAAGCGAAGAAAGCGCAGGAAAGCGCAAGAGCTTTGTTTAGTAAAGGTAATGCGGCGGAGATGCCGACTGCACAGCTTACAGAAGAAGATCTTACAGACGGAAAGATCGATATTCTTACAATGCTTGTGAAGAGCGGACTTGTTACATCTAAATCCGAGGCAAGACGCGCGGTACAGCAGGGAGGCGTTGCCGTAGACGGTGAAAAAGTTTCTGATATTGCCGCATCTTTCGGAAAAGAGGAACTCTCGGGCGAAGGAATTATTTTGAAAAAGGAAAGAAAAACTTCCGCCGGGTTGTTGCAGAGTAAGAAGCGGCGAAAAAAGAACGGATCAGATCAAAGAAGGAAAGGAAGTGGCGGTATGGGATTGAATAACACACCGATGTCTGAACGGGTTCATATTGGATTTTCGGAAGGAGGAATGCCGGAAAGTCGAGTGTTATGAATGCCGTTACAGGGCAGGATCTGGCAGTTGTATCAGATGTGAAAGGTACGACGACGGATCCGGTATATAAGTCAATGGAGCTGCTTCCGATCGGTCCGGTTGTGATGATAGATACACCGGGAATAGACGATGAAGGAGAACTTGGGAAACTGCGGGTGAAAAAAAGTTACCAGACGCTTAATAAGACAGACGCGGCTGTACTTGTTATCGATGCGGCAGCGGGAGTTTCCGGGGAAGACAAAAAGCTCCTTGAAAAGATCAAGGCAAAGAAAATTCCTTATGTTGTCGCGCTGAATAAAAAAGAACTTGCAGAAGAAGAGGATATGGAACGGATCAAGAAAGAACTTGATTCGGATGGTGGCCGGATCATCGAAGTGAGCGCGGCGGCAGGCGACGGTATTTGTGAGCTGAAAGAGAAGATTGCGGCAGCAGTGCATCAGGAGGAGACGGAGAATGTTCTTGTTCGAGATCTGCTTCATCCTTCTGATATCGTCGTTCTTGTAGTGCCTGTCGATTCGGCAGCTCCGAAAGGCAGACTGATCCTTCCTCAGCAGCAGGTGATCCGTGATATTCTTGAAGCAGAGGCGGTATCGGTAGTTGTAAAAGAAAACGGACTGAAAAATATTCTTGATCAGTTAAAAGAAAATCCGAGAATGGTGATTACGGACAGTCAGGTCTTTAAAAAGGTGTCAAAGGATACTCCTGCCGATGTGCCGCTTACTTCTTTTTCGATATTGATGGCGCGGTATAAAGGCAATCTGGAACAGGCAGTTAGGGGTGTGACAGAACTGGATCGATTAAAAGACGGAGATGTCGTGCTGATCAGCGAAGGATGTACGCACCACCGACAGTGCGAGGATATCGGAACGGTGAAGATTCCCCGCTGGATCAGGGAATATACAGGCAAAGAGATTCAGATAGAGACAACATCGGGAACGGAATTTCCGGATGACTTAAGTAAATATAAGTTGATCATTCACTGCGGCGGCTGTATGCTGAATGAGCGGGAGATGAAGTACCGTTATAGCTGCGCGGCGGATCAGGGGATTCCGATAACGAATTACGGAATTATGATCGCCTATGTGAACGGTATTTTAAAGCGAAGCGTAGAATTGTTTCCCGAGCTTTATGAAATACTGTAAAACTGTAAAACAGGAATTGTTTTGGTTGACAATATTATATGTTGTTGTTATAATGAATTTAATTAAAGAGGGACATTGGGAATGTCACTGGTAATGCAGGCTAAACCAAAATCAGCAGAGCTGATTTTGGTTTTTTGATATTAAGAGTTAATATTAGCGGTAAAAGAACCAGCCAAATGGTAATAAACGTTTTGCTTTTGGAGGAATAAAAATGTTTTTTTTGAAGAATCATGTAGAAAAAGTAAAGATAGAAAATATAAAATTCGAACGAAGTGTATGCGCCTGTCGAAGGAGAAGTAATTCCGTTAGACGAAGTGGATGATGCTGTGTTTTCTGAAAAAAATACTTGGAGACGGAGTGGCTGTGGAACCGGATAAGGGAGAAATCTATTCTCCGGTGAAAGGTACTGTTTCGGTTGTGTTTCCGACAAAGCATGTAGTGGGAATTACGACAGAAGAAGGGGCTAATATCATTCTTCATATCGGGATCGATACGGTAGAACTTAAGGGAAAAGGCTTCGATGTGAAAGTGGAACAGGGAGATAAAGTAGAGGCGGGGCAGTTGTTGATGAAAATAAATCTCCCGTTTATCAGAAAGCACCATCCTGCGACAGTTATGGTGATCTTAGAAAAAACAGACGAGTTTAAAGTTGCATGTACAAGGGATAAACAAATTCGGGCAGGCGGGCGATTATTGACGTTGGAAAGGATCATATGAAATGATTAAAATAGTACAGCCATTGAATAATAATGTTGTCATGGGATATGACAGAAAAAAGGCGAAGTTATTATTATCGGAACAGGCATTGGGTTTCGGGCAAAAAAAGGTGATCAGGTTGATGAAAGTAAAATTCAAAAAATGTTTATTACAGGAGAAAATAAACAATTACTGGAAATGATAGGGGCGATACCGCCGGAATACTTTGAGCTTGTAGAAGAGATTTTTGAGAAGGCGAAAAAGGAGTATGGATTTTTGCCGAAAGAAAAGGAAACTCTTGCATTGCTGGATCATATACATTTTGCGATAAAGCGAATGAAGGAAAATCTGGTGCTTGATAATCCGTTTGAAACGGAAATCAGGCAGTTTTATCCGAAAGAGTGGGAAATTGGATTATATGCGAAGAAATGTATAAAAAGAAGATTTGGGATAGAGATACCGGATGCAGAAGTCGGATATATAGCAATGCATATAATTGCTTCGGAATTTCAAAAAAGCAGACGTACTGTAAGCAAAACATTTGAAGTGATCGATTTGGCGCTGAAATATATACGGGACAATTATTTGACAGATGTAAAAGAAGATTCATTGGCTTATACAAGATTGGTTACTCATGTAAAATATTTTGCGCAACGGTATGTAGATAACAAAGAAAGTATGGATGAAGACGAACTTTTGGATCAGACGATAAAAGAACGGTTTCAAAGAGAAGTTTGCTGCATTGAAGGCTTATCGGAAATGTTATATAGGAAGTATGGAAGACCGGTTACTGTGTCAGAAGAAAATTATCTTGTATTGCATTTGAGAAACTGTGTTGCCAATAAAGAATAATGGAAATGTAATAAATAATAAAACATGGAGTGATGAGGTGGTCACTATTAGATTAGGCCAGACTCAAAGGTGGAATATGCCTCTGCCTTTGGGTCTGTTTGCTTATATAAAAATAAAAAGTTAAATAGGTAATTGTTAAATAATTTTTTCTTTGATGTGGATAACTTTCCTCATATAAGGAGAGAAAAAACGGTCATTATTCAGAATGGTTTCTGAATTGACATAAATCATCAGATGTGGGGCGTACTTTAA
>ENA-OQET01001074-OQET01001074.1-human-gut-metagenome-genome-assembly--contig:-NODE-1074-length-12828-cov-4.292812_pt1 | contig 12828 bp, 13 predicted proteins | sample MGYA00242800_ERZ504645 | MGnify/ENA primary metagenome ERZ504645 (study PRJEB26092, sample SAMD00036308) | human gut metagenome | host: Homo sapiens | study: EMG produced TPA metagenomics assembly of... | reverse complement strand
TTGAACAGCGCCGCTATATGCCCGTCCCGAGTCCGTCACCATCTCGCCGACCGCCGTGCCGCAGGTCAGCAGCTGCTCGAAATAGGTTGCAAATGAAGCTTTCGAGTCCGCACTGGTTGCCGCCGACGGGAACATTGCGAACGAAATGGTCGAGCTTATGCTGCAGGCGTTCGTCGGCGCATCTGACCTCAAAGCCGCCCGTCAAGCGGACGGTCTTGAATATTGCGGCGTCGATTATCGGCACCGCTTCGCGCAGGGCGTAATAGAGCCGCGTCTGATTTCCGCCGAGCGGAGTATAGCTGTCGAACAGTCCGAGCCCCGACGCTGGACGCGCCGAGGTCTGCACCGCCGCAGGCTCGGGAGCGGTTTTCTTTCTTTTGAACGGATTTATTGTTATTCCTCCTTTTTATGACAGCCGACCGCCCGGCCGTCATCTGCTCATGGCGAGCGCGAAAAAGCCGTCCTCTTCGTGCGCGAGCACTGTGGAGACGAAATAGCGCACATCGTCCATGGCGTGGTCGTATTCCTTTCTCGGAGCATCGCGTGCGGCAGTGTTATCCCATCTGTAGAGGGAAAATTCCCGAAGGCAGTCCGTGCATGACTGCGAGAAAAGGATGCGCCGCTCCTTGAGGGCATCCGAAACGCGGCGGATGCCGTCTATAACGTCGTTTTTTGCGGGCACGGCACGGAATCGCCCGTGGCGGCGGATACATTCGAGAAAGCTCGCGGCGGAGGGGTCGGCTATGACCGCCTCGATATTGAGGTCGCCCGCAAGCTGCTCGAGCGCGGCGTAGTGCTCCTCGTCGGTACGCTGCTCGCCCTCTCTGCGGCTGTCGAAATAGTATTCGCTCAGCCTGTACCACCGCCCGCCGTACTCGCCCCAGAGTCCGAACGACGACGGGTTGACCGTGCCGTAATCGCAGGAGATGAAGTAGCGCGACGGTATGCCTGCAGGTTCCGCGACATGAACCGAGCGCGAAAAGAACGGGTAGACAAGCCCCTGCGCCGCGACCCATTTGCCCAGCACGAAGCGGTCATAGAACGCGCCGCTGTAAAGGCTCTCATATCTGCGCTTTATCGCGGGCGTGAGCGACGGATTGTCGTCCATGGTGAAGTGGAGATACAGACAGTTTTTCTCTCCGCTCTTTTTTATCCACTCCTCGTAGAACCAGTGCAGCGGCGTGTCGGGGTTGCAGTTGAACCACAGTTTCGAGCCGTCGAGCGAGCACCGCGCGAGAGCCTGTTCAACAAACGACCGCGGCATCAGGGCGACCTCGTCGAGCAGAACGCCGCCGAGCGTCATGCCCTGAATGAGCGCCGCCGAGCTCTCGTCCTTGCCCCCGAAGAGATAAAATCGGTTGCGCCTGCCGGAGTATTCTATCTCCACCAGATGCTGGGACAGCTTCTCGCGGCAGTCGAAGCCGAGTCGGCGCAGGACGGGCAGAATCGGCGTGATTATGTTTCTTCTAAGCGAAGTCACCGTCTTGCCGCACAGCGCGAAAGATGTATCGTCAAACGCCGAAAACGCCCACGCGACAAATGAGACGGACATGCACACCGTCTTGCCGGATCGCACCGCGCCGTCGCAGATTATCGCGTCAAAATTCCGGTCCGGACTCGACGGGCACCACCACGAGAGCACCCGAAGCTGCTTTTCCGAGAAGCTCTCAAAAGTGTTATTTTTGCGTTTACTCACCCGCATCATCCCCGCGCAGAGCACGCGCGCTGCGGTCAAGCGCGGTCAAAAAGTCCGGGTTCTCACCCGCCGAAGCGGCATTGCTCAGCTCGCAAAGTCGGTCGAGCGCCTTGAGCCGATCGAAAAATTTGACCTCAAGTCCTCCGCCTTTCGGGCGTTTGATGTCCGATATCATCGTCAGGTCCAGCTTTTCTATCTCCGACCCGTCCGGCAGCTCGTCCGACAAAATGAGCTTCACCGCGTCCGCAACGCTCCCGAAAGCGAGTCTGCGGTAGCCCTCCGTGACCTCCGCAAGCTTCGCGTCGCGCTCGTTTTCGAGCTTCGCTATTCGCCTTTTGATCTCCGGGTCGGCGAGCAGCTTCATTGCCGTTCGCTCCGGATGGACGGAATAGCCCGCCCGCGCAGCCGACGCGCGCGGTTCGCGGGACGCGACAAAGAAGCGGCAAAAAATCTCCTCTTTCGGCGAAAGCGGTTCTTTCTTTTTCATACTCTCATCTCCTCATCTATATTCACGGGCTCTTTCGGCGGCGGTCTCCGAAGCGCCCGTCACCCATAGCGAAAACGCCCCGATTTTTTTGCATATCGGCGTGCAAAAAAACGGCGGGGCGTCAACAAAGTTCATATTTTTATTAATATTTTATAGAAACAAAAAGTCTGTTTTTCGCCTGTTTTCAGGCATTTTTCGGTTGATTTTCCCCGTTTTCGGTGATTGCCGCCGATTACGCAAGATTTTTGCTCTTTTGCTTGACTTTTGAGGTCGTGGGGTATAAACTAATGTAGGAGTGCGAAAAGTGCTCCCGTCGGGCTTTCCCGACGCAAAATTTTTTGAAAAGTGGTGAAATTTTTTGGGCAGCGACAAACCTAAGCCGCGAAGTTGGCAAACTAAAAATAAAGCTGTGGGGTCACGCCCGAAAAAGTTCGACCGATAAAAAAATCGGCTCTTTTTGCGTGCGCCTCACGGAGAAAGAGGTGCAATATGAGCCGTGATATCCTGGAAAATATCAGCGCACTGTTGGCGGAGGGCAAACTTGCCGATCTGCGTGAACAGCTGTGCGACATGAACGTCGTTGATATAGCGCAGGCGATGGAATCGCTCCCGGAAGACGAGCTTCTGCGGATATTCCGCATCCTCCCCAAAGACATATCAGCGGATGTTTTTTCTTATCTTGAGCCTGATTCTCAGGCGCAGCTGCTGAATCTTATAACAGATACAGAGCTTGAGAACCTGCTCGACGACATGTTCCTTGACGACACCGTCGACTTCCTCGAAGAAGTCCCGGCAAACGTCGTGCGCCGCGTGCTCGCAAAGGCAGACAGCGAGACGAGGTGCCTGATAAACAGATTTTTGAAATATCCCGAAAACAGCGCAGGTTCGATAATGACCATTGAGATGGTCGAGCTGCATGACTTTTTCACAGTCGGTCAGGCAATCGAACACATCCGCTCGACCGCCGTCGACAAAGAGACGGTCTACACTTGCTTCTGCATCGACGACAAGCGCCATCTTATCGGCACGGTCGCCCTGCACACGCTGCTGATGGCAAAAGACAACGAGCTTATCCGCGACATAATGGACACCGACTCCCAGCTCATCTGCGTCAACACTCTCGACGACCAGGAGAAGGTTGCGGACATAGCGAGAAAATACGACCTGCTCTCCGTCCCCGTTGTTGACAACGAGGCGAGACTCGTCGGCATAATCACGATAGACGACATCGTCGACGTCATCGAGGACGAGAACACCGAGGACTTCGAGAAGATGGCAATGCTTCATCCCTCGGACGACAACTACCTCAAGACGGGCGTTTTCAAGCTCGCAAAGAATAGAATCCTCTGGCTTCTGGTGCTCATGGTCTCGGCGACTTTTACAGGCAAGATAATCGAAAACTACGAGAATATGCTCGCGGCAGTCGCGGGACTCACCGCCTGCATACCGATGCTCATGGACACGGGCGGAAACGCCGGCAATCAGGTTTCGACGCTGATAATCCGCGGTCTTGCGCTCGGCGAGATCCACCCGAGGACTATCTGAAGATAGTGTTCAAAGAGATAAGAGTCGCGCTCATCTGCGGACTGACTCTCGCGGCAGTCAACATCGGCAGAATGATGCTCTTCTCCTCCGGCGGAATGCCCGTTTATCTTGTCGTTTCGGCTGCAATGGTCTGCGCTGTTATAGTGGCGAAGATAATCGGATGCACCCTGCCGATAATCGCAAAGATGATAAAGCTCGACCCCGCGCTCATGGCAGGACCGATGATAACGACAATAGTCGATATGGTCACCCTGCTCATCTACTTCGCACTCGCAAAAGCGTTCCTCACGATATGAAAAAATTATCCTCCGTACAGTTTTGGTGTACGGAGGAGTTTTATGTTTTGTATGGCGCGGATTGTATGTCATTTAAAATTCGAGGCAATAGCCACTCAGTCTACGCTTCGCGTAGCCAGCTCCCCTAAAGGGTAGCCCAAAAAGTCAACGGCACCACAAAAGTTGTTTAATTACCGAAGTCTCTTCAAATATTCATCTGCAACAAATAATGCAAACTCCTTAAGCTGTGGCACAGTAAAAGATAATATGGTGTGATATTCTCTGCCTTTATCCGGATTTTTGTCTTGTAAAACTATCTTATTTATATACCCATTTTCGTTATGCGGGTCAATATGCATATGCGCTACTGCATTTCTGACGCTTTTGTATAATTTATCATCGGTACACTCTTTTTCTATTACATCTAACTTTCTAAGCTTATCCACACAAATCTCGGAAAAGGCTTTTTCATTTTTGTTGTTTTCTATCGGTAGGCAAATTAATCCTTGCAGACAATTTATCAAGAGCGTAACATCATACTCAAAATCTTCGTTTCCCGCGTTTTCTAATATTTCTTTAGTTCTTACCACAAAATCTCTTCTAAATCTTGGCATCTCCATAGTGACGCACCCTTTCTAAAAAATCTCATAAAAAATGCCCCGCACTTTCGTGCGGGGCACTGAACTTAGCTGATTACTTGCTGAGCTCTGCGAAATACTTGATGGTTCTGACCATCTGGCTGGTGTAGGAGTTCTCGTTGTCGTACCACGAAACAACCTGAACCTCATACAGATCGTCAGCGATCTTAGCAACCATGGTCTGAGTTGCATCGAAGAGAGAGCCGAATCTCATGCCGATAACATCGGAGGAAACGATCGGATCCTCATTGTAGCCGAAAGAAGCGGAAGCAGCAGCCTTCATAGCAGCGTTGATGCCTTCCTTAGTCACATCGCTGCCCTTGACAACAGCGGTAAGGATAGTGGTGGAGCCGGTCGGCACGGGAACTCTCTGAGCGGAGCCGATAAGCTTGCCGTTGAGCTCGGGGATAACAAGGCCGATAGCCTTAGCAGCACCGGTCGAGTTGGGAACGATGTTGGCAGCGCCTGCACGGGCACGTCTCTTGTCTCCCTTTCTGTGGGGACCGTCGAGGATCATCTGATCGCCGGTGTAAGCGTGGATGGTGGACATGATACCGCTCTGGATGGGAGCGTAATCGTTAAGAGCCTTAGCCATGGGAGCAAGGCAGTTGGTGGTGCAGGAAGCTGCACTGATGATGGTGTCGTCAGCATTGAGGGTGCCCTCGTTGACGCTGAAGACGATGGTCTTGAGGTCATTGCCTGCGGGAGCAGAGATAACGACCTTCTTAGCGCCTGCATCGATGTGAGCCTGGCTCTTAGCCTTGGAGCAGTAGAAGCCGGTGCACTCAAGAACAACATCAACGTCAAGCTCGCCCCAGGGAAGATCCTTCGCGTTGGGCATAGCATAGATGGTGATCTCCTTACCGTCAACTATGATAGCGCCGGGAACCTTGACAGTCTTGCCGTCCTCTTCATACTCAGCAGCCTTGAAGTCTACGGTGTGAAGATTCTCGCCTATTCTTCCGCAATAGCCGCCCTGAGCGGTATCGTACTTGAGAAGGTTTGCAAGCATCTCGGGGCTGGTAAGATCGTTGATAGCAACAACCTCATAGCCCTCTGCGCCGAACATCTGACGGAATGCAAGACGACCGATACGGCCAAAGCCGTTAATAGCAACTTTAACTGACATTTGAATTCCTCCGTTGTTAGTATAATTGGTTATTGGTTACATACCTCATATATTTTAGCCGTTTTTGTCCTCATATGCAAGCAATTTGATAAAATTTTACAGATACAGGAAAAGTTTCGTTAATCTGCCCAAAATATTGTATCATAAAGCCCAAAAGGACATAATACTGCCGAAAATCCGGCGCGGATATTTTGACATATCGGCATCATTATTTTGCCTTTCAAAACAAAATCTCCCCGCCTTCAAAAAGCAGGGAGATTGCATTTCTTATTTTCGGTCTCAGCCCTCTGACGAGTTGCCCGCGAGCATGGAGATAGCAGCCTGAAGCTGGGTGTCTCTCTCTTTTTCGAGCGTGCTAAGATTCTCTCTGAGCGAATCCGCGAGGATGATTTCGGTGTCCGGAGTCAGGCCCTTTCCGTCGAAACTCTCGCTGATATAGGGCAGCATCTTTGAGGTGGTCAGCACGACTGCGCCGCCGTCGCTGAGCTCGAAAGTCTCCTGAACATCGGCTCTGCCGGCGGTCTTTTCGCCGATAAGGAACGCCTTGCCGAAATCCTTGAGGTCGCAGGCGAACAGCTCGCCGTAGCCCGCGGTGTCAGAATTTATGAGCACCGCCATGGGCATCGTTATATCCTTGGCGTCGGAGCTGTAGGTCTTGGCGTTGTTGCCGTTTTTGTCAACGAGCGTCGCGAGCGCCTTGTTGCCCTCGGTCGCCGTCGGGACAAGATAATCTATAACGCGGCAGGTGTATTCAATAGTTCCGTCATAGGTCGAGCGCACATCGAAAACGAGGCTCTTCGCGCCCTCTTTCTTGAGCTGGTCGACTGCCTTTTCGAGCTGGTTCAATGTGTTCTTGTAGAACGCGGATATCTTTATATAACCGACCGTGCCGATAAGCTCGTAGCTGACGGTCTGGTTTGTGTAACCGAGGACGACATTGACGGATTTGTCGACATCGTCGCGCCTGTAGGTGAGGCTGACTGAGGTCAGCTTTATACCGCTGAGTCTGCCCGCCATTTCACTGCTGTTTTCGGCAGTGACTGTGTCGCCGCCTATGGCAACTATCTTATCGCCCTTCTGAAGCCCCTCGGTCTGCGCCGGGGAGTTGGGATAGACTTCCGTTATGAGCAGATAACCGCTCTCGGGGTCAGTTTCAACCTCAACGCCGATGCCCGCGCTGCGTCCCTCAAGCTTCGAGGAATAGAGCTTGTAGGCGTCCGCGTTCATATAGCGGCTGTACTTGTCGCCGAGTCCGTTGATATAGCCGTTTTCGAGGTTTGAGTCGAGCAGAGCCTCGTCTATATCGCCGTAGTACTTCGAGCGAACGATCTTGTCGACCTCCTCGACCGCATCATACATCTGCGCGCGCTTGGGAAGGTCGGTTATCAGCTTGTTGTACATACGCTGTGAGACCGACATCGTTATTGCGAAGGTCGCGGTCGCACTCAGAATAATGAGCGCAATCGCAAGTCCGAGCGAAATTTTCTTGTTCATTTGCTTTCACGTTCCTTCCTGCCTGAGATCAATTCGGAGGCGTGACAAAATCGAGAGGATTGAGCCTTGTGACGACACCGTTCTTGACATGCATGACCTGGAAATGGACATGCGGTCCGGTGACATATCCGGTGTTGCCCATATAGGCGATGACCTCGCCTTTTTCAACATACTGTCCCGCCGAAGCGACTATCTTCGAGCAGTGGCCGTAATATGTTCTGTATCCGTCGCCGTGGTCGATGGTGATATAGTTGCCGCCGACATCGGAATAGCCCCTGACGAGCACCTTGCCGCTCTGCGCCGCAACTATCTTCTTGCCGTAGGAGACATTGACGCCGTTTTCGCGCACGACTATATCAATAGCCGGGTGCATGGTGTAGGTTCCGTCACCCTCGGGGTCGTAGTAGCCGTAGCCCGCGGAGATGTAAGAGTTCTTATATGGAACCGGCCACATCATCTCGCCGTCGTTATAAAATCCATCGTCAACGTCGCCGCTCTGGGAGCCGCCGCTGATGATTTTGTCTATCTGGCGCTCAAATGCCTCACGCTTTCTGTACTGCCGCTGAATCTCCCGCTGATATTCGGCGCTGCTCTTGTCGAGCGAGGTCATGAGAGCCGATATCTGACGGTAGTTCGCGTTATATGCGTTCTGCTTTGAAGCGAGTTCTTTATTTTTAGTGTCGAGTTCGGATTTCTTCTCGACCAGAGACGAGCGCTTCTCTTCGAGAGCTTTTTTGTCCTCGTCGAGCTCCGCCTTGGCGGCGTTGAGCTCCTCGGTCTGCTTTTCGAGCTGGGAAATGAGCTTGTTGTCGTTCTCCGTGACGCTCGCGAGCAGCTGGATACGAAGCAAGAGCGATGAGATGCTGTCCGACTCGAGCAGTATCTCTATCCACGAGGACGAGCCCGCCATATATGTGGCGCGCAGGCGTTCGGATATCTTCTCCTGCGTGGCGTCTATCTGCTCGTCGAGCTTGTCTATCTTCGACTGAGCCTCGTCAATTTTTTTATCGAGCGCCGCTATCTCCCTGTCATAGTCCGCAATGTCCGCATTCAGAACGGAGAGCTGGGAGTTTATGACATCGAGCTGGCTGCTTATCGCCTCAGCCTGAGAAGAAAGCAGTTTCATCTTCTCCGCATTCGAGGTCTGCTGATTTTTTATGCTTTCAAGCTTTTTCTTGTTTGCCTCAATCTCTTTTTCGAGTTCATTATACTCCTGCTTGAGATCCTCGAGACTCTTCGCCTGAACCCTTGTCGGGAAAATTCCGGTCATCAGCACGAGCGCCGCGCAAAGAACAAACGCCGCCGCTCTTCTGAGCCATGTGTTACGCTTATTCTTCATCAACTATCGCGAACTCCTTTTCTTTGAGATATTTTGTTATCGACACCGCACTGCCGAGCGCGCCGGAGAGAACGCCGAGCACGATAAATGCGGCGAGCAGTATCAGAGCATATTTGCCGAACGGAGCGATTCCCGACATTCCGATGCCGGAGAGAGTCTTGACGAGCGACCTGCCCGCAATTTCATATATGCCCCAGACGGCAAGCAGGGCGAGCACTCCGGAGATAAGTCCGAGCATCATGCCCTCGATCATGAACGGCCATCGGATAAACCACCTTGTCGCGCCGACGCTCTTCATGATGTTTATTTCGAGCCTGCGGCTGTCCATCGTTATTCTTATTGTGTTGGAGACGATGAAGAGCGAGACTATGAGCAGCAGCGCTATCATGCCCGCACTCACATAGCTGACAGTGTTTCTCAGCCCGCGAGCTGCTTTGCAAGCTGCCTGTTCTCGCGGATATGCAGAACATGCGGGAGTTCGGAAATGCGCTTGACCGTGTCGTCAAACTTATCCGTATCCTTGAGCGAAACTTCATATGCATCGGGAAGCGGGTTTTCGTCGAGCCCGTCGAAGAGCACGGAACTGTCCCCCATCTCGTCCTTGAGCTGGGCAAAGCCGCTGTCCTTGCCGACGAAAGTGCATTCGCGGACATTTGAAAGCCCTCTGAGACTCGCGCCGAGCTCGTCCTCCTCCGCTTTCGTCGCGCTGTCATCGACAAAGACCATTATCACATTCTGATCCTCGACATTGCCGATGAACATATTTATATTGACCATTATCATGAACGCAACGCCAATCATCACCATGCAGCTGAACAGCACGGAGACCGACGCTATGCTCATCAGTCGATTTACATAGAGATTTCTCATTCCCTCGCGGGTGAGGTAGCCGAGGCTTCCGTTATTTTTCATCGCTCTCGTCCCCCTCTCCGTCGTCTTCGAGGTAAATAGAATAATCCGCCAAGACGGAAGAATATGTTGTGTCATACTCGCTTCCGTATCCCGTCGTCTCTTTTTGGCGTTCTTTTCTTATGCTCTCGAGAGCCTGCCTGTAGATATCGTCGGCGGCGGTCTCGGCAGCTATCTCCTCCGCCTTTTCCGGGAGCCTTTCGGGTTCCTTTGCGGCAACTTTTTCCTCCGGAGCTTCTTCCTCGTCGTCGAGATACTTCGTTGCGAAGCCGTCCGCCGGTCGGTTGAGACTGCTTGATTTTGCAAGCGTGCGCTCGCGGTGAGCGGAATTTTTCATTCTGCCGTCCGCCGCAACGGTTCCGTTTTCGAGCAGGATAACGCGCTTGTCATACATACGGACGAGATTGTGCTCATGGGTAACCATGATGACAGTCGTGCCCTCCTGGTTGAGGCGCATGAGCAGATCGACTATCTCGAGGCTCATATGCGGGTCAACATTGCCCGTCGGCTCGTCCGCTATGATAAGATCGGCGTTATTCGCAAGAGCGCGGGCGAGAGCCACGCGCTGCTGTTCGCCGCCGGAGAGCTCGGTGGGATAGCAATTCATCTTGTCCGTCAGCCCGACTATGTCGAGCACGAACGGAACGCGCTTTTGAATCTTGTTCTCCTTAGAGCCGGTGACGCGCATGGCGAACGCCACGTTGTCGAACACGGTCATCTTGGGGATCAGGCGAAAATCCTGGAATACTATGCCCAACCCGCGGCGAAAATAGGGTATTTCGCTGCGGGTAAGGGTGCTCAGATCTTGATTTTTGATTATAACTTTTCCATGCGAGGGCACTTCCTCACGCATCATGAGCTTGAGGAAGGTGCTTTTTCCGGCGCCGGACGCGCCGACGACAAAGACGAATTCGCCCTTGTTTATCTTGATATTGACATGGTTTAGAGCATGTGTTCCGTTCTCGTAGGTCTTGGAAACATCTCTGAATTCAATCACAGTTTTCACTCCTATATAAAGCGGTATCCCCCTCGCTTGACTTTATACCGATCTTAAATTACGCCGCAGATCAGTATTTGACAGGCTTCGCATCGAGATACTTCTTGACCATAAGAGCCACCTTGAAGACGATAGCATCGTCGAACTCGCGCAGGTCAAGGCCGGTGAGCTTCTTGATCTTCTCGAGTCTGTAAACAAGAGTGTTACGGTGGACAAAGAGCTTACGGGAGGTCTCGGAAACATTGAGGTTGTTCTCGAAGAAACGCTGAATGGTGAACAGAGTCTCCTGATCGAGGCTGTCTATCGAGCCGCGCTTGAACACCTCGCGCATGAACATATCGCACAGGGTCGTGGGAAGCTGATAGATAAGTCTTGCGATGCCGAGATTGTCGTAGCTGACTATGGTCTTTTCGGTGTCGAACACCTTGCCGACCTCGAGGGCTATCTGAGCTTCCTTGAACGAACGGGCAAGCTCCTTGACGCCGGTGACGGTCGTGCCGATGCCGACATATGCGTGGATATAAAGGTCAGTTGTCAGAGAATCGGAAATGGAGCGCGCGAGCTTCTCGAGATCCTTGGTCTCGATGTTGCTGCGGACTTCCTTGACGAGAGCTATCTCGTTTTCGTTTATGTTGATGACGAAATCCTTGGTCTTGTCCGGGAACAGATTCTGGATAACGTCGAACGCCGCGGAATCGTTGTGCTCGGTGATTCTTATGAGAAGAACGGTGCGCACGGCATCGCTGTTGAAGCGGAGTTCGCGCGCCTTGATAGCGATATCGCCGGGAAGTATGTTGTCAAGAATGACGTTCTTGACGAAGTTGCCCCTGTCGAATTTCTCGTCGTAGCACTGCTTGATGTTGCTCAGCGCCACGCAGCAGATATCCGCATATTTGCCTGCAAGCTCATCTTCGCCGTCAATGAAAACAGCATACTCGGCCTGCATGTGAGAGCCGAACGAGCGGTAAGTGCAGCCGTTAACGATGCGGTCGCCGTCCTCCGCAAAAATCTGCGAAGCGTTCGAGATAACCTCGCCTATTTTGCCGAGCTCACTGCAGGAGATTATGGTGCCGGTCTCATCAATAACGCCGATCGTTCTGTCAACAGCGTCGCGCATCTGATGGATGACACCCTGGAAAAGCCTGTTTGACATAATATCTACCCCTATTCTGAATGATTTCAACTTCTGCCGTTTTAGACATTTTGACAACTGCGCTATAGACATTTTACACAATCGCGCGCTCAATTGCAATACATAACGGGCTAAAAAATGTGTAAAATAAAGGATTTTTTTCATAATCGGGTAAAAAAGCGCCTGTTTTTATCTATTTCCCACAATTTTTTTTAATTCGCTTTTAGTGGATTTGATCTTTGGTCATTTTGTCCATAGAATTCCACACACGGCGCTAATAGAGCTTTTATCCGAGCGTTTTTTATGGTATAATGAGCCGAGAAAGCGAAAAAGGCGGCGCAAAAATGGAAGGCAGCATACTCAGAGCATATATATCGGAGAACATCGAAAAGGCTCAAAGAGAAAATATCCCGTCGGCGGTGTCGAAATTTCTCGACTCCGCGTCTCTCTCTGCGGCGTCTGCCCTCGCCCGCTCGACTGCGGGCAGGTTCATCTTCTGGGGCGGCTTCGATGGAGCTGAACGTGTAATCATGCTCAGCATCCCCGACTATATTGAGAGCGACGACCCGGACGAAATTTTCACAGTCTATGCGGACGGCTGCCCGCTGAGCGCCGTGAGAGTAGAGAAGGACAGGTTTTCCGACATAGGCCACAGGGATTATCTCGGCGCGGTTATGGGGCTGGGACTTACGCGCGAGAGCGTCGGAGACATCTGCGTTCAGCCCGACGGCTGCGACATAGTCGCCCTACCCAACGCCGCAAAATATATCGTTCAGAACCTGACCGGCGCGGGACGCGCTACGCTCAAAGCTAAACAAATCCCGCTCGGCGAGGTTCGCGCGCCGCAGGTAAATATAAAGGAAACGAGCATCACCGTAGCATCGCCGCGACTCGACGCAGTAGCGGGCGAGATATTCTCGCTCTCGCGCTCGGCGGCGGCTCAGGCTATAGCCTCGGGCGCGGTGACGGTAAACGACGAGCAGGTATTGAAAGCCGACCGCCGCCTCTCCCCAAAAGACAAAATCGTTCTGCGCGGCAAAGGCAGAGCGATTCTCGGCGAAGAGTTCACGCAGACGAAAAAAGGCAGAGTCAGAATAGAGGTCAAAAAATCTGTGTAAAAATGCGGCAAGACACTTTTGATAATCGACTTCTACCTTCGCGTCTCACTCTCACTATAATAAAAGCTT
>ENA-OQET01001073-OQET01001073.1-human-gut-metagenome-genome-assembly--contig:-NODE-1073-length-12828-cov-5.312574_pt1 | contig 12828 bp, 6 predicted proteins | sample MGYA00242800_ERZ504645 | MGnify/ENA primary metagenome ERZ504645 (study PRJEB26092, sample SAMD00036308) | human gut metagenome | host: Homo sapiens | study: EMG produced TPA metagenomics assembly of... | reverse complement strand
TTGTATCTTTGCACATGAGAACGCCGGTATTAAGTTTATTTTTAACACCTTAAAGTTAATGCTTTTCTTGCAAATATACAAGAAGGGCGTTCTCTTTTTTGTGGAGACTATGAATTATTCAGGCTAAAAAAAGGAAGGTAGATAATACTTCTTTCACAATAACAAAAGCATTATATACCTTCCCTATGTGAATTACTACTGATCAGCTGGTTTCAATATATCATTCAAGCCTGCGATATACTCTACTACAGTTCCATCATCTTCGGTAACAGTAAGATGTCCGAAACCGGCAGATGAATTAATCTCCTTCTTACCCATGAAGACGAACATACGCTTCTTCTCAACTTCCTTAATCTCTTTTTCTCCTGTTTCAGGATCCAGAATTTCTTCTGTCACTACAAAGACTTCATTAAAAGAGAAAGTAAGATATTTTTCCTTATCAAGATCTATTTCCAACCATTCCGGCAATTGGTCTGGTTGGTCATTAGACTCGTCAAAGAACTCTATTTTATTCATCCACAATGTCTGGAAATCGTTCTGCCATACTATCAGATCAAAAGTTTCACGATAGACAGAAAACTTGCTGATGTTTACCGGTTGATTAGTTTCGGCATCTTTTAATGCATATAGTTCGTAAACCGGAGTATTATCTAATTCAACAGCATGCCAGTCATCATTCTTACACGACCAAAGCAACACAGTCATGCATAAGATTGCCAATGCCTGAAATATTTTATTTTTAGTATTCATAATTAATATTTTTATGGTCTAACTTCAATATATCCGAAGAATATATCATCAAAATAAATTTCTCCAAAGAAATAATTGAACCGTAAACTTAGAATTACACTTTCCATTTCTGCCTTAGAAGTAATAATACCTGTAACTTCTTTCCATATTCCAGACTGTAATGTTTCCCACGGCAGCTTGTTTGTAGGAGTCTCAAGCCATGAAGGATCCTGTTGCCCTGGTTTATCGGAAGGAACAAACCACGCTGTCAAACCTGATCTTACTTCACCTGGAACATAATACTTATATTTAATTGTATAAGTACCTTTACCACCCTTAAATGGCTTAGAAATCAGAGCTCTACTGAATTCTACAGCATCTACACGTAAACATTTAGCACTTGAATTAACCGCATTTTGTAATGGATTATCAACTACAGATGATGGCTGATATTGAGCCGGCAATACATCTGCTTTAACCACCTTCCAGTCTTCATAAGTAGAAGGATACTCAAAACCATCATCCAAGAATGAAGCATATGTTGTAACAACATTAGGTTCTGAAGAAGAAATTGTCAAGTCTGCATCTCCATATAAAGCTTTTCTTAAAGTACCTGTAAGAATCAAATCATCAGTATTATAATTTTTTTCACCCAATGTCAATTTTAACTCATAACGATGAGTATTATTAACCTCTGCTTTATTTATTGCAATTGTACCTGAATTATTATTCCCATTATAGTTATTCCGATAATTTAAAGTTAAAGCACTTACGTCAATAGGCTTATAACCGAACTCTGAGTTTTCAAGGTCAATAGCAATATTCCACTGGTCTATCTGACGGATTTTGTAAGAAACAGGGTCTTGTGTAGGAACTACCTTAATGTTAAGAGGAACCACAACAGATTTAGCCATAGCTGTTGGCTGATATTTATTATTAGGATCGCTTTTTCTCTCAACCGTCAAGTTAAGATTGAGAGGTTTATCAGAAAACTTTTTAAGTTTAAGCTCATAAACATCGGGAAAGTCTGTAAACTCCTGCTCAAAACCGGCAGCATAACATACAAGTTTCCAATAATTTGGCAATCCATAAGAGTCATCTTTTACATAAAGACTCTTTCCGTATTCAAGTTCATACGTCTCATACTCAGGAGCCTCTTCAGTGCCTCCAATCTGTCCCATTTTAATCTCCTGAGTACATTCAGGGTCACTATACATTCTAATAGCAGGAACCAGATTCGGATCATATACACGCACATGAAATGTAGTGTCCATTACATAGACATCGCCTTCCTTTCTTGCATAAGTATATTTCTTCACATAAGTCTGAAGCTCAGCACTCCATTCTGAGTAAGGATATACAACCTGTTTAGAGAATGTATTACGCAATCTAATTGTATGATCACCAGCCTTTGTAAAATATACATGAATTGTCTTTTCATTATTTACATGAGGAATAGATTCATCTACCAGATTATCATATTCTTTCTGACCCCATTGCATCTTACCACTAAGGAATTTAGTTCCATCATCAGAAACAGTCCATTCATGTGATAAATTACCTTGAGACAAATCCATTATACTAATATACTCTTTAAGATTAAGTTGAATCGGAGATATATTCTCAGCTTCAGTACTCATATGCCAAGTACATTCTGCCACATCATTCAATGGTTCAAAATCATCTTCCTTACAGGAGGAAATAATTGATGTAATCACCAAAACTATATATAAAAAATTTATTTTTCATCATATCTAGTTATTAATGTCAGGATTAGAAGTTGATTCTATGTTAGGTATAGGCCAATATGCAACACTTGGTCCATAGTTCATTGATGCTTGAATATAATCAGATACTGGTTTAAGATATGTATCAGGATCGTCAGCTCTATAAGGACGCTGTTTACCCCCAATTTTGACCAACATACAGACTATTAGGGTCTTCCTTAGTAGGAGCCAAGAAAGTCCCTCTACCTATAAGATATTTCTGTTTTGAAAGCCAGGTGAAGCGTTCTTTTGTAACATTCCATCGACGTAAATCAATAACTCGAATGGCATGCCCTTCCATACAAAGTTCCATAGGTCTTTCAATATACATTAAATGCTGCATAACATCATTAGAATTCAAGTCTCTATCATCATAAGTAGCTTCAGGATATTCACCAAGGTTTTGCTTACCAATAAGAATAATACCAGAACGTTTTCTTACCCTATTAATAAAGTTAATAGCATTTTGAAGATTAGATTCAGATGTACCACCTTTGATAAGACATTCTGCATACATCAAATAGATATCAGCCAAACGAATCAGACGATAATTTATACCCGAAGCCATAGCAGGCTTAAAATCTGCCTCGTCTTTTCGTGAATCCCAGTTTGTAAGTTTTCTGAAATAAGCAGTAATTCCATTATTGAACTTACCTACCTGTTGGGTGGTCTTTTCATAATAGCTTAAATCTTCATCTCCATTAATAGCCAATGAAGCAGATGCTCTTAAAGAATATGCTCTCAAACGATACGGTTTACCATTCTCCCATTTAAATTTTCTTTCATGTTCTGGTTCAGAATATATATCTGAAAGTTTTCCGTAATCAACATTTCCAATTCCATCAACAGGAATCAAACGCTGACGCACACCTACATACTTACCATTTTCATAATGATAGACATAGGTTTTATTATATTTTTTCCCGTTTCTTTCTATCACAGAATTAAAAGTTTGACCTAACTGATCATATATAATATCCTTCTGATTGTTTGGAGCTGTTAGAGGATAATTATCAGATTCCACTTCAATCCAGTTGCGAGGGTCATTTTCATCAACAGCTTCATTTTCGAATTTTTCTACTAGCCACAAAGAAGGAGATGTATTAATCCAAGATGTGCTTGAACCACAAACATTCATGCCCCATATATTGTACAATGTAGCATCCGACCAAGGTCCATACTGTGTATTATACTGAGTTGAATATGAAACTTCCAAAATAGACTCTGAGTTAAATTCATTAACGGCGGTAAAATTATCCATAATATTATCAACAAGAGTGAACGGACCGTTATTAATTATATCAGAAAAATACTCTGCAGCCTTATCGTAGTCACCGTCATACAAATAACTTTTACCAAGTACAGCTTTTGCTGCCCAAGAAGTAGCACGTCCTTTATCGGCCTCCTTCCACTCACCATTTAGTCCTAAATCTAGCGCTTTCTGCAAATCTGCTCTATAATATTTCTTCACTTCATCACTTGGAGTACACTTTTTATAATAGTCATCTTCTTCTTCAGGTACATAATCAATATATGGTACATTTCCATTATTGAAAGATGTATTAAGATAAAAAAAGAATACACCACGGAAGAAATATGCCTGAGCCTCAATCTGAGTGAGTTTTACCAATTGAACTTCATCTGTCAGAATAGTTCGTACCTTTTCTACTCCTTCTATAACTTGATTACAACGGAAAACACCAGTGTAAAGAGCAGCCCATTTATTTCTCAAAGTTTGGTATGAATCATTAAAATTTTGAAGATAAGCAGCATTTACAAGATTAATTCTGTTTTTATTTGCTTCAACCGCTAAATCACTTCTCAGATTTTCATCCATTGGTTGATAAATATTTGTGTTTTTAAAAGCATTATAAATGGCTGCCAACCCATTTTCACAATCTCCTAAGTCTTTGTAGAATTTCTGAGTAGTTAATTGATGCTCATTTTCCTGAGTTAAGAAATCATCACAAGATGTAAATCCAAGGCCAGACATCAATAAACTAAAAGTTAATATCTTATATTTTAAGTTCATATTTTTTTATTTTAATAGATTAGAAATTAAGCTGGAATCCTCCTCGCATTTGTATACTGATAGGATATGTTCCAAAGTCAAGACCACGTCTTGACAAACCATTACTACCAACTTCAGGATCATAACCGTCATACTTGGTCAATGTAAGAAGGTTATCTGCTGCAATATAAAAACGGCATTTACCAAGCCTAAGTTTTGAAACGACTTTCTTTGGTAAAGAATAACCTAACATAATATTTTTCAACCTCACAAAAGAACCATCCTCAACCCACATATCTGTATGAGCACGATAATTGTTATGTTGTTCATTACGATAAGAAGGTATTGTTGAAGTATTATTTGTAGGAGTCCACATATATATAAGATCTTTACTCGTCTTCTTCTGATAAGAATATATCTTAGTAGCATTGATAATATCATTTCCTACAGAAGCATACCAGTTCATAGAAAAGTCAAATCCCTTATAATCTGCTGCAAAATTCAATCCAAGTTCAAAATCAGGCATACCACTTCCTGCATAAACCCTATCATCATCATTAAGAATGCCATCTTTATTTGTATCTACATACATAAGATCTCCCATACGAGCACTTGATACAAGTTTCTGATACTCTGCAAGTTTTTGTTCCGTATTTATAACTCCGTTTGTAGGCATAACAAAGAAAGCACCAGCCTCATATCCTTCCTTTATAGCAGTAACATAATCACTTCCACTATAAATAGGTTTTCCTTCTGAGAAGAAATAAAGAGAGTTCTTACCGGCCATTGAGGTTATCTCATTCTTATTTTTTGTAAATGTTCCTGTCAAGCTATAATTTACCCCATGAATTTTATTTCTATGAGTGAGTGATAGTTCAACTCCCTTATTCTCCATATTACCGGCATTCAATGTAACAGTGGAATTCTGTCCTCCACCACTAGAAGGAGGCACAACCATCGGAAATAGCATATTCTTTTTATTACTTTTATAGACATCAAGACCCAAAATTAACTTATTGTTCATGAAAGCCAAATCAATACCAGCATTGAGCTGCTGCGTTGTCTCCCATTTCACATTCGGATTTGCAAAACCCAACTGAGTAAGACCATTTACTAAAGTTTCTTTAGCTCCTGTTCCAAAAGCATAATCATAATTTTTATAGATAGCTGGAGCATAAGAATAATCAGCAAAATTCTGATTACCTGTTGTACCATAACTTAATCTTAATTTAAAAGAATTAACCATCCATCTTAGTCTATCCCAAAATCGTTCTTCAGAAATATTCCATCCTAAAGATAATGAAGGGAACATACCCCAACGGTTTTCTTTAGAGAACTTTGAAGATCCATCTCGACGAACACTAACACTAACCATGTATTTATCAGCATAAGAATACTGTAGACGGGCCAATATACCAATAAGTGTGCTTGTTCTATCCTGCCCCCATTGACCATCACCAGTTCCTACAGACATATCAGACGAGCCTGCATTCAGATTTGGTATTTCATTTGTATATAAGTCCATTATACTTGCAAAAAACATCTCGTATGTATATTTTTCCATACTGAAAACACCAGTAAACTTAAAATCATGTTTCTTGATTTTCCTATTATAGTTTACCATAGATTCCCAAGTCATACTAGTATTCTTAGAATGGGTATCTTTTATCTGCGATCGATAGTTTGAACTAACGACTCTTTCGCCATCTTGGTTATACACTTCAAACTCAGGACGTGTCATAACCATCTTCTGGTTAAGATAACCGAAACTCAAACGTGTAGAAACACTCAATCCAGGTAATATACCGTAAGCAATATAAAAATTCCCATTAAATGACTCTGTATTTTTATCATTTCTTTCTTTTAATCGACCTAAAGTATAACTTATACCTTGAATTTCACCTGGATCACCTGCTGTATTGAATATATCTAGATTAGGATCAACTGGAGAACGTAAAGGAGAATAGTCGTATGCATCATTTAATAAAGCCCAAGCAGGAGAAAGCTGGTCTTCTATTTGCATTGCAAGATTTGCATTAATATTCCATTTTCCTCTTTTAAAATTTGTATTAGAACGGATATTATAACGTTTATAGTCTGAATTGATTAATACACCTTCCTGATCAAAATAGTTAACAGTCATATTATAAGTCAGATTTTTCTGTCCACCACTAAAATTGGCTGAATAATTTTGTATTGGTGCGTTATTATTTATTATACAATCATAAAGCCGAGTATTATTAAAGAAATTAACAGGATAATTTTTCAAACTTGACCAAGCCAAATCATCTGTATTCTTAGTTTCAGCCATACGGTTAGCCATGACAGTTACAAAAGTTTCTTCATTAGCATCTAGAAGATGAACTTTTGATGTTATATGTTGAAAACCATAATATCCATCAAGAGCAACTTTCATTTCACCCTCCTTACCTTTCTTGGTTGTAATTAGTATAACACCTGAAGCACCACGTGTTCCGTAAATAGCAGCAGAAGCAGCATCCTTAAGAATATCAATACTAGCAATTTCATTATTACTCAAACCAGGGTCACCTTCAAAGGGAACACCATCAACGACATAAAGAGGAGCACTAGAACCTGAAATTGAACTAATACCACGAATCTGTATATTAGATTTCGCTCCAGGTTCACCAGAACTAGCTTGAACATTGACTCCAGCCACCATGCCTTGCAATGCGGTTCCCAAATCTGATGTACTGATCTTTGTAATTTCTTCAGAATTTACACGTGCTACTGCACCTGTAACTTCTTTTTTACGCATTGAGCCATAACCTACAACAACCACTTCGTCCAACACTTTTGTGTCTTCCTGAAGTTTAATGTTATAGAATTTTCCATTCTTGATTGCAGCCTTTACAGTTTTATAACCAACAAAACTGAACACCAAGTTTCCTTTTTCCGGTACCCCCTGCAGAACGAAATTACCATCAATATCGGTAATAGTACCGAGAGAATTTCCTTCAACCTGAACTGCTGCACCTATAACTTCGAGATTATTGGCGGCATCAATCACTTTTCCTTTGACTGTTATCTTCTGTGAATACATAGATAATGTATAGAAGATAAGCATCACGAACAACATGTACCTGCTATGGTACCTTTTTTCCTGATTTCTCATTTGTAAAAAATTTAATTTAGCAATAGGTTATGAAATTTCTTTTATAACTGCCGCTAAATTATTTATTTAAACGGGACCGAAGGGGAGAATTATATATTTAAAAAGGGGGTAAAATTTTACCCCCACTTATATTAAGAATCCAAATCCGTCTGAGTATTCTGCTCTTTATATTGTTGTGGCAATACACCAAATTCTTTCTTGAAACATTCTCTAAAATACTTCAGATCATTGAATCCAACATCGTATGTTACTTCAGAAACTGAATATCTTCCGGTCTTCAATAGTTCTGCCGCTCTTTTCATCCTTATGGAGCGGACAAAAGCATTAGCTGTTATTCCCATAAGTGTTTTAAGCTTTTTGTTCAGGACTAAAGCCGTAACACCAAGTCCTTTACAAATATCTTCTATCTGAAAAGACGAATCCGCAATGTTGTCCTCTATTATCTTTACAAGTTTTTCTAGGAACTTATCATCAGTAGATGTAGTGGTTACCTCAGAAATCTTTATTGTCGAGACTTTTTTGTGTTGAAGAATCCGCTTCCTATTTGTTATGATAGAATTCAGCAACTCTTTCATTATCTGATTATCAAAAGGTTTAGGACAATAAGCATCGGCATGGAATTTATATCCGATGAGATAATCCTGCAATGTAGTCTTGGCTGAAAGCAAGACTACAGGGATATGAGATGTCCTTACATCCTGCTTGATTCTCTCACACAGTTCCAGACCATTCATGCCGGGCATCATTATATCAGACAAAACAAGATCTGGCTGCATATCGGGAATCATGTTCCATGCCATTTCTCCATCATAAGCAATCATTATTTTATATTTATCTGACAACAGTAATGATAACATATTACATATATCTTTATTGTCATCAACAATCAACACAACAGGTGACTCTCCTTTTACTTCTGTGTCTTCTATATCTTCGGATTCACTTGATTTACTACTCAGTACATCAATAAACTCTTCATCATTCCTATTATTAGAAAAAAGATTCTCTGTCATCATTTCTCTCTCTGTTATCATAGGAATCTGTACATGAAAAACGGTACCTTTGCCTTCCTCTGATACAAATGAGATATTTCCATTATGTATTTCTACAAGTCGTTTGGTTAGAAACAAACCTATACCAGTACCTCCCTCTGCTGAATTTTTATTCTGACTATAGAAACGTTCAAAAAGATGAGTTTTCAAATCCTCAGATATACCATTTCCTGAATCTGCTATAGCGATGTTTATTTTATTATCCTGTTCATTAACTGTAAACGATACAAATCCTCCGGCAGGTGTATGCTTTATGGCATTCGACACCAAATTATAAATTATCTGTTCCATAAGATGGGAGTCGAACAGAAAACTTATATCACTGCGTGAAACAGAATATTCCAGCCCAACACCTTTCTGTTTTGACCAATACGTGAACTGCTGAAATACCTCTTTTGAGAAAGACGAGAAGTTGCCATATCTGAGATTCAGACTAAGCATTCCTTTCTCGCTCTTGGAGAAATTCATCAGCTTGTTAACAAGTCTTAACAAAAAACTTACTGTTATGCTCCATTGTCTGCAGCATGCCGACAAGATACTTATCGGACGAATACTTGCCCGATTCTATAATCATACTCAGTGGCGAATGAATCAATGTGAGTGGAGTCCTCAATTCATGCGAGATATTGGTAAAGAATGTTGTTTCTTTCTCGAGCAATTCTTCAGTCTTACGTTTTTCCATGTTTGCTATATATACTGCATTTCTACGCTGCGCTCTTGAAGTATAATACCTCTTGAACTGGTACAAGGATAATGCAAGCAACATCAAATAAAATGTATAAGCATACCATGTACGCCAGAAAGGAGGGGTAATAATGACAGGTATGGAAAGTTCATTTGAACTGTAAACTCCATCGGTATTCCTGACTCTCAGTCTGAACATATATTCTCCAGAAGAAAGTTTAGTGTAGAAAGCCTCACGATGAAAAGCGGAAGTGGAAATCCACGAATTATCTACACCTTCAAGCATATATTCGTAAACAACCTTATATGGACTTCTGTAATCCAGGGAGCTGAACTGGAATGAGAAAGTGTTTAAATTATAAGGCAATTCTATATACTCTGTAAAACATACACTTTTATCAAAATATACGGAATATATAGAATCGGCCTCAACGCTGTGATTGAAGATTTTAAAATCAACGAGTGTAGGACAGCCATTGAAATCCATCACATCGAAGTCGTTCGGTCTAAAGACGTTTATTCCGTTAACACCACCGAATATCATTGTTCCATCTGTCATTACTCCAGCCGAGAGTTCCATAAACTCATAGTCCTGAAGACCATCGTAAATATCATAAGATTTTATTTTCTGTGTGTTTATATTCAACGAATTTATTCCCTTATTAGTAGAAATCCATAATGTTCCATCCGTTCCATTAACAATGGATTTTATGGTATTACTATTCAATCCGTTTGCAGTACTGAAATCTTCAATACGCACATTCAGACTGTCATCCAAGTCCACGATTTTCTTTAATCCGCGCCCAAGTGTTCCATACCATATATTATGATTCAGGTCTTCACAAATAGGTACTATATAATCTAGTTCATCAAGCCCCTTCACTGAATTCAAAACAGGATTATCAAGATACAAATCTGCAGATTTCAATACTTTAAGGCCATAACTGGAGGCTACCCATAAATTCCCCTTATGATCTTTCACGACATTTCTTACTATCTTTAGCTCTTTATTTTCCAATGTTTTAATTTCCTTCATCACACCTGTAGACAAATCATATCTAAATAAACCTTTATTATATGTACCAACCCACAAATATTTTCCATCGGCAAGCATTGTGCGCACATTCCTCAAGCCTGAAATCTTTTTATAATCATTATCTGAAGTAAAACTATAAATACCATCGTACATCAGAGACACATACATGCGGTCGGTAAAGTTTGAGTATGTAGTAGAGTATACTATCCTGTTTGCTGTGAAAGGAATAAGTCTGGCATTTCCAGTAATAGAATTAAAATGATATAGTCCAGAGCCTTCTGTGCCTAAATAAATATCGGATTTGGCAAATGTATAAATGGAGGATACATGGTCATTTCCTATTTCCCTGAATAATTCTATTGGTTTATTGTTTTCGCGTATGCTCATAAAGCCACTCTTGAAAAAACCTATCCAAAGAATATCATTTTTATCAAGAACAATAGTTTGTGGATAGCTGTAAGAATAGGTAGCAATAACCTGCGGCTTTGATTCGATAGCATGTAAAACATCAAAAGGCAACACACTTACAGTACTTGTAGTGGCATAAAATAATCTTTTATTTTTATAAACCATTTTTCGAATATTGCAGTTTTCCAACAAGGTGCTTACCTTGCAAGTATGCTTGTCGTATAAACATAATTGATGATTCTCCAGATTAGAGTACAATATTTGAGAAGACGAGATAACTATAGCTGCAGCTATAGGACTATCCAACAGTTTATTAAGCTGTAATTTTTCTCTATGGACGCTACATTCGTACAGACCGCCTTCAGACGAGAGCATTATTGTATTATCAATTTCTATGATGTCGGATATATATGGTAATTTAATTGTTGATTTTAAGACAGTATTTATTTTTCCATTGGAAAAATCGTAATTTACAAGGTATATACTTTCATCAGAGGAATGAAACCACACCCTGTCTTTCGAATCAACCAGAATTTTGTCGCAGGTGAAATTCTTATCAATGCCTATATGACCAATATTTAATGAAATGAATTCATTCTTTACGGAATTAAACAAGAATACCCCTCTATCAGCAGTACCTATCCACAGATTTCCATGAGAATCTTCATCAATACTTACTATCAGATTACTGGTAAGACCATTTGACTGGTATCCATAGACCTTAAATTCATACCCATCGAACCTGTTCAGACCGTCGTTTGTAGCCAACCATATAAAACCCTTAGAGTCTTGATAAATACATTGCACGTCATTTTGCGAAAGTCCATCAAGAGTAGTGTACTTTTTTGTTATAAATTCATTGGATGCTAACGAATTGCATACTATAAACAAAACAGATATTAAACTTAAGATTAATCTAAACATATAACTATTATTCTTAGTTTGTATCAATAGTTACAAAGTTATTGATTTTATCTAAAACATCAAGTATTTATAGGAATTAATAGATTATTATAGGCGTCTCCCACTTTAGAACGCGTATCAAAATCAATCGGGAAAAATAAATCTTTTCCTTCGTTTCATAGTATAAAACAAAATGCATCGTACCATTACACTCAATAATAGATACGATGCTCAAAAGAAATTACAGCAACAGACTGTATTGGGATTGTTCTTAAAAAGACTTATTTGTATGACTTAATATATATGTCAAGTATTTCGGTATCCGACAGTTTATGAGGATCCAAACTGAACAATGCTCCCATCGCGTTTCTCGCATTATCAATCATCTTAGGAAAATCTTCCTTTACTATTCCCCAGTCACTAAGTCTCAAATCGCGGACATTACATTCCTTCTGCATTCTCACTAAAGCATCAATAAAATGTTCGGGATTAAGACTTTTACGTCCGGTCATAACCTCAGCCATTCGCATATATCTCTTTGTCTTGTCATAAATGAAAGTAGAGAAATAAGCCTCACTTATAGCTATAAGACCTGCACCGTGAGGAAGAGCGGGATAGTATGCGCTGAGAGCGTGCTCGATCGAATGCTCGGAAGTACAACTTGATGTGGATTCCACCATTCCTGCCAGCGTACTTGCCCAAGCCACCTTTGCCCTCGCTTTAAGATTATTTCCATCCTTCACCGCAATAGGTAAATATTTATACAGCAGTCTGATGGCCTCAAGAGCGAAAATATCACTAATTGGGGTTGCGCAACTGGCTATATAACCTTCTGCTGCATGAAAGAATGCGTCAAATCCCTGGTAGGCCGTGAGATGTGGCGGAACTGAAACCATCAGTTCAGGATCGATTATTGACAGCCATGGGAAGGTTAGAGTGGAGCCGATACCTATTTTTTCGTTTGTTTCCAGATTGGTTATAACAGTCCATGGATCAGCCTCGGTTCCGGTACCTGCTGTTGTAGGAATGGCTATGATAGGCAAGACTTTGCTATAAGGAAGTCCCTTGCCGGTGCCTCCTTCTACATAATCCCAATAATCACC